>OFGN01001523.1_pt1 | contig 15922 bp, 18 predicted proteins | sample 1521821 | NCBI WGS metagenome assembly OFGN01 (sample SAMEA3504094, study PRJEB24116) | mouse gut metagenome | biome: mouse gut; feature: mouse-associated habitat; material: faeces | place: Denmark | collected 2011
GCCTTCCTTGACCTTCACATGTACCTTGACGGTGTCGCCGACTTCGACGGCGGGCATTTCCTTGATCTGGGATTTGGTCAGTTCTTTGATGAGATCCATGGATATTTCCTCCTAATTTATAGGCGTTCTTAAACAATTTTTGCAGGGCGGGCGCATATCGCCCACACCCGGGGACCGTCATTGCCGGTTCTGCCGGAAATGACCGGTGCCGCCTTGTCAGAGGACCGCCCTTTATCGCCATGATAGAATACCACAGAGGGAGGAAAAAAGCAAGAAAAATTTTGTCCTTTTTGAAAAAAGATGGATGCCGCAGGCAGGAAACTGCCGGTTCGGGGGAGAACGGCCCGCAAAGGCGGCTCTGTCCGCCGTCCGGCGGCAGACTGCAGCGGGAAAAAGCGGGGCTTCCGCCCCGCATTTTCCGGCCACTCTATATCAAAAATTCCGCCCGCGTCCCGGACACGCCGGCGGGAATTTTTGCGCAGGAAAGGAAGCGGCTCTCAGAACCGTATTCATAGGCGCGGAATGCGGTCCGGGTGGTAAAGGCCCCGGCCGGACAGCGCGCAGCGCCTGGGAATACAGGCACTTAAACCGCCGCTTCGCTGGGGACCCGCTCCCGAAACAGCAGGGAGACGCACCACAGGCCGCCCAGGCCCACCAGGGCGTAGATTACCCGGGAAATCACCGCCATCTGTCCGCCGAAGACAAAGGCCACCAGGTCCAGGCCGAACAGGCCGATGATGCCCCAGTTCAGTGCGCCAACCACCACCAGGAGCAGCGCGATCCGATCCAAAACCATATCTGTTACCTCCTTTTTTGTTGGGAAAGCCCGCCGTGCCGGCTTACAAAGGGTAGTTTTTCCCCTTCCTGCGGAGGTATTCATACAAAATGTGGCAAAAAAATCACACCGGCGCGGGACCGGCGGGAGTATCCCCGCCGGACGCGCACCGGCGCTGTGCAATCCATTGTTCAGCGCAGGCGGAATACACCCAGCGCGTCCCTGAGTCTGCTGACCCGGCTTTTGAGCAGCCGGGCGGTCCGGGCGGCCCGGCCGGACCGGTCCAGACATGCCTCCGCAGAGCCGCCCAGGCTGGCGGCCTGCCGAAGGGATTCCTTCATGTTCTCTGCCTGACCGGCCTCAAGGGCGGCTCCGGCGGCTTGGCGGCGGATGGACTCTCCTGCCGCCGTCAGGCCGCGCACCTCCCGGGAAGCGGCGGCGGCCAGGGAGGCGCTCTCCCGGACTGTCCGGTTCATCTCCTCCATAAAGGCGGCGGCGTCCTGTGCGGACTGGGCGCTGCGGGAGGCCAGCATCCGCAGTTCGCTGGCCACAACGGCAAACCCCTTGCCGTTTACCCCGGCCCCTGCGGCCTCCACGTAGGCGGTGCGGGCCAAAACACTGCACTGGAAAGAGGCGGCCTCCATGGCTTTCACGATCTGCCCCGCCTCGGCGGAACATTCGCCGATCCGCTCCACCGCCTGAGACAGTGCTTCCTGCCGGCGGCCGCACTCCTCCAGAAGAGAACCCAGCGACTCCGCCGCGCATCTGACGTCCTCCGCCTGTCCGGCCTGGCGGCGCAGCTGTCCGGCCATGCGCTCCAGGGTTCGCAGGAGGCTCTCCCCGGCCTGACGCCGCTCGCTGGCGTCTGCCTCCAGGCTCCCGGCGTCCTCCTCCAGGGCGTCCAGGGAGGCGGCCAGCTGTTCCAGAGCGGTACGGACGGTGCCGACGGCGCCCCGGAGCTTTTCCGCCGTGCCGTCCACGGCGGCGCAGACACCGCGGCATTCCGCCGTGCGCCGGCAGTTCATCCGGGTGGCGAGGTCCCCGGAGGCCAGCCGTTTCAGGGCAGCCTCCAGCTCCGTGAGGCAGGCCGTACTCCTGGATTCCAGATCCTTTACGGCCTCCAGCAGGGAGGCCGCCTCAGGAGAGGTGGGCCGGATGGCGCTCACGGAGCCCGTCATATCCCCGGCGGCAGCCAGGGCGGCGGCTGCGGCGGCGTCGGAGAGGGGGATCAGGTATTGGCGGGAGACATACCCCAGCAGCAGCACGACCGCCCCGGCGGACACCCCGAGGGCCAGCGCCGCCAGAAGGAACAGCAGCCACAGCGCCCCGGCCTCTCGGGCGGCGGGATAGGCCGCGGCGGCGGCCAGGATGGTGAGGAGGGCGCATACCGCCAGCATCCCGGCGGCCAGAGGGCGGCATACGAGGCGGACCAGGGAACGGCGTTCCCCGGCCTGCTTTTGCTCCGCTGATTTTTCCACCATGCCGCCCCCTCTGTTCCAGCGGGACGGCCCGCGCCGCTCCGCTGGGAAAAATTTCTTCTTGGCTATTGTAGCATCCCCACCTGCAAAAAGCAAGGGCGGGGCTGACTTTTCCCCCGCCGTCCCGAAGAGCCGGCAGGAAACCGGGACAAAAGAAGTTGTATTCCACGGATAAATGCGGTATACTACTGCCAAAGAAAAATCAAGGCAAAAAGGAGGATATCTTTTGACAGGCATCTATAAAAACCATTACCCGGGGCTCAGCCGCTTTCTTGCCGCCCTGCTTCTGTGCGCCGCAGCAGCCGCCCTGCTGTCCCCGGCGGCCCTGGCGTCTGGGGGAGAGAAAACGGCCTCCGCCCAGATCAGCACCGGCGTCTCCGGAACGGCGGAAGTGACCTTCCCGTGGAACGACGCCTGGTTTTCCCGGGACAGCAAGACCTACCTTCACCAGCTGGCGGTAGCCTCCATGGCCTTGAGCGGCGCGGCCTACCTGGGCGGCGGGGACACCGGCGTGCAGGAGGCCCTTACGGATCTGGGCTTCACCGGCGTGCAGGCTTATAACTACCATCTCTCGGCGGAAAAAGCGGGCCGCGCGGCGGCCTATGTCTTCGCCCGGAAGAAGGTTCCCGCTGCGGATGGCGGATCTGTCTGGCTGACGGCAGTGGTGATCCGGGGGACGGGGGACTATATGGAGTGGGCCGGCAACCTCAATATGGGCTCCGGCGCCGACCACGCGGGCTTTGCCAAGGCCCGGGACGAGCTGCTGGAAAACCTGGAGAAATATTTCAACAGTGCGGGCATTGGCGGCAGGGAGCTGGAGGCGGCGCGCTTCCTGATTACCGGCCACAGCAGGGGAGGAGCGGTAGCCAACCTGACCGCCGCCAGCCTCACCGCCGGAGGCCGGGAGGGCGTATACGCCTACACTTTTGCTTCCCCGGCGGTGTCCTTCCAGGCGGCCGCAGAGGGGTATGAGAATATCTTCAATATCGTCAGCAGGGAGGACCTGGTGACGCAGGTGCCGCTGTCCGACTGGGGCTGCGGTCGCTACGGCGCCGATCTCCACCTGCCCACCCGGGAGCGCTGGGGGGATGCCTACGATGCCGTCTTTGAGAAGATGGACCGGCGCTATACCGCCCTGACCGGCCAGCCCTACGCCGTCTACCAGAACCCTTCGGCGGTGGATCAGATGACCGCCGCCATCCGGCAGCTGGCTCCTGACGCCTCCGGGGCCAGCCTGGCGATGCTGTCCGCGCTGCTGGGAGGAAACCTGGAGGGACTGGCGGAGCTGATCCACAGCAACAGTCTGGCAGCCCTGCTTCTGGGACGGCGGGCGATAGCGCTGTCCGCGGAGCTGACGCCGCTGCTCCAGCAGGAGTCGGAGGGCATGGTTTCCGCTCACTGCATGGCGGGCTATTACAGCTGGCTCACCGCCTGGGACACACCGGAGAAGGCGGATTCCCTGTTTGCCGGAGACCTCTCCCACTATAGCCAGCAAAGCTAAAGAACCGGACGCTCTTCCGATCTATTGCACGCCCGGCGGTCCGGTTCTTCGGTTCTAAAATCGTTCCTCCAGAAACTTCCTGGCTTCCTCGTTTCCGTTTTCCGCCGCAGCTTCCAGCCAGCGGCGGGCCTTTTTGGGATTGCGGGTCTCCGCCCGCCCCCCGTGGTACATGTATCCGCATTTCAGCTGCGCGTCCACGCACCCCTGCTTAGCGGCCCGCTCATACCAGTTCAGGGCCCGCTTGAGATCGACAGCCGTCCCCCGGCCCTCCTCGTAGATGGAGCCGCAGGCCATCTGCCCCCCGATGTGTCCCTGTCCGGCGGCCTTTTTATACCAGCTCAGGGCCGTCTTGTCGCTGGCCTCCGCGCCTACTCCCCGGCGGTACATCTGGCCGCACAGGAATTGGGACTCGGCGTGCCCCAGCTCCGCCGCCTGCAAAAAGCTCTCCAGAGCCGCCGGATAGTCTCCAGCCCGGTAGGCATCCCGTCCGGCGGCAAAAAGCTCTTCGGGACGGCTGCCGCCGGAGCTGTCGGATGGAGCCTCGGGCGGTTCTTCCGCCGGCGGCTCCGCTGCGGCAAAGGGGTCTCCCTCCGGCCAGAGGTCTTCCTCTGGTTGTGGGGGACGCTCCGGAGGCTTCGGGCGGCTCCGTCTGTTCTGGGAGCCCTGCAGGAAAGGGAGCTTCGACATATATTCCTTCAGCATGGCATTCACCTCTCCGTCTGTTGGCATTCACGCGGAACCCATTATACTCAGGAGGGGGGAAAATGTCAACTTTTTGTGTTTTCTGTTTTTTTATAGCCTCCCGGCCCATTGGACCACCGGCTCCAGATACTCCCGCCTGCTCCCGTCGAAGGACCTGGAGATACCCTCCAGCATATCCGCCTGATCCGGCCGCGCCTTCAGCGCCGCCCGCAGGGCGGCCATCATGGCCCGGTCCACCGCGCCCATGTGTTCGTAATCCAGGCCTCCCTGACAGTAGAACCCCTTGATTTCCGGGTTCCCGCCGAAGAGCTTTTCCATGCTCTCCGGCAGATCGGGGGTCTCCATGGGGGCGCAGCCCACCGCCACGGCGGCGATCCGCTTGCCCGCAAGGGCGGGGAGCTGCTTTTTCAGCCATTTCAGGCCGGACATCTGCCCGGCGTAGAGTCCGCCAAAGAGGACGATCCCTTCATAACCGCTCATATCCACCCTTTTTCTCTCCTTGAACGGGACTGCCTGACAGTGCAGCGCTTCGCCAAGCCATTGGGCATAGCGCTGTGAAAAACCGGTCTTGCTGGAATACAGGATGAGTACCTTCATAATAACCTCCCAATGCTTCTCTGCCGTCCTGCGGGCAGTATGGCGGCTGTCTCATATTAAAACCGAACGGTCATTTCCAGGGCCGTTCCTTCCCCAGCCATCCGTGGTCCCGCCACCACTTTCCGTCCGGAGAATCCTTCCATATGTATTTCTGCGCCAGCCGGATACCATAAAACAGCATCCTTGCCTTCAGCCCCGGCCCATTGACGCCCCGGCGCAGCTTTGCCGCGGTCCGTTCTGCCTGCCGGGCGATTTTCTGCTTCAGCGCAGGTGACAGGCGGTCCCAGCTGATTTCCATCAGCGCAAAACCCAGCTTATATGTACGGGCCACGCCCCAGAAGTCCAGACTGTCCTTCATTTCCCGCAGGGCGGCGTGGTACACCGGACCTGCGGCGGAGGCGATGACCAAGCCCTGCTTGCCGAACATCGCGCCGTTGGGCTTGTGAACCATCCACATGCCGCAGTAGTGGTCCAGAAAGGTCTTCATCTGCCCGCTGACGTGCAGGGCGTACACCGGAGAAGTAAGCAGGATGACGTCCGCCCTCAGCATGGCGTCCAGGATCCTCTGCGCCCCCTGACTGCAATAGCAGCGGTTTTCCTCATTGAAGCACCGGAAGCAGGAGACGCAGCTGTCCGGACAATCCCGGGGCAGGAAGAACTCTATGACCTCCGCCTCCGGGAGGCGGGAGAGGACCTCCTGAGCGATATGCCAGGTGCAGCCCTTCCGCTCGGTGCCGTATACAACGCATACATTCATGCCCTGGGCCCCCATCCATAATTTTTCCAAAACTGTTCCACATGCTCCCTGACCAGAGGCCGGACCTCCTCGAAGCTGTCGCAGGTGAGGATCCACATGAACATGGGTCCGTGAAACTCCGCCGCCACCGCCGCCGGGTCCTCCCGGCGCAGCTCTTCGGTATCCATCAGCGCCGCGAAAATATACGCCTGCACTTCAATACACTTGTCCCGGTACAGCTGGCGGAAGAGGTCCCGGCACCGGGGCTCGGCGTACTGGCTGACCAGCAGCAGCCGCCGGAACCGGGCGTTCCACGGATCGTCGAAAAAGAACCGGAACGTCCGCTCGATCAGCTCCTGAAGCCGCTCCATGCCGATCCCCCGATACACGGAGGCATCATCCCCCGGCCCGAAGGGCAGGGCGGCCCCTCGGAAATACTGCTCCGACTGCTGGACGCAGAAGTCCACGATCCCGTCAAAAACGGCCCGTTTGTTCTCAAAATGGTTATAAATGGAACTCTCCCGGATGCCCACCGCCCGCGCAATGTCCCGTACCGACACCCCGCCGTACCCACGCTGTGAGAACAGCTCCAGCGCCGTCTCCAGGATCCGCTCCTTAGTCGTCATAGCCGCCTCCAAACGAACAATTGTTAGTACGATTTTATTATACTAACGATCGTTCGTCCTGTCAAGAAAAATTTCCACAAATTCCCCTTGACAATCCAGAGCGTTTGTTCTATATTATTATCAGAACGAATGTTTTGCACAGAGAGGGGGCCGGAGCCTGTGGATGTCCTGGAGAAATTGACCATTCTGACCGACGCGGCAAAGTACGATGCTGCCTGTACCTCCAGCGGAGCCCAGCGGGGCCATAAGGCGGGGCATATCGGCAACACGTCCTCCTCCATCGCCGGATGCTGCCACACCTTTTCCGGCGACGGGCGGTGCGTGACCTTGCTGAAGGTGCTGATGACCAACTGCTGTGTCTACGACTGCAAATACTGCGTCAACCGCTGTTCCAACGATACCCGCCGGGCGGTGTTCACCCCGGAGGAGCTGGCGGAGCTGACCATCCAGTTTTACCGCCGGAACTATATCGAGGGTCTGTTCCTGTCCTCCGGCGTGCTGGTTAGCCCGGACTATACCACCGAGCGCATGATCCGCTGCCTGGACCTTCTGCGCAATCACCACCGGTTCAACGGGTATATCCACGCCAAGGCCATCCCGGGGACCAGTCAGGAGCTTGTGACCCGCCTGGGCCTGCTGGCGGACCGGCTGAGCGTGAACATCGAGCTGCCCTCGGAGCGGGGACTCACCACCCTGGCCCCCAACAAGACCCGGAAGGCCATTTTCCGTCCAATGGGCCTTATCACCAACACGCTGAAGGAGAACAGGGAGGAGCTGGTAAAGTACCGCCACACCCCCCGGTTCGCCCCGGCAGGGCAGAGTACCCAGATGATTATCGGTGCCACGCCGGACTCAGACCGGCACATCCTGTCCCTGACCCAGTCCCTCTACGACAAATACAGCCTCAAGCGCGTGTTCTACTCCGCCTACGTACCCGTAGTGGAGAACACACTCCTGCCCGCCCTGAACACCAAACCGCCCCTGCTCCGGGAACACCGCCTCTACCAGGCCGACTGGCTCCTGCGCTTCTACGGCTTCCGCGCCGAGGAGCTTCTGGACGAAGACGACCCCAACTTCAACCCTCTTGTGGACCCCAAATGCAGCTGGGCCCTGAAGCATCCGGAGTTTTTCCCGGTAGAAGTGAACACCGCCAGCCGGGAGGAGCTGCTGCGCGTCCCCGGCGTAGGTACCGTCTCCGCAAAGCGGATATTGTACGCCCGCCGGGCGCGAAAGCTGGAGCATGAGGACCTGCGAAAAATGGGCATCGTGATGAAGAGAGCCCAGTATTTCGTTACCTGTAAAGGCAAAATACTGGACGGACTGAAATTGCAGCAGGACAGCATCCTGCGGAATCTGATCGCCGCCGAGCGGGCGGCCCTGCCCGGAGCGGAGCTGGAGCAGCTGAGCCTGTTCGGGCAGGCGGGATAGAGAAAGGGAGGTATTCGCGATGAACGAACGGGAGGAGATCGTCCGCCGGTGGCTTCTTATGTGGCTGCAGGGTGAAAACCTGGGCATCCGGGAGATTTTCGCGGAGGACGCAGTCTATACCGAGAGCTGGGGGCCGGTCTACCACGGCGCGGAGGCGATCACCCGCTGGTTTGCAGAATGGTTGACACGGGGCCAGGTGCTGGTCTGGGATGTCCACCGTTTTTTCCACGCCGGGGACCAGACGGCGGTGACGTGGTATTTCCAGTGCCGGATGGGGGAAGATAAGCCTGTGGGATTCGAGGGCGTTTCCGTTGTGCGCTGGAGGGAGGATGGCAAGATCGCCAGTCTGACGGAATACTGCTGCGAGCCGGAGCAGTACGATCCGTATGCCAACGGCCCCGAGCCGGTTTTTAAGGCCACGGAAAGAGCGCTGTACGAACAGTTTTCAGGGGGCGGCATGTGATGGAATTTGAAGATATGATCCATGCCCTGTGGCAGGCGGTATCGGAGCAGGATGAGGAAAAGCTGCCTCAGTTTTTCACGCCGGACGCCTGTATTTGTTGGCCCAATACGGATGAGCGTTTCGACCTGAATGGGTATCTCCGGGCCAACTGCGATTACCCCGGGCGGTGGAGCGGCGAGGTGGAGAAGATTGCTTCGGACGGCAGCTGGTCGGTGGCAAAAGTTTGGCCGGCGGAAGGGAACGCCGCCCGGGCGGTAACGTTCTACCGATGGAGAAATGGGAAGATCGCGCAGATGACGGAGTATTGGGGCGACATCGGTCCCGCGCCGGAATGGCGGAGAGGGCTGGGCAGCGTCTGATTTCCTCTGGTTCTGGAGAAGTATATCTGTCATAAAGGAACGGACAGAAAAGATTTTGCATTATGGAAGTAATCTACCGCTATGACGGAACCTTTGAAGGGTTCCTCTGCTGCGTCTTCGACAGCTATGTCAACAAAGAATACCCCACCGCATTTCAGGACGAGGCCCATATCGAGACCACCTTGTTCCCCGCCCGCTGGGTAGGGACGGACCTCCGCCACGCCCAGCGGGTGCTGGTGAGCTTGGGGAAGATCGACCCCTACGCCAAGGAGCTGGTGGTCAAAGGCTTCCTTACCTGCGCCCCGGAGCGGGAAAAGATCATCTACCGCTTTATCCGCGCCCTCTATGTCATCGGAAGACCCCTCCTCCGCCGCCTCAGCGACGAGGCGGTGATGCCCCTCCTGAAGGCCGTGCGCCACCTGGACGGGGAGGTCCATCTGCTGAAGGGCTTTGTGCGCTTTTCGGATTTTGAGGGCATCCTGGCGGGAGAGATCAAGCCGAAAAACAGAGTCCTGCCCCTGCTGCGCCCTCATTTCTGCGACAGGATGTATAACGAGACTTTCCTGCTCTATGACCGGACCCACCGCGAGGCCCTGGCCCATCAGGTGAGAAAATGGGCAATTATTCCTATGGAGTCCTTTAAGATGGCCGCCCCCTCCGCGGAGGAGGCCCAGTACCGCCGCCTGTGGAAGCGCTTCTACGACACCATTGAAATCAAGGAGCGCCGGAACCCCAAACTCCGCATGAGCAACATGCCCAAGCGCTACTGGGAGACCATGACGGAGTTTCAGGATGAGAGCTGTTTTCTGGCAGGGGCGGACCCGCTGCCGGAGCGCCGGCTCGAGGGAGGGTGCCATGACGCCGGATAAGATTTTGCGGTACTGCCTTGCGCACCTGGACGGTACGGTTTTGGTGAATAGCTGGGGGGAGAGGTGCGTCTTTTATAATCCGGACGGGAAACTGAAACGAGGCGTCTATGTTCTGACCGTCAAGGAGAGGGACGGCGGGAACGATAAGAGTTCCCGGCTGGACCGGGAGGGGATTTACCGTGTCAACCTGGGCCTGCGCAGAAGTACGTTTTCCCAGCTGTTCGGCTCGCTCCCGAAGCGGCCCGCCAAAGGAGGCGTGATCGATATGGAGTACGATTTTTCAGCCGTGAACACCCTTCTTCCGCACCCGGTTTATGGCTGGATGGGGTGGATTTGTGCCCTCAATCCCGATGAGAACCGGTTTGAGGAATTGAAGCCGCTTGTCTGGGAAGCGTACGAGTACGCAAAGGAGAAGTATGCGGGACGGAAAGTGCCGCCCGGCAGGACATAGACCGGACGGAAAAGCCCTATAATGACTTGACTTTTTCGCCGCAGAAGTTATAATATGAGGGAAAAGACATAAAGGAGGAACCCCTGATGACCTATACCATGCAAGTTGCCGGCCTGGAGCGGCAGCTGCCCCTCTGCAAGGTCAGCGATGATCTCTATATTGGCGCGTTCATCATGTTCGGCGACGCAGAGCTTACGGTGGCCTGTGCCAGGGCCCTGCTGGACAAGATCCCCGCAGACAGCTACGATTACATGCTCACCGCCGAGGCCAAGTCCATTCCCCTGATTCACGAGATGGCCCGCCAGTCCGGCGCGGAGAAGTATTTCATCGCCCGGAAGGGGTCCAAGGTCTACATGCCCGACCCAATCCACGTCTCCGTCCGCTCCATCACCACCCTGCGCCAGCAGGATCTGTTCCTGGGAGCTGATGACTGCGCCCTCATCAAGGGAAAGCGCATCCTCATCGTGGACGATGTCATCTCCACCGGCGAGAGCCTTCACGCCCTGGAAGAGCTGGTGAAGACCGCCGGCGGCACCGTCACCGGCCGCGCCGCCGTCCTGGCGGAGGGCGACTCCCTGACCCGCACAGACCTGACTTACCTTGCCCCTCTGCCCGTCTTCAACGCGGACGGCACCGTAAAGGAGTAAACGAACGATAAAAAGCTGGAGCGGCATGACGATCGCGCGTCGTGCCGCTCCGCTTTTTATTCCTGGACGGCCGCCCCGCCCCGGTCCTCCGCCGTGGCCTCGGGGGTGTTGGCGTAGTCCCATTGATGATTGGTCCGGGCCATGTAATCGCTGGTGGTGTTGAAATACCGCCATTCCCGTCCGTTCATCATCCCGGAGCTGTAGTACGACCAGTCCCAGGTCGCGTCTACGCAATACCATTCTCCGTTGAGCTTCACCATATTCCAGGCGTGGTCGTCCGTGCTCAGGCCCACGCCCACCACGATCAGGCATTCCACTCCCGCCAGCTCCATTAGCAGCTGGAAGGTGGAGGCGTACCCCAGACAGACCCCTATCCGCTGGACCAGTCCGCCGTAGGGCGTGTAGGACGTGCGGGCAGTCTCCGCCAGCTCGTCCGTCTGGCTCCAGTCATAGTCCACATTCCGGAGGACCCAGTCGTAGATTTCCACTTCCTTCTCAAAATCGCTCATACCGTCCCGCAGGATATCCGCCAGTACAGTCTTCGCGCTGTCATAGATGGCTCTGTCATGCTCCGACAGCGAATCGGGGTCCTCCGCCTGCCACGCGGCAACGATGGCGGAGGTATCGTAGACCTCCATCATTTCGTTCCCCGTAGGGACGTACCGGATGCGTCCGGGGTAGTCCGGGTCGAAGTCTCCCGTTAGCTCCGGCCACATGGCCTCGGTGACGAACACGCCCTCCGCGATCTCCACAAACGGGGGGCCCTCCGGATTCTCATGGCCCGGCGTCTCGGACCGCAGGGAGCTGCATGTACCCTTAAACCCCTCGGCGGCCTGCTCCGCCTCCCGGCAGAGCAGGAGCGCGGCGTATTCCCCGCTGCGAACCGTGTGAGCGCCGCTCACATAGAGATCGTTCTCTACATGCTCCTCCGCAATATTCCGGATGCCCTCGCTGTCATATGTGCAGAACCGATCCGAAACGCTCTCTTTATATGCCCGGAGCGCGTCCGTACACTGCTGGGCGGCGTCTTGATCTGTCATGCGGAATACGGCCAGCTCAAACAGCGACACGTCGGAGGAGAGGGAGCGAAGGATGAAGCCGTCCGTCCATTGTCCGGGCGCGATCCCGTAGACGCCCTCCACCGTCTCCGCAAAGCTGTCGTTCCCATCGGGAAAAGCGACGGAGACTGTGCCGCCAGCGGCGGCGATCTCATCGATCTCTTTTCCACAGGCCTCTGCCAGAGCATCCAGTAGTGGCTGCATCCCCTGAGATACCGGAGCCAGCTCCACTCCCGCCGCCGCCTCCACCGGCGCAGGCGGTTCCTCCCCCCGGTACACAGCGGCGAAGGCATCCCCGGCCCTCTCCGTCTCCGGGCAGATGAACAGCCCCACCGTCCGGCCCTCCCGCCGGACCAGCCCGTTGGCGGCCATCTCCGCTTCCTCGGGCGCGTACCCTCCGAAAGCCCCTGCCCGGTCCGTCAGATACTCCGTCAGCACCGCCTCCATACCGGCGGCGGTGTCCGCGTTCTCCAGCCGCAGCACCATGATCTCAAAAGCGGAAGCTCCCGTGCCCCGAATGACGGCGGCGTCCTCCCAAGCCTCACCGTCCAACCCGCAGACGGCCTCGACATAGACGGCCAGCCGGTCCGCGTCCGTCTCCCGGTCCAGCCGCTCGACCTCCAGGGCCTCCTCCTTCCCGGAGGCCAGCAGGCCCGCTTCCGCCAGCGTCCGAACGTCCGGCAGCTCAGCCGTCTCCACCGGCACGGACGCTTCTGCTTCCACGGGGACTACCTGATCCTCTTTCTCCCCGCAACCAGGCAAAAGAGCCAGCAGCAAGGCTATGGAAACCGTCAAAGAAAGCGATTTTTTCATGGAAACTCTCTCCTTTTGTCAGTTTGTGTTAATATAATAGCACCGACCGCCCCCGGTGTAAAGCCCCCGCAACCAAAACGAACAAAAATTGCCGCCTCCCGTTGGTTGAAATGCCCCAAAGTCCTGCTATAATGTAAGTATGAAAAATCAGAAAGGACGAGCTGCCATGGCACAGAACAACCTCTCAAAAAACCTCTCCCTGCTCCGCCGCGTCTCCGGCCTGAGTCAGGAAAAAGCTGCGGAAGCCGTAGGCGTCACCCGTCAGGCCCTTGCCAAATGGGAATCCGGCGAGACCACCCCCGACATTCTCCACAGCGATAAATTAGCGGAATTGTACGATGTATCTCTGGACGATCTTCTCCACTTCGACCAGAAGCCCGGAAATATCCCGCCGCCGCCCCGGGGCAAGCACGTCTTCGGCGCAGTGCAGCTGGGGGAGCGGGGCCAGATCGTCATCCCCAAGCGTGCCCGGGAGCTGTTCGGCCTGAACCGGGGCGATACACTGGTAGTGCTGGGGGACACCAACCCGGGCACAGCGGGCATCGCCCTTGTCCCCGCCCAGTTTCTGACGGGCCTGCTGGACCTGGCCAACCAGCGCCAGCAGGATGCCGAGAACGCAGAGGAGAACGAGCCATGACCGCTCTGAAAGTCGAAAATCTCACCAAGACCTACCCCACTTTCACTTTGGATAATGTCTCCTTCACCCTGCCCCGGGGCCGGATCATGGGCCTCATCGGCAAAAACGGGGCAGGGAAGTCCACTACCTTAAAATCCATCCTGAACCTCGTCTCCCCGGACGGCGGCAGGATCGAACTCCTTGGCATGCCCTTCCCCGAGAGAGAAGAGGACTGTAAGCAGAAGACCGGCGTGGTTCTTGGCGGCATCGACTTCTTACAGCATAAACGTCTGGAGACCATCACCGCCGTCACCCGCCGCTTCTACCGCGATTGGGACCAGTCTGCCTGCGACCGGTATATGAAGGAGTTCGACCTTGACCCCCGTAAGCGGGTCAAAGAGCTGTCCGCCGGGATGCGGGTGAAGTACCTCATCGCCCTGGCTCTCAGCCACGGTGCGGAGCTGTTCCTGTTCGACGAGCCCACCAGCGGTCTGGACCCCGTGAGCCGGGACGAGCTGCTGGAGCTGTTCCATGCTCTCGTAAAAGACGGGAAGCGGAGTATCCTGTTCTCCACCCACATCACCTCCGACCTGGAAAAGTGTGCCGGCGATATCACCTATATCAAAGACGGCAAGATCCTTGCCAGCGCGGAAAAGGCGGCGTTCATGCAGTCCTTCCAGTACCTGCGCACTCCGGAGGACGCCGCCCCCCTGACCCTGGAGGACATCATGGTCCGCACCGAGAGGAGGACATTCCATGTCTGAACTGCTCTATAAAGAACTGCGCCTTGCGGCCCACCCGTCCCTGTATGTGTTCATGTGCATGGGCGCGCTGCTGCTGATCCCGGCGTACCCCTACAGCGTGGTATTTTTCTTCGGCTGTCTGGGCCTGTTTCAGTCCTTCATGTTCGGCCGGGAGACCCGGGACGTGTTCTACACCGCCCTGCTGCCCCGCCCCAAAAGGGACATCGTCAAGGGAAAACTGCTGCTGGCCGTATTCTCCCAGCTGGTGCAGCTGACGCTGTCCCTGCCCTTCGCCTTTCTGCGGACGCTGTACCTGCCGGAGGGCAATCCGGTAGGCATGGAACCCAACATCGCCTGGTACGGTTTCGGCCTGATGGTCTACGGCGTATTCGACCTGGTCTACTTCACCCAGTTTTATAAGACCGCCTATCAAGCGGGGGTATCCTTTCTGACCGCCCTGATCCCCGTCACCCTGGGCATCATCGCCATTGAGTCCTCGGTCCATTTCCCCGGCCTGGGCTGGCTGGACGCCATGGACGGCCCCGCCCTGGTCCGCCAGGTCCCCATTTTGCTGGCTGGCACGGCGGTGTACGCAGCTGCCATCGTCCTGGCGTACCGCGCCGGAGGCCGCCGTCTGGAGCGCGTGGACCTGTAGGGAGCGGAGGTCTCCATTTTTTTGCAAAAAAAGCCGCCGCCCCCCTTGCTTTTTCCATCGGCGTTTTGTATAATACCTCATACCCGTTTTTGGGCAGATCAGAGAGACGCGACCGCGTCTCGACCGAATCAAAAGAAAATGGTAAGGAGTGTGACGACATGGCCGAGGAAACGAAGGCTCTCCTGACCGAGGAGGCCGAAAGCAAGAATTTCATTCATCAGTTCATCGACGAGGACATCGCGGAGGGTGGCCGGTTCCAGGGCATGACCGTCCATACCCGTTTCCCTCCGGAGCCCAACGGCTATCTGCACATCGGCCACTGCAAGGCGCTGTGCATCAACTTCAGTACCGCCGAGAAGTACGGCGGCCTGTGCAACCTCCGCTTTGACGACACCAATCCCACCAAGGAGGACGTGGAGTTCGTGGAGGCCATCCAGGAGGATATCCACTGGCTGGGGTTCGACTGGGGGGACCGGCTGTTCTACGGAAGCGACTACTTTGAAAAGACCTACACGCCAGAAGAATGGTTTAGTGTAGAATATGAGACGGTACCTTATAATAGGTCGATGATATTTGTAGTGCCGTGGGGAAAACTTTATAAACGTTCTCTTTTTGAAAATATAGTTTATCCCATTAATGCTCGCGTAGAAGATGATCTAACTACATGGAAAATATACTTATTAGCAGATAAAATTGCATACATGAATAAAGCAATTTATACGCACCGTATTTTTGAAAATAGTGTCTCTGCACAGGCTAATAAGACTGCCGTTTTCCCTTTAGAAGCTGTGGAAGAAAGAATAAGTTTGTTAAGTCAGCTCGGTTTTGATATTACAACAGAAATTGAAGCATATCGCTATCGTCTAAATATTTGTATCGATACAGCATTAAAGGACGGGGATTACTTGAAATATCGTAATGCCAAGCAGAAACTGGCGATCTTGAAGAAGTATAAAAAAATATAGTTTAATAAAAATAAAACTCCCTGAGAGTAAATAAAATTCTCAGAGAGTTTTTTAGTTAATTATTGTATTGGGCTTTTACAACAGCATCGACTAATGCTTTTTTAGTAAAGTAACCATCACGAATTAAACTACCAAAGTTATTAACACTATCAACCATTTGGTTATAGTTCTCATCATTAATTTGAAGGACTTTAGCTTGAGCTTCATCTAAACTATCAGCAATAATACCTAGATGTTTGTTTTTTATAGTTTCAGCTTCTGGAGTAGTACTATTTACGATAATTGGTAAACCTGCTGCTAAGTAGGTGCTAAGCTTGTAGGAAGCATTTACTTTCATATATTCAGACCAATATGGCTCTTCAGACCAAACTAAGCCGAATCCACCGGTTTGCCGTAATTCTTCTAATAAAACAGGATCATGTTTCCATCCCGTAAGTTCA
>OFGN01001524.1_pt1 | contig 15921 bp, 30 predicted proteins | sample 1521821 | NCBI WGS metagenome assembly OFGN01 (sample SAMEA3504094, study PRJEB24116) | mouse gut metagenome | biome: mouse gut; feature: mouse-associated habitat; material: faeces | place: Denmark | collected 2011
GTTGTCATGGTGGAGGCCGCAGCGAGGGACCGGGCCTCCTGGAGGAGTTGCTCCGCGTCCTCTCCGGTTCTGGCCGCCACATATTCGAGGCCAGTCAAGGCCGCCTCATATTGTCGGCTTATCTCCTCAATTCCCGGGATCAGGCTCCCGCATATCGCCCGGGCGGTTTCTATGTCTATGCTCATGCGTTGCCGCGCCTCCTGTCCTCCACCTCCTGGGCGGCGAGGGTGTACTTGTGTTTCGCCATGACAACGGCGTCCACGTCCACGCCGAGGGCGGCCATGAGGTCCAGAGTGCGGAGGAGGACGTCGGCCAGCTCGACGGCGATCCCCTCCGGCTTGCAAGGACCGTCCGCGCCCTCCGCCCCTGGTTGGCCCACTCTGTCGCATATGGCGAAATACTGGCAATCCTCCTCGGCGAGGGCACACGTCCCATAAACGAGTGGGGCCCCGTTCCGATATTCCTCCAGGGCCTCGGAGAGTTCGGCATGGATCAGACAAAGCGCCTCGGGGAGCGTGGGCGGCTTGTCCCACCATCCATGAGCGACGGCGTTGTCGTGGACCTCTTTCGCTAACTGGTTGATGTTCATTTTTTGCGATCTCCTTCCTGTTGTGGTTTGGGTTCAAAACTTTACACATTTACAAGGCTTTCGAGGCGGGTTTATTCCCGCTTCTTTTTGGGCCGCTTTCTCGGCGGCGGTTTGAGTACATACTTATAATATAGGTATCCGTATTTCGTCGCCGTGGCCTCTACGAAAATATAGCCTTTCGGCGGCCTGGGCGGCTTGTCCTCTGTATAGCTGCGCTTGACGGCGGTCGGCTCCTCATAGTCCGGCTTTTTGAGGGTTTTCCGGGAGCCCTTCCACCTGTGGCCGCCGACCTCCGGCGTCCAGTGATTAAATAAGTAGTTGGCAAGGCCCGTATAGTCCCGCCCCCGGTCCACGCCGTCGTAATAGTTATGTTCCCGGAGGTTTTCGATCCGTAGGACGGAGCCCGAGGTCCATTGTCGGCGGATCAGGTCCTCCGGTATGCCCTCGCTTATCATGTGGAAGTGTATCCGGTGAGTGTTTTTGCCCCGGCCCATGTAAATCATGATTTTAGCGCCTGGGGTGTGGTACATGAGGCGATTATAGAAATTGTCCCGGAGCCTCCTTGCCTCCTGGAATGTGTGGACCTCGTGCTCGTCGTCCATGGTCAAGGTGCTATATTTAGATGTAGGCCCGAAATTGTTGTTTACAATCCGAGCGTGTTTCCGGCGGGAAATTCCGAGCTTGTGGGCGGCCCGCTCCTCCTCCGTTTTGAAACGGGGCCGCGGCTCCGCCTTGTCCAGGTTTTTTATTCTGTCCGAGACATTGAAAACCACTTGCTCGCATACAGCCCCCGAAAAAATTCGCCTTTTGACTCTTCGCATATCAAAAAACCGCCTTTTCTTTTGGCCTGTGGCTCTTGCCTTTTTGGCTCGGAGGTGGTAATATAATAGTGGTATAGCAATCAGCCCTCCGGGCGGTTGCGCCCCGGACGCTCTCGTCAAGCGTCCGGGGCTCTTTTTTTACGCTCTGGAAATGTAGGCTTTCGCCGTGCGGTCCTTCCCCTGGGCGGGATCGACGCCAATCGCATAGCCCCGGGCCCGCTCGGGCGGCGTGGCTTTTGCCGTCTCCACAAGCTCCGGGCGGCGGTCCATGCGCTCGCACCGTTCGCCGTGGTCCAGATGATCCCCGCACCTGGGACAAATTTTATAATTCCTCCCCATGTTCTCCCGCTCCTTTCCTCTTGTCCCTCTCTTTCGTCCGTGGTATGATCTTGTTGGAAGGAGGTGTAAAAATGCTGTTGGTCAAATGCAAATGCGGTTGTCTGTTCACTCTGTCGGATAACTACATAGATCGTCCGCTCGTCTCTTGCCCGAGCTGTTGCGGCCCGATTACGATTGAATTATCCTCGATCGGAGACTCCGATCGCCTGGAAAAGGCCGCGTCGATCAGTCGAATACCGGATAACGCAAAAATTACAGTCACATTTGATACATGACCCTCTTTTCAGCCGTCGGACCTGTCCGGCGGCTGCTTGACTTCTACACCTACATTCGCAAGCGCAACGTGGACCGCCGAAACCGCTTTTTTCAGCTCTCCCATTTTTTCCTCCGCTGTTTTAATCGCCGCCTCCAGTTCGGCGATCCCATTTAGTTTTAATTCTGCTTTCATTTCATTTCCTCCATATGCTTTCATTGTCCCGGAGCTCCGCGATCCAGTCCGCGGCGATCCGCTTTCCGGTGTAGTAGATGGCCGGGATCAGGAGGAGGAGATACTCCCCGCCGTGGGCGGTATAGCCCCGCTCGATCAGGGCAGCCCGTTGCCCCCATACAAAGGCGGCGGCGGTTATCAGGAGTACGGCGGCCAGCTCGACCGCCGCCGCGATCCGGTTCTTTCCTTTGTTCACGTCTCCGCCTCCCTCTCTATGTCCCCGACGGTCTCATACTTGCGGAGATCGCACTCCCACGCCCGGACAAAGCGCCCGAGGAGAGGGAGGGCCCGGAGGCGCTCCAGGTGGAAAAATGAGGTCCGGCGTTTTTCGCAAAGGCTGGAGCCGTATTGTTTATGTGGGCTCTGGCAATTCAAACACGGCGGAGGAAGGTCCCGCTCTGGCGTTGTGGGCTTGTCCCTCATTTCTGCGCCGCCTCCTCCCGCTTTATCGGATAGGCAAGGCGGCCCTCGCCGTCGAACGCGATAACCTCACAATCCCCGCTCAACACAAGACAACCTTTCTTTATCCCCTCCGCGATCGTCTCCATGTCCCGGGCGAGGGCGTCCGACGGTTTGATTGTGTTGATCTTCACAATCAAAAGGGGCGTCATGTTCACGGCCCCACCACCTCCCCGAGCTTTTCAAAGGTGCAAGCGCGGGCGATCTGCGTCCAGGGAGCGCGCCACAATTTCGCGGCGGCGATCATAGCCTCATACCGGGAGGCCCCGAGGACCTCGACCGCCTCAAAGCCGGAGCCCGGAGGAGGGGAGACCCTCCAGCGATAGACCCGGCGGCTCACGGTTCCACCTCCGCCGCGGGCTCATACTCCCCACCCAAAACGCCGACCTCCACGCCGCCGACCTTGATAAATAGGATCGGCCCATACTGCCCCGGTGCTTGCCGGACAACCTCGTACACGCCGCCCACCTCCGGGCGGTTTTCGGGATCGGTCGGGAGTTCTTTTGTAATCTTGATTTTCAAGCGTTTTCCTCCTCTCTGGCCTCTGGCCCTCTAAAAATTACGACCATACTCGGAAACGGGGCCGCGTCTCCCGTCTGTCCGTTTACCCGGAAACGGAGGCGGCCCTTGATAAAGCGAATTTCCGCCTTGTGATAGATGTACTTATGAAAAGCGAGCGTATCTGTCCGGGCCGGAATGAGCATAACCACCACGGCCCCGGGCCGCTGGCCCTCCTCTGCGGCTTTCTTGATCCACGCCTCCTGTCCTGGGTTGCCCTTCGTCCGCCGAGAATACGGCGGGTTACAGAAAACGGCACCCCCTCCCGGAGCGATCCACGCTCTGGAGAGGCCGTCGTCCTCTGGCGTGAAGTAGGCCGCGCATTTCGCGGTCTCCGGCAGGGCGCAAGCGTCAAGTGTAAAGTGAAATTCCTCGTTTAGTTCCGCGAAAAAGTCGGGAGGCGTTTCCCAATCGTCGCGGCTTGAGGAGAAAAGAGCCTCGTTCATACCTCAACCCCCCCAAAAATATCCCGGACGTTGCGGTCGTCTATGTAGCCGTCCACGAGCACTTTCCGGCAGTTGTTCCCATAGGGGGCGATCATATCCGGGAGGTTATCGTTTACGGCGTCGAATGTGATGCCCCGGGCGGCGCTCCAGGCCACGGCCTCCTCCAGGCGCTCGCCGATCCGGCACGTCCAGAGGATGAAACGATCCCCGGCCCGCTGGGCGTCCAGGACGGCGCGGATCATGTCCTCCCGCGGCTCCCCGATCTCCGGGTAGCGGTCGACGCACAAGGTCCCGTCGAAATCAATAGCGTAAATCAAGAGTACCCCCCCGCAAATATAGATGTTTGATTTTCGGCGTCCTCGATCCGCCGCCGAGCTGTGTTAAAATATTCCTTGTCAAGTTCTCCGCCAATGAACCGCCGCCCGGTCTCCATACACGCGACGCCCGTCGTCCCCGATCCCATAAAGAAGTCCAGGACGACCCCGCCCGCCGGGACGATCTCGACGACCTGTTTCATAAGGGCGAGGGGCTTTTCTGTTTGGTGGTATCGTTTGGCGGTCGGGACGTTCCCATATGAAAAAAGTCCGTCCAGGACGCCGACCCCGCGCTCCAGTGGTAAATCCCCATTACTCCCCCAAACGATATACTCGCATTGATTTTTGAAACGCCCCATTTGAGGCCGGGAGCTTTTCTTGTCCCACACGGCGATCCCGCGCCATATCCACCCGGCCATTTGTAGGGCGTCCGCCACGGCGGGCAAATTCCTAAAGTCGATAAAGACGCAACAAACACCCTGGTCTTTCGTTTTCAGTCTGGCGGAGAATAGGACCTCACGGAGAAATAGGGTAAAGCTCCGCATATCCATATTGTCACCTATGAAAGACTTGTCTTTCCCAAACTCGGAACCCGAGCGGCAATACTTTTTATAGGTGTCTCCCTTTCTCATGGCGGAGAACGTCCCGCCGCTGGAATAGGGCGGGTCGATAATCACGCCGTCGACCTCCGGCTCCCGGAGTTCCTCCAGCACTCGAAAACAGTCCCCGCAATAGAGGCGGGCCCGGTCCGTTGTTATGCGCTCCATTGTTCCCTCACTCTCCGGCCTCCAGGTCACAAGAGCGGGTTTCGCTCCTGGAGACCTTGATCTTGCCCTTGCTGGTAATGGAGAATTTTGCTTTACACTGGCCCCGGATATTGAGGGACGCCGAGGAAATCGGTCCCCGGGCGATCAGCTCCACCACGCGCTCCAGTAGTTCGATCGCTCCGTCCCCGGCGATAGGCTTAAAGCCGAGGTCCTCGGCTCCCTCGCCGAAAAGGCGGTTGACGCGGCTCTGTGCGTCCTCGATCTGTTCAGCAGTACGGCGGGCCGTCCGGGCGCTCGGGCAGGAGCAAACCTCCGTCGCGGTCTCGTCCGCCGCCGCCTGGGACGGATGGGGGCCCACCTCCTGGAGCTGGCGGCAATACTTACACGCCCCCGTCGTGACGGCAAAAGCGACGCCGATCTCTGGCTTTCGGTTCTCCACGGCCTCCGGGCAATCACAAACACGGGTCGCGGCGGCGTTGGCCGTCCGCTGTGTAGGGTAGCCGCCGCCTTTCGCGCCCTCCAGGGTAACGCCCCACTCCCGCCCGCAATAGTTACACTTGCCGATGGTGAAGGAGCCGACCTCCTCGTCCTCCTGGGCGGCGGGCGGGTCTTTCTCCCCGTCCCCTGCGGGAGGCTCCTCTCCGGGCGGATTGTCCTCCGCCGCGTCGATGGCCTCCAGATATGCGGAGAGGTCCCGCTCCTCCGCAGCGAGACTTTCCTCCTCGCCGTCCGGGTCCTCAAATACCCGGTCTTTAGGGTCTGCGGCGGCAATCTCGGCGCGGCGGGAGCGGATCGCCGCGAGCTTTTCCCGGGCGTGGTCCTCCACGGTCGGCGACGGGGCTCCGGCGTCCTCCAGGGCGCGGCGGAGGTCCGCCTCCTCGCCCTCAAGCCGTTTTAATTCTTCGTCGATCTGCTTAAATTCGCTCGGATCGTCGTTTGTCGGCAATGTGGCGAGCCTGATAATTTCGTCTTGCACCTCGGCGAGGCGGGCCCGGTCCTGGTTGATCGCGGCGATCATGCGCTCGTGATCCTCCGGGCTCATGTCCCCGGCGTATGTAAAATAGTCGGAGCCCTCCTCCGGGTTTGGCGCGTCGGAGTAGGGGAGCGCCCCGGTCTCTCCGGCCTCCGCCGCGGCCTTTGTGACGGCCTCCAGCGTGATAGACCAAACGGCGACATTTTCGTTATAGATGGGCTCGACCTTGCTCACAACGGCAAAGCGGCGGGCCGCCGACTCCGGCATGGATACGGGGGAGGCCCACTTATAGGCGGTCTGCCCCTCCGCAACGGTGGAATCCGCCGCGAGGATCACGCGGTCCGAGGGCTCCCCGTTCGCCGGGTTCTTGAGGCGGGCCCACGGCTCCCGGAGGAAAACAATGTCCCCGGCGTTGACGGGCGGCGTAAAGGTGGCCCCGCCGTCGTGTGCGTAGATCACGCCCTCCTGGATCAGGTTCCAGCGCCCGGAGGCCGCCGCCTCCATTTTTGCCCCCTCAACATAGGCGGCGGGCGCGGGCTTGATCGGTTTCGTGATGGTGAGGCCGCCGAGCTTTTCAAACTCCCGGGCGTCCTGGGCTGTCATTACAAGGGCTTTCATGGTATAGCAATCTCCTTTCAGCGTTTCCGCCGCCGGAATCGTCCGGCGTCCGGGCAGGTTTTCCAGTGAGGGACAAAGGCAACCTCAAGCCCCGGCCTCTCCTCCTCCAGGCGGGCCCGCCGCCCGAGGAGGACCGCGCCCTCGTCAGTGACAAAGCGGTCCAGGCCGTCCCCCTCAATGATGAACACGGGCTCCGGGTCGACGGGTATATACTTTCCCTCTGTGGTGGTGATCCAGTCAATCGGGGCCCCGCACCCTTTACAAGTGCTCACGGGCTCGCCTCCTTTCCGCCGATGGTGATAACCAGGACCGGGGCCGGGTCGTCGCTCGGCCATATCTCCGGCCATTCGTCCAGGTCCAGGGCGAGGCGCTCGACCACGTTGTCCCCGCATACCTCCACGCAACGGGTGGAGCGGAGCTCCCGGACCGTTCCTCCAACCACGTCCTCGCACTCATGCGGACCCATACGGTGGACGATAAAGACGCGGTCCCGCTCCTGGAGAACGGCGAGGAGGGCGGCCAGCGTTACGCGGTCCCGCCGAGTTTCGGCCATTTCTGGACCGCCTCCTCCCTCAAAGCCTCCGCCGCTGCGGCCCCGAAAAGCTCGAAAACCGTCCGGGAGGCGTTCGCCGCCGCGTGTTCCGCCCTGCTGTGCTCCGGCGATCCCTCGGGATAGAGGGCGAGGTCCGCCGCCGCGAGGAGGAAATACCCCCGGAGGGTGGTCAAAATGTTGTTGTCGATTTTCTTCATGGGTCGTCCTCCTCCATAAACTCCGCGAGATCGTCAAGGGTGAGTTGGCCCGGTAGGACACCGTCCTCCATCCACCAATGAAACACGTCGATCCCGGTTTTCCAGGTTGTTTCTTTTCCGCGGCGTGTACGCTCCTCGATCATGCAGTCAAAGGCCCTGATATAGGCCGCTTGATATGTTGGGTATCTTGCAAATCCCCGTTGTCTCCCCGCTGTTCCCACCATGGGACAGCCAATGCACCCAACGCGTGAATAGCCGCACTCATAAAGCGGATTTATTGAAATATGCTCGGCTCGTATGTAGTCCCATATTTCCCGGTCCGTCCAGTCAATGATCGGGTTACAAGTCCTTTTTGCCTTGAGTGCGCAAGTCTCAAAAAGGCGGCGGCGATCGTCGTTGTCGTTGTTTAGAATGATTCTCTTTTTCGGATCGCTTGGCACGGTTTCATAAATTCCGCGGTTATTTTTCCGCTTTACCGACTCCGCCCACCGCACCCCTGTTGTGATAAATCTCCCGCGCCCTCCACGCTCTTTCAAGACTGAACAGCAATAGCGGGACCATCGCGTCGGCGGCATAATCATTTGAGGAATCAGGCTCCACATTGTCACACGCTGGCCTTTATAGACCGGGAAATTTATCGTACATTTGACGCCCTTCTCCTCCAGGCGGCGGAAATCCTCGCGGACAAATCGGACCGTCTCCGGGGCGTCAACAGTGGTGTGGCTGTGCATAACCTCGAACGGTATCCCGGACCGCTCGGCGAGGGCGATACAGACGGCGGAATCCTTCCCGCCGCTGGTTGTTACCACGAGCGGCATCCCGTAGTGTTTTATGGACATTTCCGATGCTGTCCGGAGGCGCTCCATCGCGGCCTGTTCTTTGTCCATGGTATAGCAATCCTCCTCTCTTTCAGTCTACCCGGGCCCGCTCGCCCCGGCGCACGACGTGCCTCTCAAGGCCTCCGCCGCTGCGGCCCCGAAAAGTTCAAACCCCCTCCAGCAGCTTCCACCCATCGTCCCGCACTTGGAAAGCATCACCTAATTGGATGGTGTCGGGGAAGTTTGTTTGGGTGGTCTTGATGGCGTACTTGTCGATCTCTGTTGCATAGTAATGGGAGATATGCGCCCCCAGCTTGTCCAGTGCCAGGTGCCCGCAGCTCATACCGTCATACATGGACAGCACTTTCAGCGGTTCCTCGGTGATCCCCGGCGCATAGTGGAGAATGTGGGCGATCACGTCCACCGTCCAGCCGTTTCCCAGCATTTTATATGCCTGGGTATCAGACACGAGGAATATGTAGTCCTCCGGCACGGTCTGGAGGCGCTTGCACTCGGTCACGGTCAGTTTACGGATAATATAAAACCCGTCCGCCAGTTTTATGGGGTATTGCTCGCCCTTTATGGTGATCTGGCCGTCCCGGACCTCATAGACCGGCCATTCTTTCCCGGTCGCCGGTTCTATGATCTTCATGTTGCGGGCGTGTCCCGCAATCACAGACGGCCCTTTCACGTCGTCAAAATATACCGTGTAGCCCTGGGCCGTTCCCGATCCGTCTTTGTAGGTACACCGGATATTTTGATCTGTCACCACCACGTCGCAGGACTGGAGCGGGTTGTATTCAATAGGTATCCGCACCGCGTACAGCGGCCCGTCCACGCCTCCGCCGTTTGGCCTGGCTGTCAACGTCACGGCTTTCCCGTCTGCGTCATAGACCCGGTGTGCCTGTCCGCCTTTTATTTCCCCCTCTGCGTTTGGCATATCACCGACCCGCACCGGCGTGGCATAAAGCCCAGTCTTTGCCCCCACGCCGCCGCCCTTGCCGCACAGGGTCACACTTTTGCCGTCCGGTGAATATACCCGGTATTGCTGACTGTCAAAATCCGTGTTTTTGGCGGCGCTTTCAATGGTGCCAATCCGCACCGGCTCCGCCGCACCATTGAATGGAAATTTCCCGTTTCTTGCTATCGCATTAGCAACGGATCGCTCATGCGCTGCCATTAGTGTGTAAGCCTTTTCCCGCCAGCACACACCGCTTTCCAGAATATCCCGCAACAGGATCCCCAGGTCCTCCGGCTGTTCCACGCCTGGAATGTTAGTCCAATAGAGGCGCTGGCGGTTTTGTGCGCTCACCAGGCCGGAATTGATCAGGATAGGCTCCACGCCTAACTCCCGCGTGATCTGCTCCCGGATGGCCGGGGCCATGCTTTTGTTGTTCTCATACAGGAAAAAGTCCGGCTTGAATTTCTCCAGGGCGATCAGGTAGTTTTTGAACAGTTCCCACCCCAGCCCCTCCGGCTCGGTTTCCCGGTTTTTGGTCCGCGCTATACTCCAGTGGGTACAGGGGGACCCGCCCAGCAGCAGCCTCATGTCCCGCACCCCAGCCCACGGGCGGCCCGCTCCATCTCCAGGAGCCTCTCCGCAACCAGCCCCGCCAGGTCCTCCGCACCATCCAGCTCCCGGCGGGTCAGGACGCACATGCGGCTGCTCACACCGTTGTTCGTCTCCGCCTGAATGCGCAGTCGGACGCCCTCTCTCCTGCTGTAGGGCCCCCACAGGGGATCAATGGAGACGCTGACGCCCCGCAGGGCCATGTCGACGACGATCTTCATGGGGTATCCTCCTCTCGAAATGTAATCATTTGTGGGCACCACGCCGGGATGTACGGCAGCGGCCGGCCCGCCTCCCCCACTATATAGCCCCGCCTGGGGCCGGGCGCCCCGCACCGATAAGCCGGGCGCACCCGCGGCGCACCGAGGAGGAGCCAGGGCTCCGGCTCGACCTCCACGTGGGGGCAGGATGTGCACCGCCGGCCAAAGACGGCGCTCACAGGTGCGGTCCCCGCCGGCGGAGGACCAGCCGCTTTGGCGACAAGTCTCCGTTTCTGTTTCATAATCTTCCTTTCGGCTGTCAGGCCCACCGCCGCCGCTTAACGGTCTTCATCTCCGGCCGGGCCTGGTGGGTGGCCCGCACCAGGTACTCGACGAGCGCTTCCTCGGTGATCCACACCTTGCTGCCGGGTTTCCGCTGTATGTAGGCCAGCCGGCCGGTGCTGCGCTCAAGGTCCAGCGTGGGCAACGACATCCCAAGCCGGGCCGCAGCCTCTTTTCGGGTCATAAGCGTCATAAAAAATTCCTCCTTGTCAGCCAGCAGGAGGATGTGATATAATCCTTCCGTGGCCTTTTTGTTGTTTTTCGTTGGGTCGCTTGCCCTGTCAGGTGTTGGAAGCGCTTGACAGGGCCTTTTTTGTCCTTGCCGCCCTCTGCCTGGGGCGGCTTTTTCACGCGATGGCAGAGGAAATCAACCTGTCAAGCGCAGCCAAAATGGTCTCCTTCGCGCTTTCGGTATCCCGGCGGCCATTCAAAACCATGCTGACATACTCAGGGGTGTACCCGGATTCCTCGGCCAAGCGTTTCTTTGTGATTTTAGCCAAGTGCATTCGGGCCACCACCTCCGCCGTCCACTCCTGCGGCATCAAATTTTCCCTCCTTCCTCGTAAAAAATAGTTGAAAAACATAAACAAACCTGCTATTATATTTGTGTCCTCAAACATTTTAGCTTTGCACAGCGGGTAATCCGTTGGGCTTGGTTTCTTGTTGTTTAAGTTCTCCAACAACCAAGCACAGGATACCATAAGAAATTAAACAAGTCAAGGGGTTTTGTTTAAGTTCTCAAATTTTTCTTTCGGGAGGCCGCCCCATGTTTTACGACATATTTCTATCCTTGTGCTCAAAAAAAGGTGTAAAACCAGGCCGGGTTGCAGACGAAATCGGCATAAACCGTGGAACGGTAACCAGTTGGAAAAAAAGGGGCTATACTCCGCGCGCAGAGGTTCTCCATAAGATTGCTGACTACTTCGGCGTTACCGTTGACTATTTGCTCGGAAAGGTTGATCTTCCGTTCCTTTCTAAGGATGAGAAAGGCTTGCTCGGAGTTGACTCATATGCTCTGACAGAAACAAAAAAGCCCGCCCCCACGGATGGGGACGGGCTGAGCGAGACGCAGCGGCAGATTATGGAGTGTGTCGGTCAGATGTCTGCGCGGGAGCAGGAGGCGTTTCTTGCCTGGCTGCAAGCATCGCAAGGGCGCGGTTGAGTGCATCCATTTGCTGTACCAGGGTCAAACCCTGAATCAGCTCCAGGATTTTCGTTTCCGTATCCGACATGAGCTAATCCTTTCCACCCTGGTGCCAAGGTATGTACTTGCGCATAACAAATTATACCACAAGAGCCCGTCCGCTTCTACTGAGACAATGGGCTGGATTGTAAAATTTTGTGGAATATCCGGTTTTTCTGTTTTGGCAAAATCGAAGGGAGGTGTCCCCGTGGCTCGACCCAAAAAACCGGCGTATGAATATGTGGAACGGCTGAAATTGTATCGAAAGCGAATCAAAGGCCCCGCCGGAAAGTACATTGCAATCTACGGGAAAACACCAGATGAGTTGACAGAGAAACTTGCCGAGGCTCGGCGGGAGATTGAAGAAGAAAACTACCATCGCGAAAATCCCACCGTGAAGGAGTATGCCGAGAAATGGCTCGCCATGCACAGCTCCCACATCCGCACCACCACCCTGACAGACTACACTTCCAAGGTCAAGATTTATATCATCGAACCGCTGGGAGATAAGTACATGGCCGAGGTTACCCCGGATGATGTGAAGATGGCCATCAACAAGGCTGCGCAACAGTCATCCTCCATCTATCGCGGCGTTCAGATGCTCTACAAGATGATTTTTGGCTCGGCCTTGGAGAGCCGTATCATTGATGAATCGCCGTGTAAGAATCTAAACCCTAAAGGAGGCAAAAACCCTAGGGAGAAAAAAGCTCTCACCGACACCCAGGTCACCACCCTCCTAGACGCAGTTTGTGGTCTGCCTCCGTACCCTTTCATCATGCTCTGCCTATACTCCGGCCTGCGCCGGGAGGAGGCTCTGGCCCTCCAGTGGGACAGCGTCTTCCTTAACGGAGAGGCTCCGCACATCACCGTCTGCCGGGCTTGGCATACAGAGCACAACAGGCCGGTCATTCTGACCGACTTAAAGACGAAGGCGGCAAAGCGGACGATCCCGATCCCGCCGCAGCTGGTGGAATGCTTGAAGGCCATCAAGGAGAATTCAGCCTCGGACTTCGTGATTGCCAACCGGGACGGCGGAGCCCTTTCGGAAACACAGTGGCGTCGGGTGTGGGGGTATGTGCGCACCCGCACCGTCAGGGAACGCACCTATTACCGTTACGTCAACGGCCAGAAGGTCGCACATACCGTGTCCCCCGTTCTAGGGGAGAGGGCCGCACATAACAGCACCGTGGTGTATAGCATTGATTTCCATGTGACGCCCCACCAACTCCGGCACACCTACATCACTAACCTGCTGCTTGCCGGGGTTGACGTCAAGACCGTTCAATATTTGGCCGGCCATGAGCACGCAAAGATCACGCTGGACATCTACGCCCATCTAACATACAACAGGCCGGAGGATTTGGCCGACAAGGTTAACCGTGCATTTTCGGGTTAAATTTGAGGTTAAAAATAATTTTAATACTTTAAAACCATTGCAATACAAGAGATACAGAGAAACAAGCGCAAGAAGTATGGCCTCAAAGCGGCCCGCCGTGCGCCTCAGTTCTCCAAGCGCTGATATTCCCGCAAAACCCTGGAGCCGCAATGGCTCTGGGGTTTTGTTATGTAGCAAAGTCTGACAAAACCAGGACATGAAAAACGAGAAAAGTTGGGGTTAAATTGAGGTTAAATCTGTAGTTTGAGGTTAAAACCGAGGTTAAGAGCGCCCCCCTTTTTTCCATCAGAATCAACAGACTGCCCGCGCTATGCTCTGGCCATAAGAAGAGCGGTCTGATTAGGATTTCACCCCATCGGGCTTGGCGGTCCTGGATGGACACGGGTGATTATACATGGACCGAGAAAAGCAGAGAGGCCCGACACGGCCTCTCTGCTTAAAATGATGACTAACCCTGCCGGTTACCGCCCGCCCTCCCGGGCGTCGTGGTACATGGCGGCCACAACCACGGCCTTGAGGGTCTCCCGCCGGAGGTTGAGGTCCGTTGCGCACACCTCCTCCGGGGTACCGCCGTTTACGGCTCCGGTGTTCAGGAGCGCCTCGGCGTAATCCTGCCAGTAGGCCGGGACATCCTTCAAGTCATGGTAGATCGGATTCTCCTTGGCGAGGACCTCCTCCACCGTCTCCCGGATCAAGGCTTTCAGCTCGTCTTTGCTCATGTCGATCTCCTCCTTTTCATACAGCGGCATCACCGGGGGGAGCTTCCCCGCCAGGATCATGCTGCCGGTCCACTGTCCACGGCTGTCCCACTGGATGTGGGGGCTGTCCGGAAAGCTCCTCCAGTCCCCGCCCCAGGAGAAGCCCATCTCCTTGGCGATCTCCGCCGCCCGGCGGAAGAAGGCCGGGTCGTCGTACTCGTGCCCCTTCACGTTCTTGCAGAAGTCCCAGGCCAGCCCCGCCTTGTCGCTGTGGAAGGTGGGGGTACGACCGTTGGTGACGATGCTGCCGGGCCGGGTGCGGCCCTGGGCGTAGAGGTACTCCTGATAGGCCCTGTCCCGCACGGTGTTGGTGACAAGCACGTTCAGCCCCGCCGCCCGGCACCGCTCCAGCCAGGTCCGGCAGTTGGCCGCCACGTCCGGGCGGAGGAGGGATACGTCCCTACTGTTCAGCATGGCCGCCGTCCTCCTTCCCCGCCAGCTTGTCCCCGGCCTGATCCACGGCGTCCTTGCCGATTTCCAGAAGCTTTGTCAGCCACCGGGGCACCGGGGCGCCCATGGCCACGCCGTTTTCCGCGATGCTGCCCAGCTCCGTGATGATGTACCACACCAGCACCATAGGCAGCACCAACCCGCCGAACTGGAAGGGCAGGGCGATGCCCGGCAGGTTGTCCAGGGCTGCGCCGATGAGCAGGTCCGCCCCGGCGGCCACCAGGACCACGACGACCATGCCGCACTTGTGCCAGATGCCCTCCCTGGCCTTGCCGCTGGCCCAGCTTCCGGCCTTGGCCGCTGCCAGGGAGCCGGTGAGGTAGTCCAAGGCCATGCAGATGAGCCACCCCGCCACCAGCCACCCCAGCCAGCCCCAGAGGGCCGTCAGGCCCCCGGCCAGGGCTGCGGTAAAGGCCTTGAGCTTGTTGATGAGTTCCATTTTGTATTCCTCCTTCGTATCAAATCTGCTCCAGCGTGCTGATCCGCTCGAACATCTGCCGGTGGGTGTCGGTGGAATTGCCCCGGTACCGGTCGAACTCCTTTTCCAGCGCGTCCACCCGCGCGTTTACCGGGCAGTCGCTGGCAGTGCATTTATCGGGCATAGAATCCGCTCCTTTCGTTGACAATGACGTGATCTTGCTTTATAATGCGTGGTAAAGGGGGCTGAGGAAAATGAATAATGAGGAAAAGATTCTGGAAATGCTGGCCGCGATGCAGACCAGGCAGGAAAAAACCGAGGAAATGCTGGCCGCGATGCAGGGGAGTATCACCACCATGCAGGGCGATATTGTCTCCATGCAGGGCGACATCAAGAACATCAATGGCCGGCTGGATTCCATTGAGGAAAAGCTGGACGATCTGACGGAGGCCCACGAGGTGACGCGGGACGGCGTCAACGCTCTGCTGGAGTGGTCCGACCGGGTCAGCTCCATCAAGGAGCTCCGCATCCCCAGAATTTAATCGTACATGTCACGTTCCCGCCCCGCAGGTTCACCGCTGCGGGGCGGCCTTATTTTTTGCCGTCCCCGCTGATGATCTTATCCATCTCCGCCTGCGTCAGCCGGCCGGCGGCGACCAAAGCCTCCAGCCGGGCCTTGTCCCAGAGGCGGGGGTAGTACAGCTTTGCCATATCGTACACGCTCACAACGGTTCCTCCTTTGTTTTAACGTTTTTCGCATCCTACGGTATGATAATGAACGAGGTGATAATGTTATGAGTTATATCCAAGTAAAACCCATAAAGCTCCAGGATCTGCATTTGTCTGAGCGCGCCATAAATTTTGTAGAAGAATATGCCCCCCAACTTGCAAAGCCTTATGGTATAGGCAGGCTTCCTGAAAATTATCCAAATTATGCATGTATGAGCGATTCGTCCAATCGATTTCTAATTGGTGTACGGTGTAATGTTATGCAGTCAGATCTGGAAACCAATTTTTGCCATGAATTATTTCATGCATATCAAATAACTTTAGGTTTTCCTACTGTTATTGGCTATGAAAATGATACAGGGGTTTTTTGCGAACACCTGAGAAGTACAATTTTAGATTTATCTGATAACGATGTATTGAAAGCACATGGATTAACATATCAGAATATTATCAGAGCGCGCCACAAACAATGCAAACGCCTTTGCGCCACATCCTTCAAAGAAATAGATAATCAATACAAAAAAGATTTGTTGTTGATCGATCTAATCCTCGATTTAAGTGATTTGACAGCTATTCAGGGAGATGCTATTTTACAGGTGCTGAAACTAAACTTACCTGATGTATACGAAAAATACCATGAATACCATCGGATCATCTTTGAACAGAACGATTATCATACCAAAGAGGGATGCCTTAACATTTTTTCTGCCATTTTCAGTGATATAGGCCTTTGGGGTACTTGCGCTATCGTCTATCAAGGGGAAAAAATCAAAACTCCGCATATGCTCAAAAGAGTTATTTGCTCCACCTCTTCAAACTGAACTTCATATCCTCGCGTTCTCGTTTCACTTTTCCGCAATACACACAGTCCCAAACGCAATAATGTCCAGGGCGAATAATAAAGATGTGATTGCAACACTTTTTTCGCTTCACAGC
>OFGN01001539.1_pt1 | contig 15781 bp, 10 predicted proteins | sample 1521821 | NCBI WGS metagenome assembly OFGN01 (sample SAMEA3504094, study PRJEB24116) | mouse gut metagenome | biome: mouse gut; feature: mouse-associated habitat; material: faeces | place: Denmark | collected 2011
ATCGAGTTTATCAACCTATTTTATCAGTTTAGGCTTGCACAAATCATAAAAATATGAAAAAATTGTGGTAATATTGCATGCGTATCGTCCGTCAGGAACAGAGTCTAAGGGCGTGTATTGCAAAATCAAAGCCATAATGCTTTGGTTGTTATTAATAAAGAGCGTTTGTCCTACGCCTGAAATGAGCGGCTGACAAGATTCCCACGCTTCTTTTATGTCTATTCTGCCAAATTGCCTTATGCCGAGCTTGAGAGTCGTAGGCTTCCCCATGACATTATGAAAAAATTTGTTTTGATGACCGCCTTTACGGTAGCTCTATGTGCTGCTATGTCTTCTTGCGGAGATGATGAGCCGGAAAATGATGGCAATGTCATCGCATCGGCTGAAGTGAGTGATTTTGGAGGTGTGCGATTGATGTCGGTTGACGGAGGGATCGATTACAGTTACAATTCTGACGGTACGCTTCACCAAGTCAAAGGATTTGGCTTAAATATGACATTCGATTATAAGAAAGGACTAATGATAGCCGATGAAGAAGGTGAAAATCTGGAAGTCAGGTTCACAACCAGCTCCAAGGGCTATATCACCGGCTTCAGCTCATCCGGTACCGTAAAAGAAGGATATGTGACATATAACTACAATGTGTCGCATAAATTCGAGTATGACAGTTCTGATCATATTACATACGCTTCCGTCAATCAGGTCAATACCGATGCCGATTCACATAAATTAGAAGAAATTTCAATGTCATGGAAGTTCTCCTGGAACGGTGATCTGCTTTCAAAAGTTGAAATAACGGGGCAGAGTAATGGTATCGAAGGTGATGATCAAATGAATTATACTAATCATTACAGTTACGATGAATCTGTTGAAAACCGCTTTATGCAGTACACTTATGGAGTAGTCGAGAGTACGGACTTACCAGGCATCGTTCAAACAGTCATGTATGCAGGTTTATTTGGCAAAGGAATGTCCAAATACCCCACTCGAGTTTATGGCTTCCACGAAAGAAATATCGATTACATGATAAATTCAAGAGGTCTGGTCGAAACCGAAAACATAAAGTATGAATTTGATGATTTCACATATCCAATTGACTATACATACAGCAGTTCCACCAAGACTAATCCGCGCAATGCCGGCAGTGCTTTGCGACGCATGAAGGCGCAGCGTGGCGACAGCCGTTATCACGTCAACCTTTTCAGAATAACGAAAATATAATTTCTGTTCAATGATAATAAGAACGGTGCGTCGGGAATGCCGGCGCACCGTTCTTGATTATATTTCAAAAAATGTGTAATTTTGAACTTTGGATTCCGGATTGTGCTCCATTCCCCGGCATGGAGTCAGATCAGGAGATTAAGACAAAACAAAATTACGAAAAACTCAAAACAAAATTAAGTATAAATGAAAACCTATCGACTTAAAGAGGTGGCGTTGCTCCTGGCGATGCTGCTGATTCCGGGTGTGGTCTCGGCAAAGGAGATCGTGCAGGGAGAGGTGTGGCTCGACACCGCCGGCAATCCCAGCGGATGTGTTGCGATAGGAGACTGTCCGGACCGGTCCCGTTTCGAGGCAGGGGCGGGGGCTTTCCTTCTGAACGGCGAACCCTTCGTGGTGAAAGCCGCAGAGCTTCATTATCCCCGCATCCCGAGGGAATACTGGGAACAGCGCATACTGCTATGCAAGGCGCTTGGAATGAATACGATATGTCTATATACATTCTGGAATGCCCATGAGCCGAAAATGGATCGGTTCGACTTCACCGGTCAGAATGATATCCGCGAATTCATAAGGCTGTGCGGTAAGAACGATATGAAAGTGATACTGCGTCCCGGTCCATACGTATGTGCGGAGTGGGAGATGGGCGGTCTTCCGTGGTGGCTTTTAAAGAAAAAGGATATCCGTCTGCGCGAGCAGGATCCGTTTTTTATGGAGCGCGTCGACAAATTCCAGCAAGCGCTTGCCGGACAGGTGGGAGACCTTACCATTGCCGACGGCAGACCTATAATAATGGTACAGGTGGAGAATGAATATGGCTCTTACGGGACCGACAGGCCATACGTTTCCGAAATCCGCGACATGCTCCGCAAGAATTTCGGACGGGATGTGACGCTCTTCCAGTGCGACTGGTCTTCCAATTATCTCAACAACGGTCTTGATGACCTGATATGGACCATGAATTTCGGAACAGGTGCCAATATTGACCAGCAGTTCGCGTCACTCAAGGAGCATCGCCCCGACTCTCCGCTGATGTGCTCTGAATTCTGGAGCGGCTGGTTCGACAAATGGGGCGCCAACCATGAGACGCGTCCTGCCGCCGACATGATAGCCGGCATAGATGAAATGCTGTCGAAAGGGATATCATTCTCCCTCTATATGACCCACGGAGGTACCAACTGGGGGCACTGGGCCGGTGCCAACTCACCCGGTTTCGCTCCCGATGTCACAAGTTACGACTATGATGCGCCGATAAGCGAGTCTGGCCAGACCACACCCAAATACTGGGAGCTGCGCAAGACCCTTGCGAAATATATGGATGGCAAGAAGCAGGCTCCTGTGCCGGCCCTGATCAGGCCGATTGAAATCAAGGGCTTCGACTTCAAGGAGATCGCTCCTCTCCGCGACAATATGCCGCAGCCCAGGGAGGATGCGGAAATCAGGACAATGGAGGAGTATGACCAGGGATTCGGCTCGATTCTCTACAGTACAACGCTTCCTGAGCTCAGGACTGAGGCGTTGCTTACGGTGAACGACCCCCATGATTTCGCGCAGATTTTCGTGGAGGGGAGATATGTAGGCAAACTTGACCGCCGCAACGGCGAGAAGGAGCTGATGCTTCCTCCATGCTCCAAGGGTGCGCGTCTCGACATCCTCGTGGAGGCCATGGGCCGCATCAATTTCGGCCGAGCCATCAAGGACTTCAAGGGTATCACCGGCAACGTGACCCTGACAGTCGAGAAGGATGGCCACAAGTGGGTGGACCACCTCCGGAACTGGAAAGTCTACAACATCGAGGATGAGTACGAGACATACGCGTCGATGAAATATCGTCCGCTTGCCGACTCTGACCGCACAGGCGACCGGTTGCCGATAGGTGCCTACCGTGCAACTTTCAATATCAAGGGAAAGCCCTCCGACACCTTCCTTAATTTCGAGACCTGGGGCAAAGGACTCGTTTACGTGAACGGCCATCCGATGGGCCGTATCTGGGAAATCGGTCCGCAGCAGACCCTCTACATGCCCGGATGCTGGCTCAGGAAAGGTGATAACGAGATAATAGTCTTCGACATCGTAGGACCGCGCGAGGCGAGGACGGAGGGTCTCAAGGAGCCAAAGCTCGACCAGTTGCTCGTCAAGAAGAGTCTCGTCCACCGCGAGGAGGGGCAGAATCTTGACCTGAAAGGGGAGAAGCCGGCCTATTCCGGTACTTTCAAGCCTGGCAACGGCTGGCAGGAAGTGGGATTCTCACCTGTGCGCGGCCGCTACATCTGTCTCGAGGCCGTGGATGCCATCGACGGCAAGGACGTTGCCGCGATAGCTGAGATGTATGTGCTCGACGACAAGGGAGAGCGCCTGTCGCGCGAACACTGGACCGTGATGTATGCCGACAGCGAGAACACGCAGGGAGTGAACCGATCGGCCGACAAGACATTCGACCTGCAGGAATCCACGTACTGGCAGACGGCTCCCGGCGCACCCTTTCCCCATGCAGTGGTGATCGACCTCGGAGATTCGTATAGCGTGGGCGGGTTCCAGTATCTGCCGCGCATGGAGGCGGAAGCTCCCGGTGCGATAAAGAACTTCAGGATCTACGTCGGGGAGACGCCATTCAAATACCGATTTTGATAATCGGGGAAATTTTGTTAATTTTGTAGGTGAAATGCGGAAACCGTCCGCATACAGAAAAAAACTACACATTATCAAATAATGCAAGGAGACGACAAGATAATTCCGATCAACATAGAGTCGGAGATGAAGAGCGCGTACATCGACTATTCGATGTCGGTGATAGTTGCCAGGGCACTCCCCGATGTGCGCGACGGCTTCAAGCCGGTGCACCGACGTGTGCTCTTCGGAATGAACGAACTTGGAAACACATTCTCGGGCGACACCAAGAAGTCGGCCCGTATCGTGGGCGAGGTGATGGGTAAATACCACCCTCATGGAGACTCGTCCATATATCTGACGATGGTCCGCATGGCACAGGAGTGGTCGTTGCGCTATCCTCTCGTGTTCGGACAGGGTAACTTCGGCTCGATCGACGGTGACTCTCCGGCCGCCATGCGATACACGGAGGCGAAGCTCGCCCGCATGGGCGAGGAGATGCTGCGCGATCTGGACAAGGATACCGTGGATTTCATTCCAAACTTCGACAACACGCTGGCGGAACCTGCTGTGCTCCCTGCAAGAATACCGAATCTTCTGGTGAACGGAGCGTCGGGTATCGCGGTGGGTATGGCAACCAATATGCCTCCACACAACCTGACCGAATCGCTTGACGCATCCATCGCCCTCGTGGACAATCCGGAGCTGACCGTAGCCGAACTGATGGAATATGTCAAGGCTCCCGACTTTCCTACCGGAGGCGAGATTTTCGGTCTGCAAGGTGTGAAGGATGCGTTCGAGACAGGCCGGGGACGTATAATAATCCGTGCCAAGGCGGAGATTGAAAACAATGGCCAGCACGACCAGATAGTCATCACCGAGATTCCTTACGGCGTGGTGAAGTCAGATCTGGTGAAGAGCATCTACCAGCTTGCCGACGAGAAAAAAATCGATGGAATCGCCGATGTGTCGGACATATCGGCCCGCGGCAAAATCAACATTGTGGTCGACATCAAGCGGGATGCCAACGCTAAAGTCGTACTCAACAAGCTTTTCAAGCTCACCGCGTTGCAGACATCGTTCAGCGTAAACAACGTAGCCCTTGTCAACGGCCGTCCGAAGACGCTGAACCTCAAGGAGATTCTTGAGGCTTTTGTGGAGCATCGCCGTGAGGTTGTGCTCCGCCGCACGCGCTACGACCTGAAGAAGGCTGAGGAGCGCGCGCATATTCTGCGCGGACTGATGATTGCCTGCGACAATATCGACGAGGTGATCGCCATCATAAGAGGCTCGCAGACCACCGACGAGGCCCGCGCCAGACTTGCTGACCGCTTCGGACTCGATGAGATCCAGACACGTGCCATTGTCGAGATGCGTCTCCGCCAGCTCACCGGCCTCGAGATGGAGAAACTGCGTGCGGAGTACGACGAACTCATGCGCCTGATCGCGCACTACAACGACATTCTCAACAACGAGCATGTTCTCCGCGCGACAATCAAGGAAGAACTGGTTGAGATCCGTGACAAATATGGCGATGACCGCCGCACAAGAATCAATCCTTTCTCGGGAGACTTTAACTCGGAGGACTTCTATGCCGACGATCCGATGATCATCACCATATCCCATCTCGGATACATCAAGCGCACTCCTCTGTCGGAATTCCGCGCCCAGCACCGTGGGGGTATCGGTTCCAAGGGCAGCAGTACACGCGACGAGGACTTCATCGAATATATCTATCCGGCCTCCAATCACAATTATATGCTCTTCTTCACCCAGAAGGGCCGCTGCTATTGGCTGAAGGTGTATGAGATTCCGGAGATGGGCAAGAACTCCAAGGGACGCGCCATCCAGAATCTTCTCCAGATAGACCAGGATGACCGCGTAAACGCGTTTATACGGGTCAAGAACCTGACAGACGAGGAGTATAACCAGACACATAACCTTATATTCGCCACCAAGAAAGGCATTATCAAGAAGACTTCCCTCGCGGCATATTCACATCCGCGTGCCATCGGTGTCAACGCCATCATCATCCGCGAGGATGACGAAGTGATCTCAGTCCGTCTTACCAACGGTAATTCAGAGGTTATTATCGCCGACAGGGAGGGCAGGGCGATCCGGTTCCAGGAGGAGAAAGTAAGGAATATGGGCAGAATGTCCACCGGTGTGCGTGCCATGACTCTTGCCGATGATGACGATGAGGTTATCGGCATGATTACCATGAACGGAACTCCCGGCGAGACCGTGATGGTGGTTTCGGAAAAAGGTTACGGAAAACGCTCCGAACTTGATGACTATCGCGTTACCAACCGTGGCGGCAAAGGGGTGAAGACCATGAATATCACCGACAAGACCGGCAAACTCGTGGCCATCAAGAATGTGAATGACTCCAACGATCTCATGATCATCAACCAGAGCGGTGTGACGCTCCGTCTTCCCGTATCGTCTGTGAGGGTGATGGGCCGTGCCACTCAGGGTGTGAAACTGATAGAGCTTTCCCGTCGCGGCGACACAATAGCCTCCGTATGCAAGGTGGATTCAGAGCCTGAAGAGGAAGTCGCGGAGGAAGATATGACAGAAGTTTCACCGGAAACCTTCTCCCCTGATACGCAGGGAGAGGTAGCTCAGGACATCTCAGGGGAAGCAGTGGAATAAAAATTCCGGAATCAGCGTTATATTAGATAGGAATAACTAAAACAGACTGAATAATGAAAAAACTATTCACCATCGCTCTTTGTTTCGCCGCAGTCGGCACAATGAGCGCCCAGAAAAGCGTGGTTGACCAGGCTCAGAAACTTGCCGGCAAGGCCGACAAGGTTGCAGAGGCCCGCGCCCTGATTGAACAGGCCAAAAACAATCCGGAGACCTCCAGCGATGTCCAGACCTATTATGTGGCCGGGAAAATCGAGTTCGACGCCTATGACAATGCCCTCAAGAAGCAGATGATCAATCCCAACGACGAGAGCGTGAACCCTCTTGAAATGGCCGGGCAGCTCGTAAACGGATACAAGGAGTTTGCCAAGGCTCTTCCCCTCGATTCAGTCCTCGATGCAAAGGGAAAGGTCAAGGCAAAGTACTCCAAGGATATGATCGGCAGACTCAACGGTCACTTCAATGACTATTTCAATGCCGGAGGCACCTTCTACAATGCCCAGAAATATTATCCGGAGGCCTACGAGGCATTCATGATTTACGGAGATATGTCCAAGGCTCCGTACGCCACCAAGGCCATGCAGGAGATTCCCGACTCGGTCATCAACACCGCATACTTCAACGCCGGTCTTTCAGCATACGCCGGTAACGCTCTCAAGGAGAGTGCCGCCGCCTTCAGGAAGGCACGCCTCAACAACTCCGACAATCCCCAGAATTTTATCTACGAGATCGCATGCTGGCAGTTTATTGCCGGCAATGATTCCACGATGGAGAAAACTGCCGCCCGCGAGATAGAGGAAGTGGCACGCGCCGGAAAAGATAAATTCGGCATATCGCAGCCCATCTTCATGAACAATCTTGTGAACTCGCTCGTACTTGAGAACCGTATGGACGAGGCTGTGCAGCTTATTGCCGCAGAGATTGCCTCCCATCCCGACAATGCCGCGCTTTACGGACTTCGCGGATACGTCCTCGACAGAAAGGGCGACAATGCCGGCTCTGTAGCCGACTACCGCAAGGCTGCCGAAATGGCCGACGCCGATTTCGAGACTCTCAAGAATGCCAGCAAGAAGATTTTCAAGACCGGTACAGAAATCTGGAACACCATAGAAGGCCCTCAGCCCGAGAAGAGAAATGACGTGAAGGTCAACTATTTCGAGGCTGCAAAGAAGATCGCCGAGAAAGCGAAGTCCATCAAAGCCGATGACAGCGACATCGATTACATCCTTGAGAATATAAACTACGCTCTCGAGACATATTTCAATTGATATTCTCCGGTAACACATATAATCCGCCCCGCGAATCCATATTCCGGGGCGGGATTCTTTTGTTCATTTGGTAATATAAGGAATATTTCGTAATTTTGTCACCGGAACAGAGAATGGTTTGAATGGGGTGGAATTCCCCTGCAGTCCCGCTACGGTAACAGTCCGACCTGCCTTCTCGCACCTTACATAGATGTTTTTCCACGAGGATGAGAAAGCAAACGAGATTTCTTATGGCTTCCTTGATGGTACTCACCGAAGGAGCCTTTTTTTTGTGCCCTGCCTACGCCGACGCGAGGAAGGACACCATGGCTGTGGCGGAGAGAACACTTCAGCAGCTGGACGTTGTGGTTTCCGGTCGCGACAAACGGCTGCGTACGTCCACACCCTCCATATCGGTGGATGCCGAGAAGCTGAGGCTGTCGGGCACAACCGACATCTCGGATGCGATGAGACGGCTTCCGGGTGTCTATCTTCGCGACTATGGGGGTGCCGGAGGAATGAAGACCGTGTCGCTCCGCGGACTCGGATCGCAGCATACGGGAGTGATATATGACGGCATCATGCTCTCCGACGTGCAGACCGGTCAGGTGGATCTCTCCCGTTACAGTCTCACCGATATCGCTTCAATTACACTCAACGCCGGTGAGAACGACGATATCTTTCTGCCGGCACGCGCCTCTACATCATCCTCGACCATTGTGGTAAATACATTTTCCGACAGGGATTTTTTGAATCCGGCGCTCCGTCTTGACGCAAGAATGCGGATGGGCGCCTTCTCCATGTATAATCCGTATGTGAAAATCGGGAAAAGTATTGCTGAAAAATTCGTGATATCGGCCACAGCCGATTTTCTCTCTGCAAAAAACGACTATCCATACACGTTGGCTGGCGAAAACAGCAAGGAAAGTTACAGGAGGGAAAACTCGCAGATGAATGCCGGCAAAGCGGAGCTGGGCTGCTCCTGGCGTCCCACATCGTCCTCATCTTTCGCGGCAAAAATCTACTATTATGGAGCGGACCGCCATCTTCCCGGGCCGGCCTTGTATTACAACCCCGATAACAATGAGCGGTTAAGGGATGAGAACACCTTCGCACAGGCATCCTGCAGAACGCGCCTGTCAAGTGTGCTGTCGTTGCAGGGCAATGCAAAATTCAACTGGTCGCGGTCGCATTACACCGACCGTGACGAGGTTCATCCCGGCGGCCTTCTCGACCGGCTTTATTTCCAGCGTGAATATTATGCGGCCGCAGCGTTGCTCTATGCGCCTGCGCCGGGTCTGCAGCTCGACTACTCGGTGGACTGGGTTCTCAACAATCTGAATTCCACACAGCCTGACGATACGCGGCCATACCGTAACAGCATCCTGCAGATGATCGCCGCAAAATACAGATACAGATGGCTGTCGGTCACGGCCAAGGCTCTTTATTCAATATACATCAACAAGGCTGTGGCCGGTGAGGATGGCAAGAATGCGGGCCGTCTGTCTCCCTCTCTGGGTTTTTCATTCCAGCCGGTCGGGGACCGGCTGCTGTTTCTGCGCGCGTCTTATAAGAACATATTCAGGATGCCCACGTTCAACGAGCTCTATTTCGATCATTACGGAAGCATCAATCTGAATCCTGAGATTACCGACCAGATTAACGCAGGAGTCACTTGGAGTCTGCCGGAGAACGGAGCGGTAGAGGAGATTACAGTAACGTGCGACGGCTATCTGAATTTTGTCAAAAACAAGATCGTGGCTATTCCGTACAACATGTTTGTAAACCGGATGATGAATCTCGGCAAAGTGAGAGTGCTTGGCCTGGACGCCACGCTCAATTCCTCGTTGCGGCTCACTTCGCGGCAGCGGCTCATGCTGGCGGCGACATACAGCCTTCAGCGTGCGGCGCCGGTGACCGACCCTGCCATGTCCGACTGGATGAAGCAGCTCGCATACGTGCCGCTTAATTCCGGTTCCGGATCCGTGACATGGGACAATCCGTGGGTCACTGTCGGAGTCAGCGCTTCCGGCTGCTCGTCGCGCTATACCACAAACGAAAATATCCCGGGAACAAGATTGCCCGGTTATATGGAGTTGAATTTCACCGTTCAGCATATATTTCAGTTCCGGGGACACATTCTGGAATTGCGTGCGGACCTGATCAATGCGCTTGATACACGCTATGAGCTTGTGGCTCGTTATCCCATGCCTGGAAGGTCCTGGCAGGCGTCGCTGGCGTTCAGGCTGTAGTGAGCGGCGCTTAATCAAAACCGATAACAAACAAATACAAGATAGAAATTTCAGTAACAACAAACTTAAACAATGAAAAATTACAAGAAAATCATGCTGCCGGCCTTCATCATGGCCTTGGCTCTGGCTTCATGTGAGAAGAGTGACAAAGAACCGTGGAATCCCGATGCTCCTACCATTTCCAACGGAGCATACGTGCTGAACCAGGGCAACTCGTACAATCACATTGAAGGCTCTCTCAATGTGATAGACTACACGAATTTCACGTCGTCGCTGTCTGTATTCAAGGGTGCCAACGGGCGTACGCTCGGTGACACCCCGCAGTGCGGTGTGGCTTACGGTACAAAGCTGTATATCGGCATGAACGATTCGCACACCATAGAGATTGTGGACCGCTCAAGCTATAAGTCACTGAAGCAGATCCGTCTCGATGATGTGGAATTCAAAGGAAAATCTCCCCGCTCGATGGTTGCAAACGACGGATTTGTCTATATCTCCATGTTCGAGGGATATGTGGCTAAGCTCGACACTCTCTCTGCCGCCATTACAGACGAGGTCAAGGTCGGTCCCAATCCGGAGGTAATCTGTCTTCACAAAGGAAATCTGTACGTTCCTAATTCCGACGGTAACAACTATATGGTTGGATATGGCAAGACAGCTTCTGTGATAGATGTGGATTCCTTTAAGGTGACCGATACGTTCGAGACCGGTCTAAATCCGTATCAGTTCTTCAGCGACGGCAACAATCTTTTCCTTCTCTGCCGCGGAGATTACGGCGCAACGCCCAGCATGCTCTATGCCATTGATTCGGACCTGAAGGGAAAGGAGATCGCCAAAGCCACACTTGCCGGTTATGGCGCAGGCAAGCTTTACTTTGTGGATCAGCCATATCCCGTGACCACCGAAAATGCCGATTATAAGATTTACGACACAGCTTCCGGCAAGATCACAGACTGGAAAATCGAACGTCCCGACTATGCGTCGGCCATTGCAGTCGACGAGTTGTCCGGTAAACTCCTTATCTCTTCCTATAAGCTCAAGACATACGTGAACCCGGATGGAAGTTCGTCGACAGGAGCGGATTATGACGCTCCGGGCTATGTGAACGTGTACAATTCATCAAGCTATTCATTCGAGAACAAATATGGAGTGGGATCCGGTCCCGCTTGTATCTTCTTCAACTCGAAATAAGATTGATGCGCATTCACTTTGCGCGTGAAATATGAATAAGGAATATTTTTGAGACAGACTGTACCGTCCCGCTGCGAACTTTCACAGCGGGACGGTTGTTTTATTATTGGTGGTTTTCATAAGAATCCACATACTTTTTTAAATATATAAAGCTATGAAATACAGCCAGCCAAGACTCCCTTATCCTGTTGATGCCCTTCAGCCCGTAATATCGGCGAGGACTATCGATTTTCATTACGGCAAGCATGAAAAAGCCTATATAGACACACTCAATTCGCTGATAGAAGGCACGGAATTTGCCGACATGCCGCTCGAAGAGATTATAGTCAAGAGCGAAGGGAAACTTTTCAATAATGCCTCCCAGGCCTGGAATCACATATTCTATTTCTTCCAGTTCGCGCCCGATGGGCTCAAGGAGCCAGCCGGACGGCTGAGAGAGAAAATCGACGGGCAGTTCGGCAGTTTCGAAGAATTCAAGAAGAAATTCGAGGAGGCAGGAGCGACACTGTTCGGATCCGGATGGGTGTGGCTCTCCTGCGATGACAAGGGTGAACTCTATATCACCCAGGGCGGAAATGCCTCCAATCCGATGACCGACGGACTACGTCCGCTGTTGACATTCGACGTCTGGGAACATGCCTATTACCTCGATTATCAGAACAAGCGTGCCGACTATCTGCACCGCCTCTGGGACATAGTGGACTGGGATATAATCGGAATAAGATATAGCTGAAAATGCTTTTCTGCTGAGTTGCGCGGAAAAATCTTCGTCAGACAGGTTTTGTCAATACGGATGCGTAATTTCCGGCAATAATTGTTAATTTTGTGCAAAAATCGGTTTTACGCCATTTTTTCGCGGTCCACGCGATAAAAATGGCGTGAAATTTGTTATCAGAGTATATCGCTACTTTTAATAGAGGGTGTCCTCTCTTTATCACAATTTTAATACAAACTATAAAAATAAAAAACTTCATAGAATGTCTAACCTCTCGACAACCGTGATTGATGCGATACAGGACAAGAAAGGAAGACGCATCACGGAAATCGATCTTTCCCCGATAGAATCGGCTCCGGCTTCCGGATTCGTGATATGCGAGGGCAATTCCACCTCCCAGGTGTCGGCAATCGCCGACAACATCCGGGAAGAAGTCTACAGACAGAAGGGCCTGAAGCCATACAATTACGACGGATACCGAAATTCACAATGGATTGTGATCGATTACGGAACTCTGATGGTTCACATCTTTCTTCCCGATGTAAGGGAATATTACAACATAGAGGACCTCTGGAGCGATGCTGGAATCACGCATATTCCGGATCTCGACTGACACAAATCGCATTAAACCCTTAAAGCAACGACCTAATGAGCATCATGCCACCTAAAAAGAATAAGAATAAAAATAATAATCAGGGTAAACGTCCGCTGTTTTCCATGTATTGGATGTATGGCCTGATAATAATGTCGCTTCTCGCGCTGTACTATTTTCAGGACGGCTCGCAGACCAAGAATGTCGACTGGACGCAGTTTGAGTCCGCGGCGCTTAAGGGAGACATCAGTAAGATTGAGATTTTTCCCGAGCAGCGCATGGCCGAGGGATTTCTGACCGAAAAGGCCGCGAAGAAGCATAATTTCAATACTCAGACCGGCATTCAGGGAGAAATGAAGCTGAAGACCACCATACCTTCTTCCGATAAAATACAGGAGAAGATCGATGCATGGAACGCCGCCCTCATGGCGGAGGGAAAGCCTGAGATACAAGTGAATTACGAGAAGGGAAGCGACCTGATGAAGATTTTCTGGTACTTCGGTCCAGTAATACTGATATTCGTATTCATGTACTTCATGTCGAAACGTATGACTGCGGGTCCGGGCGGTGGCGGAATTTTCAATGTCGGCAAATCGAAAGCCACCGTATTTGACAAAAACAACGGTGCCAACGTGACATTCAAGGATGTGGCGGGTCTGCACGAGGCGAAGGTCGAGATCGAGGAGATAGTGGAGTTCCTCAAGAATCCGCAGAGATATACTGAACTTGGAGCTAAAATTCCGAAGGGAGCACTTTTGGTAGGTCCTCCCGGAACCGGCAAGACTCTTCTTGCGAAGGCTGTGGCCGGAGAGGCGGACGTACCGTTCCTCTCTATGTCCGGATCTGATTTCGTAGAGATGTTTGTCGGCGTCGGAGCCGCGAGGGTCCGTGACCTGTTCAAGCAGGCCAAGGAGAAAGCGCCGTGCATCGTATTCATCGACGAGATCGATGCAGTGGGCAGGGCCAGAGGCCGCAATCCTAACATGGGCAGCAACGACGAGCGTGAGAACACGCTGAACCAGCTGCTTACTGCCATGGATGGATTCCAGAGCAACAATGGTGTGATATGTCTCGCCGCCACCAACCGTGCCGACATGCTCGACAAGGCTCTGTTGCGACCGGGACGTTTCGACCGCCAGATTTATGTCGACCTTCCCGAACTCACGGACCGCGAGGAGATATTCAATGTGCATCTCCGCAATATCAAGTGCAACAGCAGGCTTGATGTCGAGAAGCTGGCCCGGCAGACTCAGGGATTTTCAGGTGCAGACATTGCCAATGTCTGCAACGAGGCGGCTCTTATCGCCGCGCGCAACAATAAGGATTCCGTCGATTGGGACGATTTCATGTCGGCCATCGACCGCATAGTCGGCGGTCTCGAGAAGAAATCTCGCGTTATCACCGACGAGGAGAAACTGGCCATCGCCACTCATGAGGCGGGTCATGCCACCATTACATGGATGATAAAGTATGGAAATCCTCTGGTAAAGGTGACTATCGTGCCTCGCGGACGTGCTCTCGGTGCAGCCTGGTATGCTCCCGAAGAGAGACAGATAATACCCACCCAGGCTCTTCTCGACACAATGTGCGGGCTGCTTGGCGGCCGTGCGGCGGAGGATGTATTCCTTGGCGAAGTAGGTACTGGTGCAAGCGACGATCTGGAGAAATGCACCAAGATCGCCCGTTCGCTCGTGCTTGTTTATGGAATGAGCGATAAACTGCCGAATCTCAATTACAACGACTCGACGGGTCAGGACATGGGCTTCACCAAACCCTATTCGGAAGAGACTGCAGAAATCATAGACTCCGAGGTGAAGCGGATTGTCAACGAGCAATATGAACGAGCCAAGGAAATCTTGCGGAAATATGCACGCCAGCACAACGAGATACGCGATTTGCTGGTACAGCATGAGGTAATCTATCACGACGATGTGGAGAAGATTCTCGGCAAGCGTCAGTGGAAATCGCGCACCGACGAGATTCTGGAAATCAACCGCAAGGAGAATCCTCCGCGAATTGAAGGACCTGTGTCGGCGGATGACACCGAAGGCGACGGAACTCCACCGCCGTTTATTCCGAAGGAAGGGTGATGTTGAAAGTCAGCCCTCCTGACTGATTGATCACAACGTGGATGTCACCCCCGTGCCAAAGCACGGCGTTCTTGACGATAGCAAGGCCGAGTCCAGTCCCCCCGAGGCTTCTGGACCGGCCTTTTTCCAGTCGGTAGAACCGTTCGAAGAGATGGGGGATATGGACGGCAGGTACACCGCATCCGTCATCGGAGACAGAGATTAGCTGTTTGCCGCCGTCAAGCTTGATCGTTTTGAGCTGGATATGTCTGCATCCAGAATACCTGATGGCATTATCTATGAGGTTATGGAATACTGACATCATGAGGGATGCGTTCCCGTTTACCGGCGAAGTCCCTTTGACTCCGTTCTGAATGGCGACTCCCTTTTCCTCCGCTATTATCTCGAAGTCGGCGCATGCTGCCGCGGCGATCTGATCGATGTTCACTTTCCCGCGTGCGATAGCGTCTCCGCCGTAGTCCATTCTGGTGATCAGTGACACATCCGACAGCAGACTGCCAAGCCTTTCACAAGCAGCCCCGGCGCCGGCAAGGAATTTCAGCCGCTTCTCCTGTTCCATGTCGGGGTGGTTTATCAGAGTTTCGATGCAGGCCCTGATCGATGCGACTGGTGTCTTCAGTTCATGATTGATGTTGTTGGTGAGCTGATGCTTGATTCTTATTTTGTCGCGTTCCTCACGCAAGGCTATCTTATGCTGGGCGTCGCGGTCGTAAAGAGCCTTCTGCAATCGTGAATACAAGAGGACTATATGGTTGGAGATGTTGCCGAGTTCATCGTCGGGAAAGGGGTCTGTGTCGAAAAAACTTTCTCCTCTTTCCGCTTTCTCGGCAAATTCATTCAGACGTTCCACATTGCGTCCGAGTCTTCGGGTGGCAAAAAAGCCGATTATGCACATTACGGCGGTAACAGCCGACATGAACCACAGAAACGCATAGTCGGCGGCAAGCAGCTGATGGAGCGATACAGAATAGGGGACAGCCGTTCGTATCACATATCTGTCGGTTGCTCGGGCTGAGTAAAAGAAATTCTTTCCGGTACTCTCGCTGTGCCGGCGCAGATCGAAACCGGTACCGTTCCTTAAGGCATCCCTTACCTCCTTGCGTGAAAGATGATTGCTCTCCGGTAAAGAATCGACGAAGTTGTCGTACATCAGGCGACCGTTTCGCGAGATCAGGCTTATCCTAAGTTCGGGAAAGCCGGTCTTTATGGCGGGG
>OFGN01001543.1_pt1 | contig 15755 bp, 17 predicted proteins | sample 1521821 | NCBI WGS metagenome assembly OFGN01 (sample SAMEA3504094, study PRJEB24116) | mouse gut metagenome | biome: mouse gut; feature: mouse-associated habitat; material: faeces | place: Denmark | collected 2011
AAAAAGGAATCCCAAAAGCCGCATAAAATAAGGCTTAGAGATTCCGAGAGTCTATCTATTTGGAATGGAGGGAGAATGTTGATCGGGAATATATCTTTGCAGACAGTGAACAACTGATAAGAGTTTTTGCAAATGTTTTTTCAAATGCAATAGAATATACACCAGCAGGAAAAACAGTTTTCTTTGAAGTATATGAAAAAGATAATTCAATCCTATGCTCTATCACTGATATGGGAAGTGGTTTTTCTCCCGAAGCGTTAAAACATGCGACTGAACAATTTTATATGGACGAACAAAGCAGACATTCCAAATCGCATTATGGAATAGGTCTTTATGTAGCAGACTCCATAATAGCCAAACATGGCGGACAGCTTATTTTAAGCAACTCTGAAAAGACTGGCGGCGCACAGGTTATAATCAAAATTCCATATTGACATTATGGACGGCTTGCGAGCCGTCCTTTTTTCAAATCTTTATGAAATCCACAAAATTAGCAGTTAGCATATAAATAAGCAATAGAAATACAATCTGCCACATGACGGCAATAAAAAGCTGACAGAATAGAGAGGGATGTATAATGTTTAATAATCCGGAGTTTATTCTATAAAAGAATCTAAGAAAGAAAAAGAGATTAACTTAACAAAAATATTAGCTATAATGACTCGAAAGCTGTTTCTTGTCTCCGCAACGGAATCGGAGAACTGACCAAAATAGAGAACTGAAACGGGTTAATGGCTTTGGCTGCATCATGGATGCCGGTAAGTACTCAATAAAGATACCGCTTTTATAGAAAAATCCTAATAGTGTTTAAAGTAAGAGGGAGTGAGCATGGAATATTTTTATTATTTGTCGAAGTACCCAATAAAGTTATGTAATGACTATATAAAACATTCTAATGTATATGATTGGTTTATATATACATGGGAAGAGAGAAGGTTATTATCTTATAACATTTGATGAATATAGAAGAAGTATACGTTCGTTGGCTAGTGTGCCTAAACAGATTTATAAAGTGGTATTTAAAGATTTAGGGGATCAAACAGGAATAAGTGTGGAGCATATGAATCCTGGTTTAATTAAAAACCTTTTATGGATACCTGAAAAAGATATTGATAAATTTTGGGAGATAAAACTGGATGCAAAAAAGATAGAACTGAGATAGAGAAAAGCATACAGTTGACAGTGCTTATTCAAAATTGTTAGAAAATGAATCAAAATGGAAGAAAGGAAAATCCAATCATTCCCTAACATGATTGGATTATAGGTGAAAAGATGGCAAGGATGACTTGCAGATGCGGGAAACTGTTGGATAATCATGAAGCACCAAATGATGTTGAACTTGTTGTATATACAGATAAAGAGTGGGATAAAATCTGTAATTGTGACAGCCTTCAACCTTGGATGATACCATCTCCTCAATATGAGGTATGGCGGTGCCCTGTTTGTAAAAGAATTTGTGTATACGAGAGACAAAAAAATGTACCAATAATGGTTTATGCATTGGAAAAATAGTATCTTTGTTCTTAGGTATAGTTGCTGAGTTGAGAACTGGTATCAGTACTGCTACGACAACCCGATGACTTACTATGATCCGACCGGACTGGCAGGATTTTGGAAAGGGATTACTTTTGAGAGTAGTAGCAATACTATCCTGTTATGGCGTGATCAAGGGGATTTTTACAGTCCCTTATTTATAATTTTCCAATAACCCGTTTTATTAGAGCCGACACGCTCAATTAAGCATTTTTCTTTTAATGCTTTAATTGCCCGGTCAATCGTGCTTTTCCCAAGAGTGGTTTCTTTCTGCAATTCCACTTTTGTAATTCTTGGTTTTTTCTTTAGTGCAGCTAAAACAGCCTGCTCAGTAGCAGAAATATTTATTGCCCCATTTATTACATCATTTATTACCCCATCCGTTTCATTTATTACCCCATTCCGAATTGTGGCATTGAGCATAAAGGCATTATCACGGTACTCAGGAGCAGGAAGCCCTGCTGCCGCCATTTCATTAAACATACGGTCAATGCCTTCGCCGAATTCCTGTACATAATCATATTCGTGGAGAAACCGGGCAATGTTTGGGTTGCGAGAGAAGTGAACGGTGCGGAGATTGTTCAGGCGCACAATTCCGGGTAGAATGCCGGGACTTTCAACCGTGATCCTGTCATTAAACATTTTAATTTGTATATCGGTTCCTTTAATGCTGTAATCGCGGTGAGCGATGGAGTTAATGATGATTTCTTTCCAGGCAAATTCGGGGTACTCAGGTGTTGTGTGAAAAAGACCGTCTGTACCAAGCTTTGTGTGTTCTTTGATTTGGCTGCGTACAAAGTCGAGAGAGCTGCGAACCATATCGAGAATACGGCCTTCAAATATTTCATCCTTAATGACATTCATATCGGTTCCGACTTTGGCTTCTATGCCGTCATATCGAATAAAACGCACCCTTGCCCTTTTGAAGAAGCGTTGCGGATTTTTGGTATCCAATTTTCTTGCAGTATTCAGCGACAAAATCCCAATCAATATCCTCCATAGAGGAACGATAAACAGGCTCGTCCTCGTAATAACGGGAACCTTTGGCATACATAAGTTGCAACCGCTCGTCAAAATTCAGTTTTTTGGATTTGTCGCCCATACGGTAATATACTTCGTCCTGCTGGTTAGCGTGTAGCTCAGAACTTTGTGGAATGGTTATAACCAGCAGATGATTGGGGTTACCGTTTTTGTCAGTACATTCAACCGTTTCGGTAGTAACACGCACCGATGGAGTGCAGTAATCAAAGGGTACTCTAAGTATATCATTGACATTGTTGTGGTAGTCGTCAATTCCTGTGACTGTAAAATCATCTTCAATGCCGACCACAAGCGTACCGCCGTCTGCGTTGGCAAATGCGACAATATGATTGGACAGTCCCTTCGGTTCTTTTCTTGCGCTTTTACGGTCGTAAGTCTGTCCTTCCTTTTTTGTATAAAGTTCTTCCAAAGTAAGCTCCATATATATCATCTCCGATACTTATTTTTCTATATTTAATAATATACAAGTTGACACTCTCTATATTTGATCAGATTTTGTGCAACATCCTGCCGCACAAAATTTTTCGGATGTAATATTATCTGTCATATATTATAGAATCATTCTCCTTCCTGCTTGCGACAAAGACTTTTTTACAATGCTTGCACATACGCATATCACTATCCTTATCCGTAAGCATGAAGGAAAAGCACATCTGCAGCATGATCAGCAGCGAATAGAAATCCCATATGATAACGGGCGAATCCTTCTCTAGCACAATCCGGTAAGTCAGGGATATGCCGCCGAAAGTGGAAATGCCCTGACGGTATAAGCTACATGCCTATTTGTCAATCGTATCATAATCTGTGAAATAAAGAAAGCGTTACTTTTCACCTACACCTATGATACTTTAGGGAACCCGGTACTTGAAAGATCGAAAAATGATGTGGTAGACTATCGGTATAACGAATTAAACCGGTTGACAAAGAAAAATGAGGGCAATGAATCTTACAGTTATACTTATGATAAGCAGGGCAAGCTCACATAGGCGTAGCTGCCGATGAATTTCATAGTAACTCCCAGGATTGGTTAGCCCAGAGATTTCAAAAGAACCGGATAAGATTACATATCTTTATGATACAGAACCAACACTATCTATGGTGGCAGAGGAACCGGTGCATTACGGAAAAGATATTTAGCGTATAATGGTTTTATCAAAATCTTCAATATGATTAAAACGCTAAAAAAGCAAAGAGGGGTGATTGCGTGGCAGAAAGTCAAAATGTAGAATGGAAAGAGTCTTGGCGAGATGAGTATCTTAAATGGATATGTGGTTTTGCAAATGCACAGGGCGGCAAGATTTATATTGGAACGAATGATGACGGCACAGTGATTGGTGTTCAGGACAGTAAAAAATTACTGGAAGATATTCCGAATAAAGTTCGGGATGTTCTTGGTATTATTGTAGACGTTAATTTGTTGACTAAAGATGGAAAAGGCTACATTGAAATTTGCGTGAATTCGAATAGTTACCCCGTCAACTATAAGGGTGAATATCATTACCGGAGCGGCAGCACTAAACAGCAGTTAAAGGGGCAGGCGTTAAATCAGTTTCTGTTACAGAAAACGGGAATTACATGGGACAGCGTGCCGATTCAGGGAGTAACTATACAAGATTTAAGAAATGACAGTTTCGATATTTTCCGGGAGCAGGCAGTACGCAGCAAACGAATGGACAAGAAAGACATTGATGCCACGAATGAACAGCTACTGGACAGTTTGAATTTGCTTGAAAGTAGTCATTTGAAAAGAGCGGCTATTTTGCTATTCCATCATAACCCGGAAAAGTGGATACCGGGAGCATACATCAAGATTGGCTATTTTGAATCGGATTCTGAACTACGTTATCAGGATGAAATTCACGGTTCACTAATTTCGCAGGCAGATAAAGTGGTTGATCTCATTTTTACGAAATATTTAAAGGCGGACATTTCGTATCAAGGAGTAACAAGAGTAGAAACCTACCCTTTTCCGAAAGAAGCAATTAGGGAAGCTGTTTTTAATGCTATCGCACACAAATTTTACGGAGCATTAATTCCAATTCAAATCAGTGTGTATGTAGATCGGATTTATATTGCGAATGATTGTATTTTCCCAGAAGATTGGACAATCAATGATTTAATGGGAAAACATCGTTCAAGACCTTATAATCCTCTGATTGCCAATACATTTTTTAGAACTGGTTTTATCGAAGCATGGGGGCGTGGAATCGAAAAAATCAAAGATAGCTGCAAAGAAGCCGGAAATCCTATGCCAGAATATACGATTAAGCGTGAGGACATTATGGTTATGTTCAAAAGCTTGGTTAGTAGCACTGACCAAGCTACTAACCAAGCTACTGACCGAGCTAACCAAGGTAACGATAACTCCGTAGTTACACGCATCTTGAAAGTAATTCAAGAGGAACCGTCGTTATCTCAGAAAAAGATTGCAGATGTCATTGGAGAAAAGTATAGTACAGTTAAGTATTATATGGAATCCATGAAAAAATCTGGAATTATAAAAAGAGAAGGTTCAAGCCAAAAAGGGAAATGGATTATTCTATAACCATATTTCACACAATTCAATAATTACATTACGTAAACGGTAGATAGTGCGTACCTCGACTATGGCGGCAAAATGTGTGACAATAGACTATATTTCTATCATGGGTATTAAAAGTTAAGTCTCAACTTTTGATACCGCTATACGGAGGTAAGTCTATGAGTTCAGAAACAACTGCAGTAGCTGTACAGTACCGTTTTTGCTTTATTGAATGAGCTGGATGAGGAAGGATATCTTCAGGGAAATATTATGAAAGGTGATGATTTTATTGCAATATATAAAGGTGATGAACCATTTTGTCTTAAACAATCAGTCCGATACATAGTAAAATCGTATGACGATGTAAACATGTGGTTGGTGGTTGAATAACCAAAATATGATACCGCACAGGAGACGAATATCTGGCTTATGAATAAGATTACTTGACAGTAACCCAACCCTGCCATCACCCCTGCCAGACCTTGAAATCAAAGGGATTTGATAGTATACTGGAGGCAGTAAAGGGATGGAATGTAAGGATGGGTACGATATGATTAATATAGGGGCAAAACAGGGTTAAAATGTACATGGAGAGAACCATGCGGAAAATATTGCTGGAAAAACTGGAGCGGGAAAGAGGGCTTTCCCGCTCGGAATTTATCACGCTGCTTTTGGGATATGATGAGGCGCTTGCGGAGAGGCTGTTTGAGAGGGCAAGGCATGTCAGAGAGAAATATTATGGAAAAGACGTGTTTATCCGGGGGCTGATTGAGTTTACTAATTATTGTAAAAATGACTGCTATTACTGCGGCATCCGCGCATCCAACGGCAGGATCGGGCGTTACCGCCTGAAGCCGGAGGAGATTCTTGGGTGCTGTGAAAAGGGATATGCTCTGGGATATCGTACCTTTGTGCTGCAGGGCGGAGAGGATGCGGGCTATTCACCTGAAAAGATTGCGTCTCTGGTGGAAGCCATTAAGCGAAACCATCCGGACTGCGCCGTTACGCTGTCGGTGGGGGAGCATCCGCGGGAGATTTATCAGAGATGGTTTGACGCCGGGGCGGACAGGTATCTTCTGCGCCATGAGACGGCGGATGAGGAGCATTACAGGAGCCTGCACCCGTTATCCTGCCTGCCGGAGAACAGAAAGAGGTGCCTTTATGATTTGAAACAGATCGGCTATCAGGTGGGGTGTGGTTTTATGGTGGGTTCGCCGGGGCAAAAGGCGGAACACTTGGCGGAGGATCTTTTGTTTCTTCATAAGCTGCAGCCGGAGATGGTGGGGATCGGACCGTTTATTCCGCAGCGTGATACGCCCTTTGGGGATCAGCCTGCGGGGAGTTTGGAGATGACACTGTTTTTGCTGGGGATAATTCGGGTGATGCTGCCGGATGTACTGCTGCCTGCGACCACGGCTTTAGGGACCATCCACTCTCAGGGGCTGGAGAGGGGGATGCTGGCGGGAGCGAATGTCTGTATGCCGAACCTGACGCCGGAGCGGGTGCGGGGACAGTATGCACTGTATGAGGGGAAAGCGGAGGCGGATGGCAAAGCAGCGGAAAACGGAGAACCTGCCGGCGTAGGTAAAGCGCTGAAGATTTTGAAGCGGAGGATGGATGCTGTCGGTTATCGGGTGGTGGTAAGCCGCGGGGACTGCCGGCGGGGGCTGGCGGCAGATGAAATATAACGGGCCCGTTAGAACAAAAAAAGGAATGGCAGAGATGTTGCAAAGCCGCCCCGGGGTAAGATCACCGGCAGCGGCTTTTCTTTATTATGCTTTTTCCAACGGAAAAGTCACCTTCCGTCAGTATACCGGAGACCGTAAAGCTGCAGTGCAGGGTACAGGCGGCAAGTTTCTCCGGGCTGATGGAAAAGACGGATTCCATATAGTTGATACGGCCTTCGGATGTTTCTTCGGTAAAGAAATAGCTTGCGTCGGAATATCCGGGCTTTCCGGCGGCATCAACGAGATAGAAATAGCCGTGGTTGTCGTTGGAGAGGGGATCTTTTACGGCGGTCTGGATATGGAGGCTGTTATCGACATACGCTATGCCGGTTAGATCCATTCCGTCTACCACGAAAGCTTTATTTGGCGCGCCGGGGAGCATGGCATGGAAGGAATCAGGCATATCTTCATTATCCATGGAGGCAAAGCCGGTCAGAGGAACTTCACGGGTTTCGGCATTTTGAGGTATCGCAGTCAGGTCTACGGGGATGGCAATATCATCGTAGCTGACTTTTTGGCTCAGAAACCGGTTTACGGTGAAGGTGATCTTGTTTCCCTCAATATCCTTATTGCCCATCTGGGTTATGGTGATAAGGAAGGTGACGGTGCCTGTTGCCGTTTCACGGGCGGTTCGCGGAGTTTGCTCCTGCATAGTATTCACCTCTTTTATCTCTTTATATGGATAACGCAAAAAGGGGCGGTCCGGTCAGTTTTTTTCTCCGGTTTTTTTCCATTTTTCCCAAAACGCGTTTCCGCGCATATATCCGAACACCTCTTCATCCAGAAATCCCTCAGCCAGTTCTTTCTGAAATTTTTCCCGGAAGTGCCCGCTGATAGCAGGTTTTGTTTTTTCGGGAGAGTCATAGAGATGACGGTAGAGGTCTGAGCGGGCAACATCCGTCAGTGTATCAAGGTGATCCAGAAGGCTCCGCATGATCCGCTCGGTTTTTGCCACATCCTTTGTACTGACGGCAAGATCCAGTCCGGCGGCGGCTTCCTGATAACGCCCCATCTCAAAAAGCCGTGCCAGAGCGCTGCGCAGATATACCAGTTTGCGCGCCATACGGAAATCTTCTTCCCTGATATACAGGATCTGCAGATCGTTGAGCAGCATGCTCAGGTTGTTGTATCCGGACAACAGCAGGCGCTCGTAAGCTTTGAAAGCCTCCTGCTTTTTTCCGGTTTGGCTGTACAGATAAGCCTGCTGCCTTTCCCGACCGGGATCGCCTTTGGGAAGAAAGTTCAGATACTCTTCGGCTTTTTCATACTGTTTTTTTCGGATATAAAAGCTCCAGAGGGAGTTTGCGGCGGCTTTTTTGATGGTGTAATCTTTGGATTCCAGCGATCTTAAATACCAGCGGAGAATCTGATCGTCATAAGCCGTCTCATCGGAAATGTCCCGGCGCGGCATTCCGGCATCCAGTACCACGGCTAAACTCCAGATAAGTTTTTCACAGTTGGGGTATTTTTCCGCGTTTTCCCTGGCACAGGCGAATGCGTCCGCGTAGGATTCATTTACCAGCTTTTCATTTAATTCCTCCACAAAATGTGATATTTCTTCCTCCGTGAGATCTTCCGTGAAGGACAAAAGCGTGTCCGTGGTGATATGGAGAAGTCTTGCGATAGGCGCAAGAAGGGTGATATCCGGCTGAGAGTTGTTGTTTTCCCATTTGTTGACGGCAGGGGTGGTGACGCCCAGACGTGCCGCCATTTCCGTCTGAGTAAGTCCGAGGTTTTTTCTGTATTTTCTGATCACATCTCCAATGGCCATAATGGATTCCTCCGTTTGCAGATAAGGGGTTTCGGGGAACAAGGGTGTATGCGCTCCGACAGGTTCCATATCCAGAATAACCGAAAGCGAAAGAAAAAGCTATTGAGCAATTGTTAATTATGAAGAAAGTTTATTGAATAACAGGATAATTCGCCCAAATGGATAGGACGGGAGCGAAACCTCCAAAAGAAAATCCTGCAATCGCCGTAATAAAGGGCAGCGGTATTTTTGGAATAAAGGCTTATCGGTGGAAAAAAATAAGAGTATGTGATAAAATTACAGAATGTTGGTAAAAACTATATGAAATATTATAATATTTCATGGGAGGTAATCCGTATGTGGTTTTTATTTGCGCTGCTTTCCGCGGTTTTCGCGGCGCTGACATCGATCCTTGCAAAGGTCGGGATTGAAGGGGTAAATTCCAATCTGGCTACGGCTGTCAGAACGGTGGTTGTTGTGATTATGGCATGGGGGATGGTTTTTGTGACGGGCGCTGAGGGCGGTCTGCAGGCGATCAGCAAAAAGAGCTGGCTGTTTCTGATTCTGTCAGGTATTGCCACGGGGGCTTCGTGGCTGTGTTATTATCGGGCGCTTCAGATAGGAGAGGCGTCCAAAGTCGTTCCGATCGATAAGCTGAGCGTGGTGATTACGCTGGTGCTTGCCTTTGTGTTTCTGCATGAGCAGTTTACCGTAAGATCTTTTATCGGCTGCGTTCTGATCGGAGCGGGGACGCTGATTATGGTGGTGTAAATTCGGAAGTTTGCGAGGATATTATTCTTTATGCGGAGGCGGAGCCGCCGGTGGTTGGCGGCTGTCTGCGGAGGATTTGGGCGTGAGGGGACAGGAAAGGCAGGATGGCGGTATGATTTGGGAAGTGAAGGAGACGAAAAAAGCTGCAATGCTGTTTGACGGATGGCAGGAGACGATGATCTGGTCCTGTCTGCAGGGTGTGATGGGAAAGATCTATGTGGATTCTCCGGAAAAACCGGTATCTGCCATGGCGGTATTGGGAGATTTTGTTTTCCTGGCGGGGGAGCCGGAGCGGGAATTTATCGACCATAAGAAAAGTGAAGTGAATGGCTGCGGAGCGGACACCGCTCAGCAGCCGGGGGAGAGGGGAGGTCTCAGGATCATAGTGCCCCGGGATGAAGGCTGGGCGAAACTGATAGAGGAATGTCTGGGGGACAGGGCGAAGAAAACTGTCCGGTATGCGATCAAAAAAGAGCCGGATGTCTTTGACAGGGAAAGGCTGCAGAGGATAGTGGACAGGCTTCCGGGCGGCTATGAGCTGAACATGATAGATGAAGAATTGTTTAAGCGCTGCAGCGAGGAGGAATGGAGCAGCAGTTGGGTGGAACAGTACAAAGAGTATGATACATACCGCAGATATGGGCTGGGCGTTGTGATGTTAAAGGACGGGGAACCGGTTTCGGGAGCCTCCTCTTATACCGGTTATATAGGAGGAATCGAGGTTCAGATTGATACAAGGGAAGATTACCGCAGAAGGGGACTGGCGCTTATCTGCGGGGCGAAGCTGATTTTGGAGTGCCTGAGGCGGGGCTGGTATCCGAGCTGGGACGCCCAGAACAGATGGTCGGTGGGGCTGGCGGAAAAACTGGGATATCATTTTGATCATGAATATGCGGCGTATGTAGTGGCGGATAGTACAATTTAAGGTGGAGGACAAAATGAGTTATTTGCTGCAGGGATTTTTGATTGGAGTACTGTTCGGCGTGCCGGGAGGTGCAATAGGGGCGCTGACGGTGCAGAGGACTTTTTATTACGGGCGGCGCGCCGGCCTTTTGACGGGGCTGGGTTCCTCCTGCGCGGACAGTTTTTATGCCTGTGTGGGGATTTTCGGAATCACGCTGATCTCCGACTTTATAGCGCGGCATGAGACCGTGATCCATATCGCGGGCGGTTCCTTGATCCTGTTTATAGGCGTCAGGCTGCTTTTGCGGAAACAGGAAGCGGAGCCGGAGATTAAGAATGCGGCGGAATCCGCCGGGATGTGTCTGTCTTCTTTTCTGATAGGCATGACAAATCCGGCGACTATTTTTATTTTTCTTCTGGCATTTTCTTATTTTGGTTTTTCGGCAGGAGCCACTGCGGCACAGAGGCTTATGATGGTCTGCGGCGTTTTTTTCGGTACTTATGTATGGTGGGGCGTGATCGCTCTGGTAGTGCCGATGGTGCGGAAGAAGGCCGTAAAGTTTAAGATCAGTTATATGAACAGGGTGTTCGGAACCCTTCTTTGTCTGCTCGGGGTAATTGTCTTTGTGAAATGTATTGCGGAATATATTTAATATAGTTATTTCCGCATTCGGCAGATGAGGTGTGATTGGCGTGAAAAGGAACAGGGTGTTGGCGGTATTTTTGCCGTTGGGTTGTGTCCTGGGGATTTGGTTGGGAATAAAGCAGCCAGGGCATGGTGATTTGGATGGCGGGATGGAAGGAGCGGTCCTGCCTGAGGATGGAAGGGCGGAGGAAGCGGCTTATATCGGAGATGGCAGGATAGAGGAAGCGGACTTTGCCGGGGAAGGCGGAAAATTTGCGGAAGAAGCAGGCTTTGCCGGGGAGGACGGAAACCTTGCTGAGGAAGCGGAAGGGGAGGAAAGAGAGGGAGAAACAAAGGGCTACGGCCTGCCGGTAAGTGAGAAGGAGCGGGCGGAAGCGGAGAAAGACTGTTTTGCGAAAATGGAACTGGTGCGGGATCTTTTGCCAAAGTACGAGGGAGAAGATGGGTATGGCAGTTCTATTGAAATTCCCGGGGAGCAGATACAAAAGGCGGTGGAGAGAATCGCGGAGAGGGGCTGTTGTGTTCTGACTTCCGAACCCTATGCCGATATGCGGAACCATGAGAAGTTCAAAGCGTTTTTAGAGGGGGCGGCGAGAGGAGAATACTGCGGAGAGATCCTCTATAAAATATCCGGGGACGGCAGGATCAGCAGATTGAAGTATTACTGCGATGGGAAGGATATGTATGTGATAACGGCAGTTGTTTCATGGCAGAGTGAAGAGGCGCCGGTACTGAATTATCTTGACCATACTCAAATAGAGGAGTGGCGTTTTACCGGGAAAGGCTGGTTTGCTTATAAGCTGTGTGTGCCCCGGTATCCGGAAGTGACGGAGGTGGTGGATGGAAGCTGCATGGTGCGGGTAATTCCGATGTCGGATGAAAACAGGGAGATGTCCGAAAAATGTGTTTTGCAGGTGGCTTATAAGGGGAATAACCTTTTCTGCCATGACTGGGATGAAGCGCATATGGAAGAGCTGGATTATAATGGGCTGTATGAATATTTTTACAGGATGAAGTATGAGGAGCTCTTTCCGGCGGAAGATCACCGGGGCGGGATACCGGAGGAAGACTTCGAGAGCCTGATGGCGGAATATTTGCCGGTGACGGGGGAGGAGCTGCGGCGTTATGCGGTGTACGATGCAAAAAGCCGCACCTACGCCTGGGAGATGCAGGAATACTCCAATGACGCCCCTGTTTTTTTCAGTGCTTCGGTTCCGGAGGTTGTGCAGATCCGGGAGAATGAGGACGGTACGGTGACGTTGACGGTGGACGCGGTGTGTGAAATGCTGTTGTGCGACGATGCGGCGGTTACCCATGAGGTGACGGTAAAATTTGAGGAGGACGGCAGTTTTCGGTATCTGGGGAATCGGGTGATGCGCTGCAGTATGGGCGACATGCCCAAATACCATGATCGAATACGGGATCGGGGAGAAGGGTAGAAGAGACCGCTGCGGAAGATTGGTATGGAGAAGTGGAAGTAAGGGAAGAAGGAGAGTTATCCTGTCGGTATCGGACAGGATCGCAGGGCGGAGGAAAAAGGATGGCAGGAGAAGAAAAAATGATGTGGACATGCCCTGAGTGCGGGCGCAGTTTTAAACGGAGGAATCAGGGGCATTACTGCGGCAAAGCGCCGGAAACCATCGATGCGTATATCGCTGCGCAGCCGGAAGAGGCGCGGCAGTATCTTAAGGCGGTTAGAAGTGCGATACGGCAGGTGCTGCCCGAGGCGGAGGAAAAAATTTCATGGAGTATGCCGACTTTCTGGAAAAAACACAATATTATTCAGTTTGCCGGATTTCAAAAACATATCGGGCTGTACCCGGGACCGGAAGCGGTGGAGACGTTTGCGGAAAGACTCAAAGGATATAAGACCAGCAAGGGGACCATCCAGCTTCCCTACGATAAGCCCCTTCCGCTTGATCTGATTGGGGATATTGCGAGATGGTGTTATGAGACGGGGAAGCATCCGTGATGATTTAGGGAGACGGTGTGGAGAGCCGCGATAGCGTGAAATTATAAATTTCACGATTCTGATTTGAGTGCCCGCCAAAGCGGGCGAATGGGAGTTAGTGTGAAGAGAGGAAAGGGCTGTTTCGGCAGTCCTTTTTTATTTCACAGGGAACTGCGTCCTTTGAAATAAAAACCTTACCATTGCGAAAAACTTTAGGACCGTTTGCTACTAAAGAGAAAAATTTCGTTCCCTTTCAAACAGGTTTTGTTCCCTTTTGGCTGATTGTGCCCAAATTTTGCCGATATAAAGAGTAAAAAGAACTGCGTGGTAAAATAATGGAGGATAAAAAGAAATGGAGATTTCAAATAATCGATCCTGGTATGTCAATCCCAATACCAGACAGGTCACATCAAATATAAAAAATACGACAATAAAAGACAGGGAGGCTTTCAATGGTTCCATGCAGAACCTGTTACATCCTGTGGAGGATTTGGCGCAGGTTTTGAAAACACCGATCAGGCTGGCAGAAAGGTCATCCCTGGACCGACAGGGAAACGCCGTTGATATTGCATCCGGCAGACGCATTGCGGTGAATGACGGTTACATACTGACGGTAAAGCCGCAGGGCGTGGAGGTTTCGGGCGGGGATGATCCATATGATACGCAGGCATATATGAAAGCGCAGAAGATGGCGGATTCACTGGCTACGCTGCTTCGCAACGCTTGTGGAAATATGCATACGGCAGCGTATTCCCAGGAAGAATATGCCAGGTGGAATGAGGGCGTTTCCGATGTGATGGGGTATCTTGGCATAGACACATCAAAGGCTTTCACAGTCAACGGCATGAAGTACGGCAGGAATGAAAATGGGTGGTATGGATCACAGGCGGACAGCGAGGCGAAGGCCGCTTATGAAATGCTGAAAGCAAATAACAGGACTTATACATTTGCGGATGAAAGGACAAGGAAACAGATAGCTTACATAAGCGATTACTATCTGGAGCATGCAACGGAAAATCTGAAAACGGCATGGCAGAAAACCCTTGAGGAAACAGGCATAAATCCATTTCCGCAGGGATTTTCAAGTACATTATCGCAGCTTGCTGTGGAACAGGATTTTGAAACAGGCGGGAATGATGATATTTTCGGTGACGACCTCGAGAGCAACATTGCGGCTGTGAAGAAGATTATGGAACGATTGGAGAATCCGCTGAGTGAGGTATCGGAGAGAAATGCGGAGTTTGCCGCGGATGAAAAGACGTTCTATCAGGCTTTGCTCAATAAGCTGACGCAGTAGGTCGGGAAGAAATTCTGACAGGCAGAGATCCTGTAATTCACAAATGATAAAAACAGAATGAAAAATCCCGCTTCTTTACCGGTACGTTAGTTGAGGATTGGAGCTGCAGGCAGGAATTTTTAAAGGAGTATGAAAATTATGTCAATGGAGATCACAAACAATTATAGCAATTATAATAGAGAGTATTTAAAATCTCAGAGGAGTCAGGATGGAGAACAGAAAGTATTTCACAGGGATTCCGTGGAAATTTCCCAATTATCAAAAAACAGAGAAACCTTAATGGATAAAATAAAGCATACGGCGGTGTGGTCGGTGACATCGTTTGGCGATATGAGGGCTGAAATATTAAAAGAAGTCAGAGAAGAAAAAGGGCAGTATGATTATTCGGATGTTGTAAATGCCTGCGGGCTGAGTTATGCAAGGCTGTATTCAGAGATAGAACAGCGTCATGAGAAGGAACGGTATTATAAGACGGATGGAACGCCGCTGACAAAAGAAGAGGAGACAGAATGGCTGGATATACAGTATGAACAGGAAGTGGAATGGCAGAAATCCTGTGCCCGGATAGCAGCCCGGAGTCAGGTTTTTCAGGGAAATATTCCTGAAATGCCGACAAAGGAGCTGGAAGAATTGGAAGACAGTTTTTATCAGGCGAAAGATGCCTATATGAAGCTGTACCGGGAGAACAGACAGGCAGAGAGACCGCTTTTTTTGCAAAATGATATGTTTGGCAAGGGGCGGCTGTATGATGTGCTGAACAGATTGCCGATCTCCTTGAAATGACGGAGGAAGCAGGCAGTCTCCGGCGATAAATTAAGTGATGGCAGAAAGCCGAAAGCGGAGGAGTCCGTACAGCAAAGAATATGGAGGTTAACGAATTGAACGGCATATCATTATCAAACAAAGTAATCCATTGGAATCCGAAGGATTTTGCCGTGAGCCGGCATTTTAACAAGGTCATCAGGGAGAATGAAAAAGTTTCCAATGATTATTACCAAAATAGCAATAAGTTTGAGGGTGTGGACTGTTTCGGGAGGGAGCTTGATCTGACCTCGATCATCAATAAGCCGGACGGATACCTGCAGGGGAGGCTGTCGGACGGGGACGATGTTGACTATTACCGGTTTAATACGGCGGAGTACAGGATGTCAGGAACGGTGGATAACAAGCATAACCTTGATATAACAGTAACCCTTGACCATATTCCGGAGGGCTGTGATTATGACCTTGTTTTGTATGATGGTGACGGGAATCAGGTGGGAATCGGGCGGGACAACGGCAATGGCGGTAAGAGTGTGACCGTACCGAACTGGAACCTGGAAAACCGGGAGTATACGGTGAAAGTACTGGCGAAGGACGGTTCTTTGGTAAATGCGGAGGAATATTACCATCTTTCCTTTCAGACGAAGCAGGCGGCAGAGGATAACGTGCTTTGGCAGCAGGCGAAGGAAATGCAAAAATACGCCGGTGCGCTGCGCCGGAAACTGCATGACGGGCAGGATGCGGCGGAAGAAAAGCTGGCGCTTCAACGGATCAGGGAAAAGTATGGGGCGTATTATACACAGAAGATGGACGAACTGCATAACGAACAGGCGGCGGAATATCTGCCGGAAGG
>OFGN01001553.1_pt1 | contig 15674 bp, 20 predicted proteins | sample 1521821 | NCBI WGS metagenome assembly OFGN01 (sample SAMEA3504094, study PRJEB24116) | mouse gut metagenome | biome: mouse gut; feature: mouse-associated habitat; material: faeces | place: Denmark | collected 2011
GAGCGGGGGCTTGACTTAAAGACAAGCTGCGTGGTGTTCATCGGCGGCGGGGCCATGCTGCTTAAGAAATATCTGGAAAGCTCGGACAAGATCGGGCGCAGCATCTTCGTGGAGGACATCTGCGCCAATGCGAAGGGCTACGGCCTGCTCTACCAGATACAGAGGAAAGGCAGGTAACTGCCATGGGGAAAAAGAACGCATTTGTGACCACCATAGGGTTCAACAAAAACGATCCAGCCCATGTGCAGGTGGCGGAGTTCCTAAACAGTATGGAACGGGGGAAGGCGCAGTACATCGTCAATGCGGTGCTGGCATACCAGAACGGGGCGCAGGCCGGGGATATGCCCCATGCAGGGCAGGCGGTGGACTATGAGAGGATACGGCAGTTTGTGCTGCAGGTGATCCGGGAGCATGAAAGGCAGGAGGCGCCTCACACAGATATGGCGGAAGAGCCGGTCAGAGCGGATGCTGCAGAGGAAAGGGAGGGAGCTTCTTTTGGGTTTGACGAGGATGCTTTAAGCGGCATCATGTCATCACTGGAGGCGTTCAAGAGGTAAGGGAAAGGGAGCCTGCAGGACATTCTTCATTGTCCCGGCTCCCTTTTCCCAAGCAGCTCGTCTGTGGATATGTTAAAATATTCGGAGAGGACCGCCACCTCATAGTCCGGAACGAAGCGGCTGCCCTGTTCGATCCGCAGGATGGTCAGGTCGCTGCACTCCATGCCCAAAAGCTGGAGCCTGCCTGCAAGGGCAGCCTGAGAAAGCCCCTGTGCTGTGCGGAGCTGCTTTACCTTCGGGCCGATGATGTTTTTGGAAGTGCCGTTCCAGTAGATTTTCATAAATAAATTCCCTTCTAAAGATGAAGTATATGAATTGATTTTACCGAAATGGAGTGATAATATACTTCTAAAGATGAAGTGAGGCGAAACAGGGGAGAGATATTTAGGAAAAAGGGGAATACTGGAATGTGGGAAAGATATGGCAAAGGAGATTTTTACAATGAGTGATGTATGGTTAAAGATGGCCCGGTTCCTGGGCAGCTTAAACGGGGAGGATATAAACAGGGAAAGCTATGTGCGTACCCCGGAATATGAAAATGCACTGGAGGCGTGGAAGGAAACAGAGCAGGGATGGGAGGCATTTCTGGAAACCTTGCCGGAAGGACAACGGGAGAAGGTGGAAGAAATGAAGGAGTGCCTGGAGGACTTTGCATCCGCCCAGGAGAAGCGTGCCTATATGCAGGGATATGCAGACTGCATACAGGTGCTGTTCCACATGGGGCTTCTGAAGGAGAATGAGGGGCTTAAATGGGCGGAGAAGATGGAGCTGAGGTAACAGGAAGTGGTTTTGAATGTCAGAAAGGGTTGGACTGGGGAATCAGCGTTCTCCAGTCTTTTCAGTTACAGGACTCCTTCTTTGGTCTTTTTCCTGTTTTTCGGGGAAAAAATCTGTATATCAGGAAATTCTTTTTCTAAAAAAAGTAAATCATGTATAATGACCATAAAGAATGCCAGCAGTTAAGAATTGTTAAGATTCCGGTTAAAGACAGTTAAGATTCTGAGTGATATGATATAGCAAATAATAAATTTGTATTTCAGCTGAAAGCAATATGGAGGATAGAATATATGGAAAGGAACGCAAATGCTGTAATCAGTACAAATAAATTGTGTAAGAGCTATATGAATGGGGAAGTTCCCCAGCATGTGATCAAAAACATGGATATCCAGATATATTACAGAGATTTTACTGTTTTTATGGGGGCTTCCGGTTCTGGAAAGTCCACACTGCTCCATATCCTGTCGGGAATGGACAGGGCAAGCATGGGGGAAGTTTATTTTAAGGATACCAATTTCTCAAAATATTCAGAGAAGCAGTTGGCACAGTTCAGGAAGAAAAACTGTGGATTTGTTTTCCAGCAGGTCTGCTTAATTGGCAGTATGAGTCTCATGGACAATGTGCTTGTGAGCGGGCTGCTTGTAGAGAAGAACAAAAAGCAGGTGGCGGAGCGGGGAAGAAAATTGTTTGCAGAAGTAGGGCTTACTGAAAAGGAGTGGGGGAAATATCCTTCGCAGATTTCGGGAGGTCAGATGGGAAGGGCAGGCATCGTAAGGGCGCTGATCAACAATCCGGAAGTCGTATTTGCGGATGAACCTACGGGGGCGCTTGATTCTGCTTCCGGGAAAGCTGTCCTGGATCTTCTGACAGAGTTTAACCGGAAAGGGCAGACGACTATCATGGTAACCCATGACCTGAAATCAGCATTGCGTGGAAACCGTATCCTGTATCTGCGGGACGGGAGGATAAACGGGGAATGCTCTTTAGGGGCTTATCAGGGTGAAAAGGAACCGGGCTTTGAAGAGAGAAAAGCAAAGCTGCTCCATTTTCTGGAAGAAATGGGGTGGTAGATATGTTTTTGCTGATAAGATCAAACTTAAAAAAGAGTGGTAAAACGTCATTTGCGTTTTTCCTTTTGCTCATGGCAACGATGCTTCTGTCCTATACCGGCAGCCAGATGACGGAGGGATTTAGGCGGCTGTATCAGGAAAAGGCAGCGGAGACGAACAGTGCTGATTTTGCGGCGGTCCTGCCCCGTGGTTTTTGTGAAAAATACGGGGAAGAGATTGAGGGCTTCCGGAAAGCAGAGGAAGAAATAATTGATATGGAAATGGTGGATGCCGTGTTGCTTCGGAGTATGGATATTCAGGCAGGAACCGGGGAGCCGGTAAATGGGAGCTGGATGTTTAGGAATGCTGACAGGCAGGGATATCTATCTTCCCTTAAAATAGTGGAGCGTTTGGAGCAGGTGCCGGAAAATGGAATCTATGTACCTTATGTGTGTAAGACATTCTTTGGTTTTGAGATTGGTGATGTGTTTAGCATTTCATCCGAAGAATGGCAGGATTCTTATATCATTGCAGGTTTTACGGAGGATGTGCTTTTTGGAAGCCGGTCAAATATTGCTTTCGATCTGCCAAGAGAAGCGTTCCTTTCTTTGGGGGAAAGGGCAGGGACAGACTGCGATGCGGTAGTAGTGATGATGAAGACGGAAGGGGATGTAAGCGGGCTGTCAAATCGGTTTACAGAATTTGTAGCCGGAAAATCTGACGGGGATATATTTTATAATACTTCGGATATTGAATATGCCGAAGCCAGCCGGAGCAATAACTTAAGTATATATGTGGCAGTCATAAATGCAGCCTCCGTTATGGGAATCGCAGCCTGCTTTATGGTGATTGCGTTCCATATGCGGAATATCTTGGATAAGGACTTAAAGGAACTTGGGACATTGAAAGCAGTGGGTTACAGGGGCGGTCAGATTGTATTGTCCTATGCGTTACAGTTCCTGTTTCTTGGATCGCTTGGCGGTATGGCTGGTGTGGGAATTTCACAGTGCATCATGCCGATGGTGATAAAGAGTATAGCGACGGATATTGGTTTTGTATGGAACGCTGTATTTTTGGGGTTTGAAGCAGGGAAGAACCTTATGGTTATTTTGCTGGCGACTGTGGCGGTAACAGTGTTTTTGTCAAAAGGGATATTCAGGTTAAGACCTGTGGAAGCCATTCAGGAAAGGGAAAAAGTGGTTCCTGGCAGAAAAAGCAGGATGGACATAGAAAAAACACCTTTCCCGGTAAACCTGTCCGTTATAATTAAGATGATAAGTTTTGAGAGGGCAAGGAGCATACTGACAGGCATTGTCGTATCTGTTTTAATGTGTGTTGCCGGGTTTGCAGTAATCCTGTATGCAAGGTTGGTCAATGATAAGGGAGGGCTGCTGCAGGTAACGGGTGCGGAAGTTTATTCTGTAAATGTCCAGCCAGACAGACCGGAGGATGCAGCAGAGATAGCTAAGGAACTGGAGGGAGAGGGCGTCCGTAAGGTCATGATGGCTGTTGAGCCGGGAAGTTCAAGACTTCTGTGTGATAATAGGGTATATGCGGCGTTAGGCGTGTATAGTGATTATGAGGTATTGGAAAATCCCTCGATATATGCAGGGCGATATCCGAAACATGAAAATGAAACTGCTATTTCAGGGAATCTGGCGCAGGCGCTCGGAAAGAATATCGGTGATACTGTAGAAGTGTCCCAGCTCTTTCAGGAAGATGCAGGGGAAGGGACATTCCTGATCGTCGGCCTTACGCAAGGCACCTATACAGGAGGGATGGATATCTACCTTACTATGGAAGGGCTGAATCTGATTGATTCTACAGCACAGTGGCAGACAGTGCATGTCTATCTGGAGGAGGGAATTGACGCAGAGGAATACTGCCGAAACCTTAAAGACTGTTTTTCAGACCGGCTTTCCTATGTGGGGGAGTTTGAACAGGTGTTTTATTCCCAGCTTGCCCCAATCATAAACAGTGTGTCCGGCGTGGTGTTCTTTATTATGGCTGTCATGTTCCTGCTCATTGTCATTATGGGGTATTTTGTAACAAATTCCATTTTATTGACACGCAAAAGGGATTTTGGGATAATGAAGGCGCTGGGGTATTCCAACGGACAGATTATATCCCAGACAGTGGTGACATTTATGCTGTATATCGCAGGGGGCAGCCTGCTGGGAAGCATCTTCCTGTATTTTGGCTCTAATGCAGTGATGACAGGGCTTTTTCATGGAATGGGAGTTTATCGGATTTCTTTCCGTTTTCCCATAGTGTGGATTGCAGCGCTTATCTTGTGCATGGAAGCGGCAGGATGCCTGACAGCGTTTATTTCAGCATGGAAAGTCAGGAAGATTGTCCCTTGTACTCTCATAAAGGCAGAGTAGCGTGGGTAAAAGGAAGGAAGCGGATAAATTGGTATATGATTGTCTGATGATAGAAGACGAGGCACCATTGGCGGAAAACACCTGTAAATATTTGAGCCTTTCGGGGATAAAGGTGGCGGCGGTATCGGGTGTGGAGGAATATCGTGAATTTATACGGGAAAATACCGCCCGTATGATTCTGTTGGACATTAACCTGGGGGATGGGTGCGGGTACAACCTGTGCAGGCAGATACGGGAGGAGACACAGGTTCCAATCATCTTTGTAAGCTGCCAGACGGAAGAAGAAAGTATTCTGTTAGGCTTGAATGTGGGCGGCGATGATTTTATTTGCAAGCCCTATTCCCTGCCTATTCTTCTGGCGAAAGTAAAGGCTGTGTTACGGAGGTATTCTGCCGGGGATGACAGGATTATTTCTTTTGGGGAATGTCAGGTGAACATGGAAGAAGAAACTTTATTAAAAAAAGGTGAGCCTGTCCTGCTGAAAAGGATGGAGATGAAGCTATTGCTTTATCTTATCCGAAACAGGAACCGTCTGGTCGGGAAAGAGGAACTTTTTAAGGAAGTGTGGCAGGAGGCTTATGTGGGGGACGGGACACTGAATGTCCACATAAGGAAGCTGCGTGAAAAGGTTGAGGATAACCCTTCCAGCCCAGTCTATATCATTACAGAATATGGGAAAGGCTATATGTTCCGTCTGGCAAAGGAGAATTAAGTGAAGCGCTTTATTGTGATCACCGTCAGTTTATATTTGGCAGCCTGCATTTCATTGTGCTGTATTTTGGCAGCCAGACCGCAGAATAAAATAAAGAATACTGAGGCAAATGACATTATATTTACTGTCAGGGAATACTGGCCGGATGCGGAGCAGGCAGTCAGTATGATGCAGGGGTATGAAACGGACTATTTTGTAACCGATGCCGATGGCCGGCCGGTAGCTGCATCCAGACAGGGGCTGGATACGGATTATGTGTACGATTTCATCCATAAAGATTACAGCGTAGATATTCTGGTGGATGGTAAAATTCAGGGCAGGATTATCTTTATCAATAACGAAGGGGAAGATTTAAAAAGAAAAGTTGAAGTTTGGGCGATATCGTTTCTTGTTGTATTATTTTTGAAAGATGTCCTTGTGTTTTTATATTTAAAGAAGCATGTGTTCGGACCGGTGAGAAAGATGAATGATTTTGCCGGCCAGATAGCAAAAGGGAATCTGGACATTCCGGTGAGCAGAATCGACAGTTCAGCTTTTGGTGCTTTTTCAGAAAGCTTTGACATTATGAGAGAGGAACTGCTTTATGCGAGGAAGAGGGAGCAGGAGGCAGATAAGCAGCGGCGTGAAGTGATCGTTTCTATCAGCCATGATATTAAAAACCCGGTGGCTTCCATTCAGGCGATTGCCGAGTACCAGTCCCTGACGACAGATTCAGAGGAATTGCGTCAGGAGTTTGAGACGATTGCCCGAAAAACGAACCAGATAAGCAGGATGATTGGCAATCTTCACACAACTATGCTAAATGAGCTTGAAAGACTTGAGATAAGAACGGAAGTAACGGAAAGTTCTGCCATAGAGGAAGCATTGCTGCAGGCAGATTTCAGGAAACGTGTAAAGGAGTTTGAGATACCGGAGTGTCTTGTTATGGCTGACAGGGTACGGTTTTTGCAGGTAGTGGACAATATCATCTCTAACAGTTACAAATATGCAGATACGGAGATAGAAGTCCGTTGCGGTTTTGAGGGTGAATTTCTGTGCGTCTGCATAAAAGACTTTGGGAAAGGCGTAAAAAAGGAAGAGGAAATATTCCTTACACAGAAATATTTCAGGGGGCAGAATGCAAAAGAAAAGGAAGGCTCCGGAATGGGTATGTACATCGCAGAGTATCTTGTGAAAGGCATGGGTGGAAGACTGCTTTGCCAATCTGAAGAAAACGCATGGTTTGAAGTTAGGATATGTCTGGCGTTGGCTTCCTGAATTTGATTCTGTGGGTTTCGTAAAAAAATATGTGAGTGAATTTTAAGTAAATATATTTTGTAAAAAGGAGATAGTTATGAGACTGATAAAAAATATCAAAAAACAATTTCTTGCTTTGGCTGTATTAGGTATGATTGTAATCAGCTTGAGCGGCTGCACATACGCTAATAATAAAAACTGGGACGACTTGACAGCAGGAGAAAAGGAAGAACTGCAACAAGAATTTGAAAGTATAAAGGTAGAGCTGGAAGAAGATTTCCCAAGTGATAGTGTGGAGGGCAAATTCACATCATACATTCTTGATAAAGTGGAAGAAGGTATTTCAGATTAAATAATTCCAGCGCACCAGCGGAAAAGAAAAACCAGCAGTTACAAAAAGCCGATAAAGTAGAAAAGGATATGGGAGTAAAGTCTTTCCATGTCCTTTTTGTTAAGTAATATTAACATATTTAGAGAGCGTGTTAGCCGCTTGCTTTTTGCTATTTATCCTCTCCATCAATCAGAAACGCATAGCTGACGCCCAGCACCTCCGATAAGGCCCGCAGCTCAATATCCGTGACATACCGCTTGTTGGTTTCAATGCGGGTGATCACGTTCTTGTCCATGTCATATCCGGCAAGCTGCAGCTTATGGGCAAGATCCCTTTGCGAGAGGTTCTGCTGTCTCCTGAGTTCTATGAGCCGGCTGCTGACCAGATTCTTTTCTCCTGATGATCCTGTTGGTTTTGGCATAGTATCCTCCATTAGTGTCGAAATGTGTCGAGAAGTTTGTCTCACTTTTTGCACCACTACTATTGATTTTAGTAGCATTCCATATTAAAATCGGTTGTAAAAGTGAGACAAAAGGAGGATGCACTATGCAGAAGGAACAGATTTTTGAGAAGATGAACGGATTTCTGGCAGAAGGATCACATTCCCTGCCGGAGCAGGCTGACATTGAGGATGAATTTGCCGAGGGGAAAGAGTGCTGCCTTTTGTATGAAGATGTGTACCAGGCAGGACGTAATCTGTGCGAACGTCTGGGAGAAGATGAGGATGAAGATGTGGAGACTATCCTGAACGGCATGGAGAGGATTACCAAGTTGCTTGCCATGAAGATGTATGAATATGGGAGATGTGGGCGTGGAGCCAGATTTTTGGGGCAGTGATGGCAGATGTAGGTTAGGATTTGCAAGACAGGATAAAAGAGCGATAACTCTGGCATCCAAAGGTGTTCCGGCAGATACGGACACGGAAAGCCGAGGAAGCCCGTAAACACGGTACTTTCGGCACTACATAGGTTCCAAAGTTACATTATTTCCGTGTGCTTTTAAGGGTATTTTTACATTGGCGAGGGTGCGAACGGTTGTTCTGGCGTTCTTTTGCCTGATAGTATGTACTCGTAGGCAAAAGTTGGTTATTATCACGGAAATCCGATGGGAGTTTTCGTGATAATATAAGGGTTTCCGTGATAGTATGCAGATTAATGATGAAAACAGAATGAAATATTGATGAAACGAGGAAAGGGGCTGCTTGATGGCTCCTTTTTTGTTTTTCTAGTAATTCAACCTCTAATTTTTAAAATAAATAAAAAGGATATTGACAATAAATCAAAGAACGTCTATACTGTACTTATTGACTAAGTACGCATATTACAAACAGTACGCATGGAAAGGGGTGAATGAATGGAAATAATCATAAGCAACAGCAGTGACAAGCCTATTTATGAGCAAATATGTATGCAGGTTAAAAATCTGATTATGAACGGAACTTTATCTCCGGGTGAAGCGTTACCGTCCATGCGGGTATTAGCTAAAGACTTGCATATCAGCGTTATTACTGTCCAAAGAGCTTATGAAGATTTGACCCGTGACGGATTTATAGAAACCGTATCTGGAAAAGGGAGCTTTGTTGCAGCACAAAACAAAGAGTTTATTCAAGAAGAACAGTTGCGTGTGGCAGAGGAATTGTTACAAAAGGTTGCGGAAATCGGCAGGGCGCATGGAATCAGTTATGAACAAATGACCAATATTTTGAAGTTGTTTTACGAGGAATAATCAGGAGGCGAATGTATGGAAAAAAACAACATTTTAGTACGGGACTTATGTAAACAGTTTGACGGGTTTTTGTTAGACCATGTTTCATTTCAAGTTCCGAAAGGCAGGATTGTCGGCTTCATTGGCGAAAACGGGGCAGGTAAGAGTACGACCATTAACCTGATACTTGATGAATTAAAGAGGGATAATGGACAGATACAGATTTTCGGTAAGGAAAACACAATTTCCGCTGTCAAAGAGGACATTGGAGTTGTCTTTGATGAGTGCAATTTCCATGACGTATTTAATGTGTCAGATATTGAAAAAATATTATCCGGCGTATATAAGTCGTGGGATAGCAACCTTTACAGACAGTACCTAAAAAAATTCAAAATCCCCGAAAGAAAACAAATAGGCTCTTTTTCAAAGGGCATGAAGATGAAGTTATCCATTATCTGCGCTATGGCGCATAAACCGAAGTTGTTGATTTTAGATGAAGCGACTACGGGGCTTGATCCGGTTGTGCGTGATGAAATGTTAGATTTATTTTTAGAATTTATACAAGACGAGGAATGTTCCATTTTCTTTTCCTCCCACATCACATCGGACATACAAAAGATTGCAGATTATGTAATCTTGATTCATCAAGGCAAGATTATTTTTGAGGAACAGAAAGATGACCTTGTTTATAATTTTGGGATAGTGAAGTGCGGGAGGGAGAAGTTTGCTTCCATTTCCCCGGATGATTATATTATCCACAGGATTACAAATGTGAGCATTGAGTGTCTTGTTCGTGACAAAGAAGCGATAAGGCGCAAATACAAAGATATTGTAGTTGATAATGCAACACTGGAAGATATTATGCTTTTCTACATCAAAGGAGGTGCAGCATGAAAGGATTGATTTACAAAGATATTACACTCTTTTTTAAGAGTATTGACAAAAAACTGGTTCTGATAGCGGTTGGTGCAATTATATTGCTCATGGTTAATACCGGCGTTTATGCGGGGCTGCTTGCTTCTGTAATGCTCGCCATGACAACAGGTATGCAGAATATAATGAGTTTTGCAAGCGATGAAAAGGCAAGCTGGAAAAAATATCAGTTAGCAATGCCTGTAAACGCAGTTTCAGTAGTCGCAGGTAAATATATTTCCGTTATTTGCACTTTGGCAGTCAGCATTGTTGGAAGCATTATATTAAATCTTTTACCCAGTATTGCTTTTCAGAGTTTCAATGTTACTGTTTGGGGAGTGTCTGTTGCTGCATCCCTGATTGTTCCGTTATTATGGACTGAAATCTGTTTGCCATTAACCTATTGGTTTGGTTTCCGTTCTGCGCAGACAATGGGGCTTATTGTAGTAATTCCCATGTTCTATTTTGTCAAATATTTTGAAGATGGGGCTGGATTTTCTGCTATGACAAGTTCTATACTCTCTTATGCTGTCGTGGCAGGAATTGTAGTAGCGGTTCTTTTTATAATCTCAATGATTGTAAGTATGATAGGGTATAGCAGAAAGAAATAATACAGCTATCGATCTATTAGGATGCTTTCAAAGGATAAAAAAAGAGGTGATGCTATGATTAAGGCAGACAGTGCAAAGAGGTATAATCAACTTGCGGTTGAATTATTGAAAAAAACATTTAATGGGTATTATAGGTTGGGGGATAGACTTCCATCAACAAGGGAACTGGCAAAACAGGCTGGGGTGAACCCTAATACAATGCAAAGGGCCTTACAAGTCCTGCAGGATGAGAAAATACTCGTGAAGCAATCAACAACTGGAAGATATGTTACAACAGATATTCAACACCTCAAAAATATCCGGAATAGAATGCTGGAACAAATAAAGCAAAATTATCAGGAAGAAATCAGGTCATATGGAAATGAGTTTGAAAACGGTGGAGCCGTCAATGGAAAATAGATGGTACTCTGCGTTGTTGATAGTTTTGCTGGTAGATGCTAAAAGGGTGCCAGGCCAGTCTGGTTTTGTCAAATAATAAGCTAACCGCCGCAGGTGGCTTGTGAGGCTTATCGGCAAAGTACGGAAAATCTGAAATCTTATATGCAGCGCCAGTGGAGTCTTGTGGGTGGAATGGCTGGCACGTTCAGGTAGATGGCATAAATGGGCTGTCAGGCTCTTTCATTTTGTCCTTTGATATGTTATAATATATTTTTTTTAATAAAACATACAAAAGGAGGAATCATGGAGCAGGTTTCATTGAAGATAGGAGAGCGGCTGAAAGAAATCCGGAATACAAGGCAGCTCACGCTGGATGATGTTGCGGAACTTACTGGCGTGAGCAAGCCCATGTTGGGACAGATTGAGCGCGGGCAGTCCTCGCCCACCATCAACATTTTATGGAAGATTTCAACAGGGCTCAAAATCCCATTATCCTTTTTCTGCAAACAGGAAGAAGCGGAATACATGGTCGCCGGGCTTGATGGGGAAAATGTGATCACGGAGGAAAACGGAGGGATGCGGGCTTACCCGCTGTTTCCCTTTGACCCAGTGAGGAATGTGGAGGTGTTCTATATTGAGTTTGATGCAGGAGTGCGCCATGAATCACTTCCCCATGTGGCGGGCGTGGAAGAATATGTTTTTCTGGTGCAGGGGACGCTGAAAATGGTAATGGGCGGGAAGGAAGTGCTGCTGGAGGAAAAACAGTCAATACGCTTCCGGGCGGATGTTTCCCATGCATACCACAATGTTTCAGATAAAGCCTGCACCGCCTATAACGTGATATTTTATCCGAATAATTAAAGGAGGAAACGGAAAATGTATGAATTGGTTCAGGCCAGTGAGAAATGCTATTACATAAACTGCCCGGCGAAGATAGGCGTCTATGTGGCGGCCAGTGAGAACGTCTATCTGGTGGACAGTGGGAATGACAAAGATGCGGGAAGGAAAGTCAGGCAGATACTGGATAATAACGGATGGCATCTGGCGGCAATCCTGAATACTCATTCCAACGCAGACCATATCGGCGGAAACAAGTATCTGCAGGGGCAGACGGGATGTAAGATTTATTCCAGTGGTATTGAAGCGGCTTTTACAAAATACCCGATATTGGAGCCGTCTTTCCTTTATGGTGGTTATCCGTGTAAGGATTTGCGGCACAAGTTTTTGATGGCGCAGGAGAGCGATGTGACGGATTTTTCAGATGAAAGTTTTCCGAAGGAGATTGAAGTGATACCCTTGCCGGGGCATTTCTTTGACATGGTTGGTTTCCGTATGCCGGATAATGTGGTGTTCCTTGCTGACTGCATCAGCAGCAGGGAGACGCTGGATAAATATGCCGTTTCATTCATTTATGACGTGGAGGCATATCTGAAAACACTGGATATGGTGGAAGAGATGGAAGCGGCCATGTTCGTTCCCGCCCATGCGGAGGCGTCTGTCGATATAAAGGAACTTGTCCGATACAACAGGGATAAGGTACATGAAGTGGCGGAGAAGATTTTGTCTATTTGCAAGGAGCCGATATTTTTTGAGCGTATTTTGCAGGAAGTTTTCAAAGGCTATGGTCTTTCCATGAATTTTGAGCAGTATGTGCTGGTGGGAAGCACGGTGCGGTCTTACCTTTCATGGCTGAAGGATACCGGGAGATTGTCGGCTGAATTTCAGGGCTGTATGCTGCTCTGGCAGAGTGTGTAGTTTTAATAATCCGAAAATGGCTTGTGAGGATTATCGGCAAAGTACAGAAAATCTGAAATCTTATATGCAGCGCCAGTGGAGCCTTGTGGGTGGAATGGCTGGCACGTTCAGGGAGATGGAATAAAATAAAAATAGAATGTGAGATGTGAATATGACGGATTGGTTTACAGTTGAAACGATAGATAAGGACACTTTTGCTATCAGTGAATATAGGCATTGGGAAGAAACTCATTGCTATCTAATATGTGGAACGGAAAAGGCTGTTTTGATTGATACAGGTTTAGGGATTGGCAATATAAAATCGGTTGTGGATAGCCTTACATCTTTACCTGTTATGGCAGTCACCACCCATGTTCATTGGGATCATATCGGTGGGCATAAATATTTTGAGAATCTAGCAGTTCATAAGGCAGAGAAGGACTGGTTATCGGTCAGATTTCCAATTCCTTTACAAGTAGTAAAAAGAAATCTGATGTGTGAACCATGTGATTTCCCGAAAGATTTTATACTTGATGATTACCAAATTTTCACGGGGATGCCGCAGCAGGTTTTGCATGATGGGGATTGTCTGGACTTAGGAAACAGGAAATTAAAAGTTATCCATACTCCCGGACATTCACCAGGACATTGCTGTTTTTATGAGCCGGATAGGAAATATCTGTTTTCCGGCGACTTAATATATGAGGGATGCCTTGATGCATTTTATCCGTCCACAAATCCGCAGCTATTTTTTCAATCTGTGAGAAAAATACGAAATCTAAGCATAAACCGGATTTTGCCTGGACATCATCGGTTGAGTATAACCGTTGATATAATTGGCAGGATAGAAAATGGATTTGGTAAATTATCGGATGAAGGGAAACTGAAACAAGGGAATGGTGTATTTGACTTTGGAGATTTTCAGATACATATTTAAAACCAATATTCTGGAACAGATGGCAAATGATTCGGAAGCGGCAGATGGAAACAGCCTACAGGAAACTGGCTGTGGCGGAGAAACAACCATTAAAATAGATGGAGGGCATTTGGAGATGAGTGTAAATGGAATAGGGGCGGGCTATCCCGTATGGCGTGATAACGAAGACTTTGCGTCTGCGGGAAAGGCACGGAGACATGGTTTTGGAACGGGCTTTGCAGACAGGATAGCGGATGCAGATAAGGCAGGGAGCAGTTCTCTTGTAAGAAACAGTGTGAGGGCGGCGGGGCAGACTTCGGTGCCGGATGCATACCATGCATCAGCGGTATCCGGGATACGCAATATAAAGCCTGCTTATGATACATATGAATCCGAGAATTACAGGATTGTGCCGGACAACGAGGCAGGGTGTTTTGATATATACAATAAACAGGGAGAACGGATCGGTGCCTTTGATTATGCTGACATCAAAGTCAGGCAGGATGGCAGGACAGGAAAGCAGTTTCTTATTTCGGAGCATGGAACCATGAGTTATGATGCTGTGGTATTGGACGACGAGCTGAAAGATGCCCTGCAGGATGTCATGGGCGTGGAAGCGCTGGAAACGGAGGAACTGTCAGGATTTACCTTAAAGACTCATTCCGGCACCGGCATACGGTATCTGGTGCGGGAGGGTGAGGAAGGCCGTGGGGGAAAAGTACTTTTGCAGAGCGAGGCGGACAGGGGAAGGTATGAGGCTCTTGCGGAGAACTACTTCAATAAATATCCTGAATCCGTGAAATTGGTTGTTTTATGAAGCCAATCCTAAATCTGATTGGCTTACTCTTGATAAATTGTCCTTCAAAGACAGTATTTTAATGAATGATGATTGATTTTGGCTCTAAATGACAGTTAGGAATACTGGAAAACCTTAAAAAATGGCATACTTTCCCCTTGGTTTTTCATATGGTTACCTGGTAGGACGATTTTACAATTGGAAATCTGCGAAAGCTGTATATACCTCCGCAAAAGCATGCCGCCATATATTACTTCGGCCAAGACCTATCAACAACTGACGGGCATGCTCTGTAACGTGGCTTGCCATCATGATCATGTTTCCGATTACCGTGCGCAGCCTCCTGCGTCTGACTTTATGTTTTGTCTTGGTTCCCTTCCTGCCGATGCTTTCCTGTCCGATCATTCGCAGGATGTTATAGGCCAGGATTGTCAGTTCCAGTACCAGTTCGTTGGTCTCAAATTTGCCGGATGGCAGCCGCTCCACATCCATATCAGTCTTGATCTCGCTGTGGAACTGTTCACATTCGCCGTGGGCATGATACAGGCCTATGACTTCGCGGTCCGTCATCCCAAGGTTTGTCCACCAGGTATTGACCTCTGTGTCGCCTTCCAAAAGGAATTGCCCATATTTATCAATGGTACGGTTTATGATCTCATAACCGGTACGCAGGGTGATGTTTTTTTCCTCACCATCCTCTGATTTATACGAAACTGGTTTCCAGTCGCTTCCAATATAAACGGTCTTTCCATCCCGGGGTGTTTCCACATCCTTACTGTGTTCCTGAGCCATCTTCAGCCAGTCCTCTTTGCTTTCCCTGCGGAGGTTGCGCTTTATGATGAAATGACAGCCCGCTTCCGCCAGGATGCCGATATTCTCTGCGGCATCGTTTCCGGAATCCAGACGGACCAGAAGCGGCTCATCCGTAATCTCTCTGCACATACGAATGGTTTCCCGTAAAAATTCAGGGGTATGTTTCTGGCAGTGCTGTTTTCCCTCCCGCAGTTCACAGTTGACCAGATAACCTTCCGTACCAATATATGCCATGATCGGTGCGTAGCCGTCATATCCTTTATAAGTTCTGGAGACGCCCTGCTTTTTCGTCTTGGAATTATCAAATGGTGTGACATCAATATCCACCGGCACATAGCCGTTTGGAAGTTTTCCCGGTACAATACCGTTTTCCCTGAGCATCCGGACGTTTTCCGCAAGGATATAAGAACGCATGGATGAGCCAATGTCATCCATCCGCTGGCGCAGGGTTTCCTCAGAGGGGATGCTCCTGGCAATGCCAAGTGCGTATCTGTAAAAATCCGGGTCCTCATCAAACTCATGGACAGACTCATAAGAAGGTTTTCCCATCGTGAGGAGCCCTATATAAGTGAGCAGGACATCCCCGCTCTTGATCTGGTGCTGGGAACGGTTTTTGGTTACATCCATACGGTTGCAACGCTTCACGAAGTCACATTTGCCGAGAATGGCGCCGACAACTGCAAGGCCGCTGGCTGGGATGATCCGCTCGTTGGTAAACTCAATTTTTATCTTTTTCATGATGACTGCCTCCATAGTTTTCTTAT
>OFGN01001554.1_pt1 | contig 15674 bp, 20 predicted proteins | sample 1521821 | NCBI WGS metagenome assembly OFGN01 (sample SAMEA3504094, study PRJEB24116) | mouse gut metagenome | biome: mouse gut; feature: mouse-associated habitat; material: faeces | place: Denmark | collected 2011
TAGTGACACTATTACCATAACGGTCACAATAAGCAAACGCCGCCGCAGACGCCACAGCACTCAACCAATACCACATCCGGCTTCCGTTATGTCCAAGACCTGCTACCTTCAGGTCAGGGGCTAACCTGAACAACGGAAACTGAATGTTTGCTTCGCCTGTATCATAGAATGAAGAGCTGAACACATTAGAACCATATACCTGTATCTCACTCATCAATCTAAGATTGGTGTCTTTCCACTCCCAATTATTTGCATAGCCAGTATATCCGGCTCCTGCATTGGAATTTCCTGTCTCGGATACACTTGTTGTCAGCAGACCCCTGTATGCTATTATATGATTATTCAGGACATTTTTCAATGCCGCCTCATAAATAGGGAGTACTGTTGTGTGCATCTTGGAGCCTGCATATCCGCCTGTGGTAACATTGCTGTCATTCATCTTTGCCGTTGTCTTAAAGCAGTCTTTTGGAACCACCACCGCATGATGTCTAGTCAATGCTGTATCCCCGTTATTCCAGTACAGGTCAAAGCCTGCCAGTATCAGCCTGACCGTCTCCGTTCCTCCCAAGCTCGTAGTAATGCTCTTGTCAAAGTAGTCACCAATATATAGGTCTTCAAAGGTACCGGACTCAATACGGTCACAAATTTCATCCACGGTATACACATTTGTCAGGTTCTTTCCCCTGTAGATGGAATTATGGGCTCCTGCATTATTCACAAAGACATTTTTCATCTGTTCATGCAGGAACTTGTCATTGTCAAGGAGCTGCTGATGCCTCCGGTTCCACTCATCACAGTGTGCCGGGGTAGTCCGCTCCATTGCCTCCATCTCAAGGACAAGTTCCGGGTTAGCTGCTGCTGTTAAATTTGCCATTTTCCTCTGCCTCCTTAATAGTTGTCTTCAATGGTGAATGTCACCTCTGTCTCATCCTTGCCTTTTGCAAGGAAATTTGAGAACGCCACCACATCACCATCCTCATCAATCAGTGCCATCTCGCTGATGAAGGTACCCACAAGCTCATTCTCTTCAAGCTTGATGGTGTACTCATAGGATGTGTCTGAAGTCTTGGTTGATGAAGTATAGGGCTTTCTCACCACCTCACTCTTCAGTGCCACATTCTCCGCAAGCGGCACAATCACGGTGCCATCTGCATTGACACCGCCAGAACCAAGTGCAATGTGCGTTATCTTTGCAATGCTCCCGGTTGTATGGCTTGCTTCAGCCATCTTCTTTCTTCTGATTTTGGTTATTACGCTTTTTGTTGCCATTCTACAATACCTCCGTTTTCTGCCAAGCATCTATTGTTTTGGAACCATCAAGGCTCCATGTTCCATCAAGGAAGATGAGGTTGTGCTCTTCATGCCATATGACCCTGTACTCCCTTGTATATCCTACACCAAAGCGGTATTCCTGCTTGGTGGTGTATTCACTTCTCTGTGCCCCCATGAGCCGGGAGCCATTCAGCTTCCAAAGCCCGTTGAGCTTCAGATAGTCAAAATAGTGGATGACCATCCGGTACCGCTCCAATGCCTTCCTGATGCTGTGCGACCCCTTGCAGGGCTGCATCCGGTACCGCTGCTTCAAGAGCAGACTCTCTTCATGCTGATGGCGGAAGGTTGTGCCCCATCTCATGTCCCTTGGGGACAGCTCCGCATCCGCCATGTGGTTTCCATCTGTCATCCATGAGCCATCCGTCTTCAGGTAGTCAAAATAGTGCATCCTGAAGCTGTATGCCGCCTTCAGGATGGCACTCTCCGCCATACAGCAGGAATAAATGTATGCCATGGCTGCAAGCCCGGCTTCATGGAGCCCATAGCTGCTCTCATATCGGTACCCTATCCGGGTGCTGATGGGACTCATCTGTGCATCCAGTACATGGCTCCCATCCAGTTCCCACATGCCATCTGTCTTCAGATAGTCATAATAGTAGAGGTACTTCTTATAAAGCACAGCAAGGAAGCTAGAGCTGTATATCTCCCGGATGCTCAAGTTGTATCTGAAGAAGTAGTTGTCCTTCGCCCCCACCTCTTTCCATTTCCTGACGGTCTTCCGCATGATGTCAAAACTGATAGGATGCTCCTCATCCGCATCCATGACAATGACTATGTAGAACTCCGCCCACCTGTTCTCAAGGGTGTCGGACTCCAATGCCCGGCTCCCGTCAAGGAGCCAGCTTCCGTCAAGCGTGAAGTGTACAAAGCCTGTCAGCTCATTTGCCCTCACAAGAACCGGGGAGGCATAGCCAAGGGTCTTCACAGCAAGCAGAACCCCCTCATTGGTGCCCCCAAGCTTACAGAGCTCATCATACATGGCTATTCTTGAGCGGTAGTTCTCCGGATGCTCCCCCTCATACCGGGTCAGCCTCCTGTCCGCCCCATGTACCGGGAGCATCTCATGGCTGCATGTGGCAACCATGCCCTCATCCCTTGCCCGGAGGATGTCCTCCTTCGCTTCGTCAAACCTCCTGCCGAACACCTTGCAGAGGATGTACCACTTATTCAGGGCTTTCTTCAGCTTCTTCAGCGGAGTGGTGAGCAGATACCACATGTATTCAATGAAATTCTCTATCATGGCGGCATCACTCCTTCCCCCTTGTGCCCTGTGCTACGTTCCTGACAGTCACATTGATGTCCCCTGCCATGATGACCTTATCCTGTCCAAGCAGCATGTCCCCTGATGGCTGCAAGATGTCCGTCTTCCTGTAATTGTCAATCTTGGTACTAAGCACTTGGATGATGCTGTCCCTGTACAGGGTGTTCATCTCTCCCCTTGTCAGTGCCATCATCTCCTCAATGAGCTTTACTGCCTGTGCATCCACGCCATCCGTTGCCGCATCTTCAGCAAGGTATACCACAAGCTCAAACGCCTGCCGCACTACCTCACTGGATTTCACAAGGTAGTCCTCATAGTTGCCCTTCAATGGCTCTATGGCTTCCCCGACCCTCCGTATGAGTTCCGGTGATGCTTCCCCGGCTGCCCCCGTGACAATCACGTCCACGGTGCCCTGTCCCCTTGGATGCTGTGCATCTATCCGGGCATCCAGTACACCGGGGACAGACTTGGCAGCGTTCCGGAGCTTCTCCTCTATGGTTCTTGTTGCCAGTTCCGCCCATGAGCTCATGCACCTGTCCCGGAGGTCTTCAAGGTCTTCCTCCTCGGCTCCCTCTTCAAAGAGCCAGTCCTCCTCATTCGTCACATAATCCATACCGTCAAGGTGTATCATGGATATGGTTATCCTTCCCGGTGCTATGTTGTAATAGGTTCCGGGTGCCTCTGCCTCCACAAGCACCCTTCCTACAGGCTCCCCGGCATCAATGACCGTGTTCTCACAGCAGTAGAACTTCAGCTCCTTGCCCCCGGCATCCGGCTCCGTCTTGAAGCAATGTCCCTTCGTCACCTGAAGGGCATTGTTATACTCATTCCTGTATATGGTCACATAGCCCTTTGCCGCTTTTGCCTCCTTCTGCTGCTTTGAATAGTCGGCTGCCTTAATCTTCAGCCAGTCACCTTCAGCATGTTTGATGAAGCAGCTATTGACTATGACACGGGCAAGCTCCTTCAGCTCTATGTATATGGTCACTAACATGCGGCAAAGGTGGTAGAAGATGCCGCCCTTTTTGAAGTTCGTTATGGGGAAGCCTTCGTCCTCAAGCTCTCCCTGCACCTTTTCCATCTCCTCATCCTCATCCGGGATAGGGATAATCTTTTCCATGATGCTCTCATCTATCATTCCACAATCACCTCCACGCCATTGCTCTCAATGTCAATGCTGTACTCCTTGCTGCTGTCATTCTTCCGGAAGGCTACCCTGACATGGTATAAGTGACCGTCAAAGTCCACCGTTGTCTGTATGCTCCCGGCATCAATATAGTCCCTCTTGGACAGCTTGGAACGGATACGCTGCTGTATTTCCATCTGTGTGAAGTCATCATATTCCCCCTGCATGAAGTCAAGCAGGCTCCACCCATAGCTTCCATCCCCCTCCTCGTCCTCATAGAAGAGCTCGCCTTCTTCCGTCACCGCTTCATTCCTGATGTCTTGCAGCCAACACTCATCATCTGATACAAGGGATGTGTCCCCGTTCCCGTCTGACACAGGCTGACCATCCTCATCAAGCATGATGTCAACGTCATTCGCACCTGTTATCTGCATCAGAAGCACCTCCCTATGATATAGGGCTTGCACTCGCCATACATGAGGACTACCGCCACGGTCTCATCCTTCAGGACTGGTATGTCCGTTGCCACCTTCGGGACTTCCGGGAAGCGGCTGTCCGGCTGCTTGTTTTTGTCAAGTATTTTGAGCGTTGCCTCATACAGCTCCTCCCCTTTCCTTTTGACCGCTACCACCTTTGCATACAGGCAGGGAGGGTACTGCATGTGCGGATAATTCTCTTTTATCTGATTGCCAAGCTCCTGCTCCACAAACATCTTCATCATGTCAGACATCCTTCTCACCTCCTGCAAAATAGATGTACATGTGTACCGCCCCGGTATCGTCACTCCTCACTATGGTCTTCTCCACTGTCACAATGCCGCTGTACTTGCTGTGCTGCACCTCAACCTCTTGACTGTGGTGTATCCAAGGGATGGCTATTGTCTCCGCCTCCCAAAGGTCTCCATACTTATTCAGGGACAGGATGGTCTCCCCCTCCTCAAGGACATACATCTCCTCCTGTTCTTCCTTGGTTCCCCAATAGAACACCTTCTTTTGGAAGAAGAACGGGTTTTTGATGCCCCATGAGCTGTTGACCTCTGCTATGGTGTTGATGCCGCTCTTCCTGTCAATGACAAAGAGGGATTTCTTCCCATAGTTCTCATCAGACAGCACATAGTCCTCAATCCCTGCACAGGTCAGCACATACCGGATGACATCCTGTGGCTCACAGTCTACAAAGGATGCCTTGATGGTCACTCTGTCAAGCTTCATCATGTCATCTTTTATCATTATCTCTTTCCAGTAGTCCGTGTCACCGCACCTGACATACCCCTCAATCAGGCTGTCAAAGTCATCCTCATAGCCAAGCTCCACGCTTGCCTCATCCATATCCTTGAACTTCAGGACTCCCTGAAGCTGTGGGGACAGCTCCACCCGGCACCAGTCCATGTGTGACTCCTTGCTTGAGAAGCACTCAACCTCTATCCCTTCAGTCACCTCATAGTCCCCTACTGTCACCTTAAACTCCGGGGATATTAGCTTCTTGACCCCCAAGCCAGTCACCTCCCTACTTCACAATCCTTTTTGCTATCTTCTTAGCCTTGAGCGTGTTCCGGCTGTCCTTTGCCGGGCTCTTGCTCTTCAGCTTCTTGCTTTTTGTCTTCTTGCTGCTCTTTTTCTTTGTTTTCTTCTTGCTCTTTTTCTTCTTGACCTTTATCCCGGCTATATCAGGAGCCCACAGCTCCAAGGAGGCTATCCGTTTGCTCTCTGATATGACCTTCTTGGAGGTGAGGTTCTTGAAATATACGCTCGATATGCCACGGGCTGCACAGTCCTCATTGACGATAGGGAGCAGCTTGGGTTTATTCTGACCATATGCTTTGAAAAGCCTCTGCATCTCCGTGAGCTGTTCTAATGTCGTGGCTTTCTTGGTATCCTCAAGCAGTATGTCTATCATCACCTTGGCATTTTCATAGCCTACAGGCTGCGACTTCTTGAACCTGCCCTTTTCATCCTGTGCCACATACACGCTCCCTGCCTCCTGCACTTCCACGCTTGTGACCTGACCTTTCAGATATACGCCGCCAAGCTTCACCACTTTGTCCTGTACATACAGCATACCGCCTCACCTCCTTATGTGGCTGCCGGGGAGGGGCTGTCCGTCCGGTTCTGTGCATCCTTCAGCTCATCTATCAGCTTGTAGAGCAGCGGCAAGTCCTTAATCTTGCTGATGTCTACTGTGAAGCTTATCTGATGGATGGTTGTGCCGCCTTCCCTGCCCCATCTCTCGGTTGTGTGTGTCTCCTTGGTTGTTGTGCTGCTTTCCTTTTCCTTGCGTACTGATGCAGCCTTTGATGTCAGGGCACTTGTGATGTTCGCCCCGGTCTGCTGTACGCTGTCACCGCTTTCTTCATTCTCACCTTTGACCACGCCCCTGACAACCTCGGTCATCTGCTTCCACAGTTCTGACAATGGCAGCACCGCTTCAGCTCCGGCTTCTCCCCCTCCCAAAAGGCTTCCGCCCATGGCTCCAAAGATGGTTGCCCCGTTCAGGATGCCGCCATCCCTGTACCACTGGATGGAGAACTTAGGTAGTGAGCCCTTTCCTGCAATGCCAAAAGGTGCCTCTCCGCCGCTCACACTGATGTGTGGCAACTTTAAGTCCGGGAGCTTCCATGAGAAATTGAAGACTCCTTTTATTCTCTCAATCGCACCGGATACTACCGATCTTGCAGCCTCAAGCTTTGAGGAAAACGCCGACTTGATACCGTCTAAGACGGATGATACCGTGTCTTTCGCCGCCTGTATCTTGGATGCTATGGTGGAGCGTATGCTCTCAAGCCTTCCGCCTGTTAATGTGTTGATGGCGGAGTAGGCTGCACTGAAGGTACCCTGTACCCCCGTCATGGTTGCGGATACTATCCCCTTGATGCCTCCGCCGCTCGCCTGATATGCCGCCTGCATGTTGGAGAGCTGTGTGCTTGCATAGTTCTTTGCCGCCGACATCCCGGTTGACACCGCATTTGCCACCCCGGACATCTTCTCACTGAACTTGTTTTTGATGTCCGTGAGCTTTCCGCCCGTCAGGTTGTCAATGAATGTGAAGCCTGCTGTGTAATATCCCTTCACCCCCTCTATTGCTGCCGCCGCTACGCCTTTGATGCCTCCGCCATGTTCCTCATAGGCTGCCTTCATGTTCCCAAGCTTTTCCTTCACGGTGTCGGATGCCGCCCCCAAGATATTCCCAAAGAAGCCCTTGACTGCCTCAAGCCCGTTTTTCACGGTGTCCTTCATCTTCGTTATGGTCTCGCTTGCATCAATGCCTATGGCGGAAAAGGCTCCGCCTATTGCATCAAGGAAGCCTGAAGCAAATCCGCCTATAAAAGAGAGGATGGCGTTGAACCCGTTTTCTATAAAATTCTTGAAGTCACCGACAGCGGCGGAGGCAAAGTCCATAGCCCCCGAAAAATCGCCCTTGAACAGAGCAACTACAGCGTTCACCACGTTGGTGACAAAGGATACGAAACTCGAAAAGGCATCTATCAGCGGTGTCAGTGCGGACAAGGCTCCCTGTATAGCTCCGGCAAACGTGGAACCAAGCACCACTAGGACAACTGCCCCCACTTTTTCAAGTATCTGTATGATTGGCTGTACCGCCTGCCATAGTTCCTTGAGCTTGCCGCCTAGGTTTTGCAAGGCAGGCTGTATAGATGACCACGCCTGCATGACTGCTGACTTTACCTGTTCAAACAGCCCCTTCCAAAAATTCCGGAAGGCTTCTGACTTGTTCCATAGGACAACAAAGGCAGCTACAAGTGCCACTATCCCGACTATCACCCATGTGATGGGGGATGCAAGGAAGGCTGTGTTCATTCCCAATACAGCGGTCTTCACAAGCCCTATGGCGTTCTTTGCTGACAGGAAGAGCTTCCCAAGGCTGCCCACCACACCCATCACGCTTCCTGCTATCGCTAGGAATACGCCAAGCTTCAGGGCTATGTTCATTATGCTCTGCACTGTCTCCTGATTGTTGCTTATCCACTCGGAGCCCTTCTTTATCAGTCCGCTCACCTTGTCCATGGTGTTGTTGACTGCCGGAAGGAGCCCGTTGCCAAGTTCCTCTACGTTGTTATGTATCTGCTGTTTCAGTACTTGGAACTTCTGCTCCGGCGTGTTGTTGATGGCTTCCGCCATCTCCTCCGTCACAGAGATGCCGCTCTTCATGCTCCCCTGCAAGTCCTGTATCCCGGAGTCCAGTGTCTCCACATTGTTGTATAGCAGGTCAATGAGGGCTACCGCCTCATCCGTCCCAAAGGCTTCCTTCAGCTCCCTCTTCTCTACCGCATCTATGGTGTCCCCGTATTTGCTCTTCAGCTCCGTCAGTATCTCCGGCATGGAGAGGAGCTGGTTGTTGGTGTCAAGGAATGTCAGCCCAAGCTTCTCCCCGGCACTGGATGCCTGATTGAGGAATGACTTGTACTTCGTTGCCGCTTCAGAACCGGACATTGTGGTCTGAAGCTGTCCCATGATGGCAAGTTGCTCCTCAAGTGGGACATTGGCGTTTGTCGCTGTGGCTCCAAGTGCTGATATGGCACTCGCCATCTCGGAGCCGGATGTCTTATAGTTCTTAACCGCTGTTGCTATCCCGGCAGAGAACATCTCCCCAAACTCAAGGTCTGACATATCATCATAAAAGCCTTTATAGATACCGTACCCTGTAGCGAACAGTGAGCCCATCTCTTCCGTTGTTGATTTTGTGGCTTTTCCCGTGAGGGCTGCCAGTTGCGTGAACTGTGCCACGCCTTCATCCGTCAAGGATGCTATTCCTGATTTTATGTCATAGGATGCCGTTATAAAGTCTGAGATGGTATAATAAAGTTGTAACACCAAACAGGAAATAAATGATATATTCAATATAAAGAAAAGGAAGGTGTTACACATGCCAAAAACAAAGGTTTATGAGCCAGAATTCAAAAAGAAAATCGTACAGCTGTATTTAGAAGAAGGACGTACGATAAAAAGTCTAAACGAAGAATACCAGTTAGGAGACGGAACTGTCCGTAAATGGGTGCGGGCATTCCGCGAAGAATGCGAAACAGACCCAGACTTAAATGACACAAAAAAACTTTATGAGGAGAACCGCAGACTGCGCAGAGAGCTGGAGGAAAAGAAAAAGGAAATCGCATTCTTAAAAAAAGCCGCCGCATTCTTCGCAAAGGAAATCGATTAGATCAGTACCAGTTTATTGACGAGCATAAGCAGGAGTTTGGCATCCGCTGGCTCCTGCGCCGAATGGGCATCTGCCCAAATGCCTATTATAATTACAGAAAGGATAGGAAAGCAGGATATAGAGAACAAAAAGAACAGTTTAAAAATAAGATACTTCAAATATACCACGAATACTCTGGAAATCCAGGATACCGGATGATAAGAGTTTATTTGTTGCGGGCAAAAATCTGTTTGAGCAATACAACCGTATTAAAATATATGCAGGAATTGGGGATCCGCTCCACGCTAACACCCAAAAAGCCTGCATACAAAAAGGGGGACTGCTATAAAAAATTTGAAAACCATCTGAACAGGGAATTCCATGCAGAAAAGCCAAATGAGAAATGGTGTACAGATTTTACTTATATTTTTATGGAAGATGGAAGGAAGCGGTATAATTGCAGCATTATCGATCTGTTTGACAGATCCGTGGTAGCAACCCTCAACAGCAGCCATATCGATTCAGAACTGGCTATACAGACACTAAAAGCTGCTTTGGAGAGAAATCATTACCCAAAAAATCTGATGTTACATAGTGATCAGGGTTCACAGTATACATCGCGGGCATTTACAGATTACTGTAAAGAAGAAAGGGTTCAGCAGAGCATGAGTAAAGCGGGGTGTCCCTACGATAACTCTCCAATGGAAAGCTTTTATGGAACATTCAAAGCAGAATTCATCAGCAAACATCGTTTTTCATCAGATGAAGAACTAAATAATGCAACCAGTGATTATGTATATGTCTACTATAATCATATCCGCCCGCATTCATCCAATGGATATATGACACCATTTGAAAAGAGAATGCAGGCATGATCTTGTCAAAACTTTTCCTTGTAAGTGTTACAAAAAAGCTTGACCAGCTCATCATTTGTTGACAGCCCCTTTCCAGATGCCTTGTCAACCTTTGTCCCGATTGCGGAATTCAACTCCGCCGTGGAAACGGCTCCGATGTCGGACGCCTTGGTATCGTGCGGGTTGCCTTTGTCCCCTATATGCTGCTCTGCCAGATTTTTCAAGAACGCATCATTATTGAGCAGCGCCTGCGTCACCTGGTTGAACAAGTCGGCATGGGCAGGGTCTTCCTCTTCAAGCTTCCTGACCGTCTCCATATATTCCGGATTTTCAGGTATTTCAAAATCTGCCATCAAAATCCTCCTTCCTTAAAATTCATCGTCAATCTGCATTGTCATTTCCAAGTCGCCGTCCTTTCCCTTTGGGAGGAAATTCTTAATCGCCACGAGATCGCCCTCTTCATCGTAAAGGGCTGCCTCGCTGATAAATTCCCCTGTCAGCTCGCCTTCCGCCAGGGTACACTCATATCTGCATTTTGTGTCAGACAGGAAAGTGTATTTGTCCACCGGCTTCCTGGCAATCTCCTGATTTAATGCCGTCTGTGAGCCATCTGGGGCAATGACCGCCCCATCCCCGTCCACGCCCCCGCTGCCAAAGGCTACGCCAACAATTTTGGGTAAAGGGGATTCCCCAGCCCTTGCCCGCACCATCTTTTTTCTGGCTGCTAAAGTCACTACTGCATCTGCCATATTTACAATTCCTCCTCCGATATTTTCGCATTTAATTTCCTGCCCCCGTTCAAGGGCACGGCGCCATTAAGACGCCACAAGCTTTTCTTTTTGACTAACGACGCTTCAACCGTCTCCTTATTTTCTGCCCGACATCCCCGATACAAGTTTCCTGTCCGCATTTCCTGCAAGGGATTCCCGTCCGGGCTGTGATCCATAAAAAACGGAAAAATAGCACGCTGAATGCTTCTTTCTAACTTCCATTCTTCCCTGTTTCGCTGATCTGCAAGCACATTAAGCCGATTGCTTAGCCCGATGAATTCCCTGTTCCATGCCGTAATGCCCTGATACAAATTCCTTGCCACAATTCCTTGCAAAGGGCCTCCATCCGGCCCATGTTCTCGAAAAAATGGATAGCGCATGCAAAGGATCACATTTTTCACAATGAATGCTTCCATGCCGCAGTGATCTGCATGCATGACAATCCTGTCACACATAAGGTACATGGTATGAGATTGTTTCAGACTGTCAACAAGCCCCCTCATGATCCCTGTATCCACAGTTTTCTCCCCGATAAAGGTCACTTTGAACATGTTTGGGTGTTCCGGCGAAAATCCATGCTCTCCCGGATCATGGGCATCCGATATGATGATTTCAAAGCCCGTGGCGTTTGCCAGGTATTGCTCCATGCGGCAAGGCGTCATGGGCGATCTCAGGTCACGCCTTTTAAAAATCCTCCTGCGCCGTTCCTCATAAGGCAAATCCTCCCTCACTGGAAGAAGCCACTTGACCTCATGATATTTCAGCCCCCAGGTAGCCGTGTCCGGAAACATTTGCCAAGGAAGCTCCTCCACAATGCTCCTTGCATCGTCATATTCCAGCCCCATCACCTGGAACAGCCATTTTCCTACATAAGACATCTCGTAGAAGTCCCCTGACACATACCCCAGCTGCCTTTTTGCGCTTTCACTGGTCGGGAAGCTCAATAATTCAAGTTCGTTCATCTGGCTCCTCCCCGCTAAAGTCCACCGCCCCAGTCTCCGGGTATTCCTCGCTTCCCAGCCGGATGTTGACAATCCCTCCATTCATGGTGAACGATGTAAAATCCTCCACGCCCGGAATTCCGCTGATCAAAGGGCGCACGTCGTTGTAGCGGAGAATCCCCTCTTTCTTTGCCGCACGGTAAACTTTTGAGACTTCCTCTCGAAATCTCGCCTTGATTTTCTCCATATCCGTCGTACCGTCATATTGCAGACCCCGGCATTCATAAGACACCTCCACAGTGACGGCAGCGGCGCAACTCAGCTCTGCGCATGCCGTTGGCAACAGTCTCCGGCTCCTGTCATTTGGAGATACAATGTAATCATATCCCTGCTGCACCAGCCTTTCATTTGCAGGCTGGCCGTTCCCGTCCACCAGGACAAGGCGGACCGTCCCAGGACCGTCTGCCGCCGGAATGACGACGCAGTCGCCAGCGCCCGCCTCCCTCGCCCACCGGACATAATCGCTGTCATTCCCCAGGAACGTCATGCTGTTTTGATACTCGGCAGCAATCCGGTCATAATAGTCATCGTTGCTTTCCCTGCCTGTCCCTCCCCGGATCGGTTCGGGATTCCTTACACCTGCAACCTCCTTGTTCGGCTTTGCCATCAAGAAAGCCGCATTGGGCGCAACATTGGATCCCGTCCCGCTTTCCACTGCAAAGACAGGGATCAAAACCGTCCCGCTCTCTCCTATCACGGCATCTTCCTGAGACTGAAATTCAATGGAAGGACCGCCGTCGGTTGCCGGGGTGCAGAAAATCGTCCCAGACGTTATCAACGTGCCTGCCGTGCCGGATATTTCCACATTCCCGAAAGCCTTTTGGGGCTGGTGCCTTTCCAGGTGAACTTGCTGGCCATGCAAATCCAGCCATTCATCCCAGGCATATTGCGGAAACGCTATCATCAACGCCCTGGTCAAATGGTAATTAATGAACTCATCCTTTTCCAATGCCGCCGGCTTGGTGAAATCGTAAGGAAAGCCCCCTGGCATGTCGTCAATGTCATCTGGCAGATTTTCCATCATCCGTTGATGTATTTCCTCCGCCGTATTATTTTCTATAAAATCGGGGATCATAAATTCTGGCTGTGCCACTTGCGCCACCTCCTCTAAATGATAACCTGGAAAAGTTCGTCAAAACCTACGCCTTTCACATAAAATGTGCAATGCATCACGTCCGCATCCCAGATAAACTCAAAGTCACCCACCCATTCCGTCCGGGGGTTTACACCTATGGCCTCCGTGATGGTTCGTTCCACCTGGGATTCCACGATGTCCGCCTCGTCGTCGTCCATGGCCTCTTCCATCTCCGCACCGATTTCAACCGGATATGCCAGGCAGGCGTAACGTTCCGTCATGGCGGTTTTATAACACCAGCTTTGAAAGCCCTCCTCGCCAGCGCACCCCTGCACCTTGTTCGCCCCGTCCCTTACGAAGTCCCCTGCTTCCATGTCCCATCGCACGGTCCGTTTATACTGGGTGTCGTATTCGCCATCCTCCTCTAGGAATTCAGGCACTTCAACCACCGCTATTTTATCCATACGCCGCCTCCTGTCTATGCGTCTGCAACAATGTCGATGACAACCGCATCATTCTGAAACCAAGCCACAAGGACCCGGTCCCCTGGGCGCAGCCTGCCCGATTCCTCCTCTTTGGCAGCAAGCTGCCTGCAGATGGAATAATCGCCTTTTTTCACGGGCACGGGGAACGTATTCGTCACCAAGCTCCCATTTTTCTGTATCTCGCCGAAATCCAACGCAAGGGGGCTGCTGCTCTCCTTCCTCATCCTCTGGCACAGTACGTTTGCAAGCTTGTTTACGCCTGTGTTTTTATCAAATGCCAAGTCCCGACCTCCTTCCTGCTAAAAATTTATATAAAAAGAGAGCCTGTTTCCAAGCTCTCTAATTATCGTTATGCTGCTTTCCGTTGTTCCAGCCGTTACGCCACCTCGATATTCTCTTGCGCATTGCAGACCTTAATGGTGCCTTTTGTTGTCGTTGAACCGCTTCCTCGCTGTCCCGTCTGCCCTCTCATGCGCCATGTCAATATCTTTGAACGTTACCACTCTCTGACCATTGTATTCTTTTGCCACCACATCATGATTATTGATTCTGATAATATCATTCATACGCTTTACCGCCTTTCAACATACCATTCATAAACATAATGCCATAGCGTAAACCATTTTCAAATCCTGCAAACTCTGCTTCATACACAAAATTAATCACATTATCTTCAATCTCTTCAAACATATGTTCTCCAATAACCTTTTTAATTCCATTAGCACAATTGTCATATGTTGCATTCTCTAATGCACTCTGTGCATGGTACTCTTTACTGTTTGACCATACTTCATAAAATGCTTGAATCATATTTTTTTCCATAATAAAAATCTCCTTTCCCTATCTTCCATCCACACTAGCAAGCGTCAATTGCTCATATTCCGGCATGTTCACAAAATCATCTGAAAGCTGAACGCCGAACTGTGCCGACACTTTCTTGAAGTTCTCGGCTATCTTGTGCGGAGCAAGGCTCTGGCGGTTGGCTACTCTGTCCATAACCTTCAAGTAGCTTGCCAGTTCTCCCAGTGGAATTTCGGAGGGGTTTGAGACTGACAACTCGTGTTCCATTTCGTGAAAACGATTGATATATCTTGCTGTAAATTCTGTTCCTTTCTGCCCTGTCAGCTTGTGGGCGATAAACTCGCAGCCTTTCTTTGTGACAAGATAGCATGGGCGGCTTTGTCCTTTTGAGTCTAAATAATTGCTTTCTGTGAAGAAATCGCCCAATCCAATTTTGGATTCGGCTAGCTGTTCGCTATACTTGCGAATATCTCTTAATAATTTTGAATGTTCTTTTCCTACCATTTCAGCCACTTCACGACTACTCAATGCGTAATTATCCATATTAAAATACCTCCATTCAACAATTTTTAGGTTGCCAAACAGAGGTACACAGTATATAATATTTACAGTCCTCGTGTGGGGCTTGGAGTGATCGTCTGTCTTGGTAGGGTAGCGATTACTCTTTTTCTGTTTCTGTTTCTACATAGACCTTTTTTATCCCATTCATTACAACATCATATTGCGTTTGATTCAATCTATCACAACATTCTTCTAGCAATGCTTTATCAGCTTTTGTTGCCCGAATTTTAATCTGCTCAGATTTAGGATTATCAATTTTAGGTCTGCCTGTTCGTGGACTCAAATTCATCACCTCTCTTATTGAGTACACATTAATTATATTATAGTGTACCCAATTAGTCAATAGGCAATTTCAACTTTTTCTAAATTCGCAAACTAAAAAGACAATAGATTCTCTCTACTGCCTTTTTATGATTCAACATTTCGCCAATAATTTCACACATGATAAAATCTGTTTTCAAATTTGTCTTTGAAAGAAAAATCCATCTATGCTAATATATTTCATAGAGGATTTCCCTCAGTTATTTGAAACACTCGCAATCTTGGTAGGGGGCGGGTGTTTCTTATTTTTTAAGTTCAAGATAAACCTTATCAATTCCTTGTCTGATTATATCCACTCTTGTCATACCTGTCTGATTTTGGCAATATTTTAATTTTTCCATATATTTATCAGACATGCGAATTTTCAATTCGTGTGTCTTAGGATCATTTGTCGGCCTACCTATTTTCTTTTTTTCTACTTAGACCACCTCTTGACCTTGCCTTTTTTCAAATTATCTGGTATTTTAAATTCAGGCACTGGCGGCGGCAAGTACCGCCAGCCCTATGTTCTAGCTCTGTTTATTTATTAAGCAGAGCTTTTACCTTTTTCTTTGCTTCCTCAAGGTCTTTACATTCATTAAGAATCTCAAGGATTTTTCTTGTCTGGTTCTCTTCAGCAGTTTCTTTCAGCAATTCTCCTACATTCATTTCTTCATTCATTTTAACTCCTTTCCAGCTCCTTGCCTGCCATACTCGTTAAGCTGTCCTTAACTGTAACTATATTATATATTTTGTGCACCCAAAAGTCAAGGAGTTTTTACAAAAAATTCCACCCTACCTATTGAATCAAAAAAGATGCAACATTTCGCCACACCTTCTTCTATCTTTGGGGAGGCCAGGAGCATATCCTGACAGGGCTCTTCCCTGATATTTAACTAGTGTGTTGACACATTTATATCTGGCGAAACTCTGCAGAACGATTGTTCATCAGCAAGACGG
>OFGN01001555.1_pt1 | contig 15670 bp, 17 predicted proteins | sample 1521821 | NCBI WGS metagenome assembly OFGN01 (sample SAMEA3504094, study PRJEB24116) | mouse gut metagenome | biome: mouse gut; feature: mouse-associated habitat; material: faeces | place: Denmark | collected 2011
ATCCAACTCTTGACCTCGAATTTGATTAACACTTTTTAAGAGACACTAGTGATTTTGCATTATTCCCGTCTGCGTCACTTGGCTGGAATTTCTTTGAAAACAACGAATTGAAGTTGAATTATTCCCGTCGAATCCACCGCCCGTTCGGGCCTCAGTTAAACACATTCGAGAACATTTCCGACCCTTCGGAAGTACACCTCGGAAACCCGCTGATTCTGCCTGAATACAGTAATGCTGTCGAACTTTCGTATATCAGAAACTGGAGAAGCCACATGCTTTCGGTATCAGGTTATCTTCGTTCCAACACTGATATGATAAGTCACGTGAGTTTCCTTGCCCCGATGGCATCTGACCCTGATGTCAATACAATGTATTATGGTCATGCGAATGTTGGAAACATGATGAATACCGGTGTGGAGATAATCTCACGCAACACTCTTTTCAACCGTCTGACGCTGACAACCACTGTCAATCTCTACAACAGCCACCTCAAAGCGTGGAATACCGATTATCCTTTGCATGATGATTTTTATGCCGTTCATGGCAACAGACAAAACCGTTTTGTGTGGGATGTTCGCTGTATGGCGTCAGTACGTCTGCCGTGGGATATGACATTTCAGGCTACCGGTCGCTACAATTCACGGCGTGTGACCGCACAGGGTACTCTCGAATCAGACTGGGATGTAGAGGCTGGTCTGCGCAAAAACATCGGAGCTTGGGGTATCTCTCTTATGTGCAAGGATATATTCGATTCCAAAAAGACGCATAATATCCTTTATGGCAACGGATATACGCAGTCGATCAGCAAATGGAGCGGAGGTCGGACATTGCGTCTTGCAGTGACATTCAACTTCGGAAAGACTCACAGTCACGACCATGGACCTCACAATCATATCGACACGGGAGGTTATGGTGACGAGCATCATCATCACAATCATTGACATACTTTTACAGATAAAAATGGGGATAGTGCCGGCACTATCCCCATTTTCTATGCAAGCGGGTTGCGGTCGGAGAGATGTAATTTTGCATCAAATTTCAAACAATGATGAAAAGAGTAATATCAACTATTGGCATATGCCTTTTATTTCTATCCTCATATGGGCAGGAGCTGACCTTGAGGGAATGTATAGATATGGGGTTGAAAAATAACCTGTCTATACAGCGTGGCAACATATCGATAGATATTGCCACAAATAGTCTTTCAGAAAACAGGAGTAAGTTGTTACCGGTGCTCAATGCCGACATACAGTTTGCAGATTTTCTGATGAAGCCTACGAATGTAACCACCGGTGCATTACTGGGCAATGATTTTCCGGACAATCCAACGTGGCAGCAGATACGCAGTATGCAATATAGCGTGGGAGCTGGAATCCAGCTTACTATGCCTCTTTTCAACAAAACTATTTATAGCGGAATCGAGGTGGCTAAAACTATGGTTGAAATAAGCCGATTGTCAACACAACAGGCAGAACAACAACTGACAGTGGCTATCGCTAATACTTACTATACGGCGCAGGCATTTAATGAACAGGCAAAGTTGCTTGATGCCAACATTAAACGTATGTCAGAGCTGTCTGATATCACACGAGCGATGTTTGAGGGTGGAGTCGCGCTGGAAATTGATTTGAATCGTGTAAAAATCAATATAAGCAACATTGAAGTCCTACGCAAACAGTATGCAACCGCCTATGAAACTCAATTGAACCTTTTACGATTTCTTCTTGACATATCTCCTGATCAAAAGATCAGCGTCTGCTCTATGAAAAGTCTATCTTTCTCTCCGGATAATGTGTCGGAAGTTTCTGACAATCTTCCTGAACTGAATATCATCAGACAGCGGAAAGATCTTGTTGCAAGACAAATTAGTATGACGAAGGCCGGATATCTGCCTACAATAGCTTTGTTCGGTCAGTTAGGCGTCAATGGCTATCAAGATAGTTTCAAGGGATTTTTCAACGACAACAGTCACCATTGGTTTGGGAATACCTACTTGGGGATCAAAGTCAATATACCAATATTTGATGCCAACAGTAAGCGTAAAAAGATTAAAGGGCATTCTCTTGAACTTACACAGATGGACATTGCCTTGGATGAGCAACGTAAATCTCTTGAAAGGGATTTTTCCGATACTTATAGAAAACTTGATTTGAACATATCCTCATTCAATACTCAAAAGAGCAATTATAATCTGGCTCTCAGCGTGTATAACGTTACCGAGGAACGATATAAAGAGGGTGTAGCGTCCATGACAGACCTGCTGCAAGATGAAATGCGCATGCGCGAATCGCAAATAGCTTGTATCCATGCTCTATGTGAATGTCACATCGCTAATATACAGCTTCTGAAATTAACAGATAACCTTCATCAACTGAAATAAAAATAAGACAATGGAACAAAATAAAAAGCATAAAATGAACAAAGCCCGTACTACCGCAACTGTCATCATGACAATTGTCATAATCATTGCCGCCGCATTGGGGGTACAGTCATTCATGGCTGCTAAGAATTTTGAAACAACGGACAATGCTACTGTCGAACAATATATGTCTCCCATAAATGTACGTGTACCCGGATATATAAAGGAAATACGCTTCAAAGAGCATCAGCATGTAGCCAAGGGTGATACTTTGATGATTATTGACGACCGTGAGTTTATAATCAACCTCAAGCAGGCCCAAGCCAATCTTCAGGATGCAATGACAGGACGTAGAGTGATAGACAATACAGCCAATACGGCATCTACATCTGCATCGGTTTTTGATGAGTCCATAGCGGAGGCGCGCATAAGGGTTTCCAAACTTGAAGCCGACTATGCCCGATTTTCTGCTCTCTTGGAAAAGAATGCGACAACACCTATTGTAGTCGAGCAGTATAAGACAGAACTTGATATGGCCCATGCTCGCGTAAACGCTTTGGAACGGCAGCGGAGCAGCGCGCAATCGTCTGTTTCAGAAGTGAATCAACGTAAGGGCAATGCAGATGCAGCCATACTACGTGCTGAGGCGGCACTTGAAATGGCCGAGCTTAATTTATCATACACTGTCGTAACAGCACCTTGTGATGGCTATCTTGGAAAACGAAACATCGAAGTAGGACAGTTTGTAAATCCGGGGCAGACAATGACTACCCTCATACCCGATAATGAAAAATGGATTGTAGCAAACTTCAAAGAGACACAAATCCAGAATTTGCATATCGGACAGGAGGTGGATGTCGAGATCGATGCTTTTCCGGGAAGAAAATTCAAAGGTCTGGTGTCTTCTATAAGTTCAGCAACAGGCACGAAATATTCAATGATTCCAACAGATAATGCAAGTGGCAATTTCGTGAAAATACGTCAGCGTATACCTGTCCGCATAGATTTGGTAGATATTTCTTCCGAAGACAACCAATTACTTGCAGCCGGAATGATGTGCAACATAAAAGCTAAAATATAACGAAATGGAAATCAATTCTGCAACAGCCCAGTATCCATTCCCATTTCACCGACAAATCCCCAAATTTCTGGGTGTAATTGTCTTCTACTGGGTCTTTGTTCCACTCTTTTTTATGGGTGGAACTTACGTTGGCAGTCTGAATGAGATAACCGCAGGTTCAGGTGAACTCATAGAGAATTTCTAACTAATCAACTTGTGTGCGTATATCGGTATGGCTCTTGTATTCCCTATAATGATGCCATATCTACATACCCGCAATGTACGTCTGGTATATGTGGTTGGATTCCTCATTCTTGCAGCACTCAACTTAATCTGCGCCAATCTGGAAACACCATTGTCCATGCTTGTCTGTGCAATAGCAATGGGTATGGCAAGAATGTTTATTGTTTTGAATACCACATTCTCAATGTCAACCTATTTTACAGGGATGCCTATTGTTAGTTTCTTTTCTCTTAAAGAAATGCCGGCTCCGGAAAGACAATATAAGATGGATCACATGAGGGCTTGGTTTTTCCCGTGTCTTTATGGATATATCTTTTGTATTGTGCAGATTGGTAATTTCTGTTCATCTTGGATTGCGACTGATTTGTCATGGACAGATTATTACTATCTTGTTGCCGGAATGATGGTTCTGACATCTGTACTTGTATATTTTATTATGCCGGCTTATCAGTCCGAGGGTAAATATGAAATTCCTTTCAGCCGTATGATTGACATAGTTTTGGCCGCAATTACCCTATGTGCATTTTGCTATATGATGTTCTTCGGTAAAACTTTAGATTGGTTTGAATCCGAATATATCATTTTGGCATTCATTATAACTTTAGTTGCCGGTGCAGGATTTATGTTACTGCAAATTCATGCAGGAAGTTACCGTTATCTCGAACTTGGAATATTCCGCTATCGTAACACTTGGATCGGCATACTGATTTTTCTGCTTGTAATGCTTGTGAATACTCCATCTCAGATGTTCATCGGATCATTTGCCAAACTTGGTTCTGCCGCCGGGAATCTGGAGGCTCAGGCATTGATGAAGTATGCGATTTATGGTTGCCTTTTAGGTGTGATACTTTCTTTGATTCTTATTCTTAGAAGAATGAGGTTCAGAACACTTTTCGCACTCGGCTTTATGCTTATGGCAGTGTCGAATGCCTATATGTACTTCTTGTATCAGACCGACTCCGATTTGCCTTCAATGCGTTGGCCGATGCTGCTTAACTATATGGGGTGGATTATGCCTTATGCGGTTGTATGTGCGCATGGCATGAAAAATCTTCCGGCAAAATTCTTGCCGACATGGCTATTTCTAATAGTTACAGTCCGTAATGTGATGGCACCGGCAATTGGAGTATCGGTTTATTCAAACTGGCTTCAAGAACGTACCCAGTTCCATAAAGAACTATTGGCATCAGAAATCAATCATTCCAATAATGTGGCAGTAAACACATATAACACAACTCAGCGAATAGGCGCATTTTCCGGAAATGGCACTTTCGACTCCGAAAAACTGGCAAGTATCCAACTTTCTGCGAGAGTACAAAAACAGGCAACTATTGTGGCGTTCAAAGATATGACAGGAACAACTGTATGGTTATGTCTCGGTTGTATGCTTATTTGCCTTTTATTGCCATATCGTAAAAAGGAATTTATGTAGGCTGATATCAATAAAATATCATATCTGATGTATCTCATTTGAAATCCAATGTTATCGGAGATTACTGCCGATAGCATTGGATCAGAAATGAGCCGGAATCTTTTGACTATAACTATACATCATACAAAGTGTGACCATGAGAGTGCTTGGAGTGATTATTATAATGCTGTTGTCGTCAGCGGCTGTATATGCAAACGAAAGACTTTTGGATAACACTTTAGATATGACATCTATTGGACGCATAAGACTAATGAATGATATCAATGTCGTATGTGTAGTCGATTCTTTTGCCAAAAATATTATTGAATTTCCGGATACAATCAGAGATTGGTCAAATATTTTATTCCTTACACACGAACGCGAGACTCTGACTATACAAATATTAGATAACAATATCGCGGAAAGATATGTCGGTAAATACCAGAACGACACCTTATTGATTAAGGTTAATGCCAATATAACCGAGATCGAAAATGGATACAATTCCACTCTGAAAGTAAGAGGCCGATTATCAGTTCCGGAATTAAAAATTATCCAATCCGGTAATGGCTCAATAGAAATTGATAGTGTGTATGCCTCAAAAGCGAGTCTCTCTATCGTAACAGGTAATGGCTCTATTATTATCAGGGAACTTGCTTCTGATAATATTTCATGCAACATTTTAGGAACCGGCTCAATAACAGTTAAAGGTGGTGTTTGTGACAATCTGAAATGTAGGATTATTGGGACTGGCAAGATAGACGTGGTCAGACTTGTTGCTGAAAATGCAAAAATTAAGTACTCCGGCGGGGGGTATGTGAAGTGCAACGTTATCCGTTTACTATCAACACATGGATTAGGTACTACAAAAATTAGCTATAAGGGAAATCCACATATCAAGCGTAGAAGTAATGTCAAACCGAAGAAGATTAGTGACAAATAGATGACTCAAATACCTCGCTTTGGATTACTTTTAGTTTTGATGTGCAGTATGTTCCCACTCTGTATGTATGGAGAGGAATGTACATCTAAGCAGTTGCCTGATTCCACGCTTGAATTGTCAGGCAACTGGTTTAATCAGTTGAGCCAATGCAATTTTAGGATAAATGACCCTCGTATAAAATATCCTCGTTTTGTCAATTTTTGTCGTACTGTTTATAACTGGGGGGACACGACCTTTAATAGATATGATTCTGCTTATGTCATCGGAACGGGACAAAATTGGAAACTCTATGCCAACAGTTATAATTGGCACCAGTCCTATGCGTTTATATTTCACGACCAGCCTGTTATACTCCATAGTAAGATAAATTCGGATTTAGGAATTTCATTGAATTTTATGGCTGTCAGCATTGGCTATACGTGGAATGTCAATAGGCTGATTACCGGGAAACGAGACCAACGACGAATTTTTAACTTTTCATTCACATGCGCCTTGTTTTCGGCTGAGATTACTTCTTGGAATACTTATGGAGATACAAAACTCACTAAATTTGGCAATTACAAGAATGTCGATGGCTCTAATCCTGACATACCTATAGATAATATGAATCACAAGGCTTTCAATCTGAATGCGTACTATTTTTTCAATCACAATAAGTACTCGCAAGCGGCTGCATATAACTTTTCAAAATATCAGCTAAAAAGTGCCGGATCATGGATATTAGGTATAAATTACGGCAGACACACAATTGCTATGGACTTTGAGCATCTTCCTCCGTCCATGACTGATGACATCCCGGATTTTGCTTCTAAATATGATTTCAGCTATACCGATTATACAATACTTGGAGGATATGGATATAGTCATGTCCTGCCTCATAATTGGTTGTATAATGTAACAATCCTACCTTCAGTCGGATATAAGCGTACAGAAATGACGAATACAGACGTAAAGAAAGACAACGATTTCAATAATACGATATCCCTGAACTATCAGGGGAAAATGTCAATGACCTATAATCATCGTTCACTATTTGTGTCAGCAACGATACGACTTGATGGCAATTGCTATTTTGATGAGAGTTACACTTTCTTCAATACAAGATGCTCGGCGTCTGCCATTGTTGGCGTGAGATTTTAGAAACTAAAACTGCTTTACAGTGAATAAATAACTAAATTACAAATCAATGAACAAGGTGTTAATTGTAGATGCCTCCGAATCAGACCGTCGGCTTATGTCGGGCTTGCTTGTCAAGTCCGGCTATGAGCCGATTGCCGTTGAGACGATGGAGGCAGCAAAGGACGAGGTGGCGAAATTGCCACCCGGCGCAGTGATTGTCGCGGACGTTTCACTCCGTGACGGTTCTGCGAAAGAGTTAATCAACTGGCAGAAGGCTGAGGGATTCACTTTCCCGGTCATCGCCATAGTGAATAACCTGAACGGCCCCGACCTTCTTGAAGTGATGAAAGGCGGCGGAGCGGTAGATGTGGTGCAACGGGCCGGTATTGACAAGCAGCTCGTTGAAACGGTAGGCAAATACGCAAAACCGGAGAACATCATAATCCAGCTTGACAATGCCCTGATTCCACGGAGGAGCAACAGTTTCCGTGAAATAGGGAAGGCAATCGGACGTGTGGCGACAACAAACGCCAACTGTATCATTTTCGGCGAAAGCGGTATGGGCAAGGAGCAGATTGCGCGACAGATCTATCTCCAAAGCTCGCGGACACAGAAGCCGTTGAAGGTTCTCGAAGCCGGAGGCGCGCCGCTTGTCGGCAAGCATGACCCGGAGTCAGACCGCAGCGAAATCTATAACCGCATCGAGGGTTACTTTCAGGAAGTGAAAGGCGGCACACTGATAATCAAGAATATCCAGTTGCTGACATTCGAGACCCAATCAGTGCTGTTGCACATTCTTGAACAGGAACACCCCGATGTGAGAATTATCAGCACTGCAAACGGAAATCTGTTGAAGATGGTAGCAGACGGTAGCTTCCGTGACAATCTTTTCTATATGCTTCGGCAGACGAGTATTTCAGTACCGTCTCTTCGTGAATCCACTGAGGATATAGCTGATATTGCAGACTATCTTCTTCAGAGATACGCACAGAAGAAACAGCGACCGAAACAGCATCTTGACGCTTCTGCAATAAAGGCGTTAAAACTACATCCGTGGCCCGGCAACGTCCGAGAGCTGAAAGACACCGTTCTTTTCGCCGCCTTTCATACGAAAGATGATACCATTACCGCTGAGGACATCAGATTTGATGATGCCACTCCCGACAATGCCGAAGATTTGACGCATCGAAATCCGAGAACGGAAAAGGAGAATATCATCAAAGCCTTCAATCGGGCAGGTACATGGCGAGGTGCTGCAAAACTTCTCGGAGTGTCAGAGAAAACCCTCATACAACTTCGTAAAAAGCACCATATCAATCCTGACGGAGAAATCGAGGCTTGACAACCTCAGGAAAATTTCGTAACTTTGCACCGCAAAATAGCAAAGATTCGCGATTGGAGAGCCAACCGCATCAACAATATAGGATAACATAACTTCCGCAGAAGTTCCATTGTAAATCTGCAAATTTAACAAAAGGACGAACTTGGCGTGAGGCTATGCTATGCTTATCGCATAGCGTATAGTCACTCAAGCTTTTCGTCCGGGCTTTGCAGAGCCTTCAATGGTAAGCGTAGGTTTCTATACGCTATATTTTTATGTCTTAATCAACCGAAAAGCACAGCCAAATCCTTTACCATAAGAAAATCACTATTTACGGTTCACCAATCATAAAGATTTAACTTTCAAAATATTTTGCCGATATAAAATCCATCAATACAGCATATTGGCGATATTAACCATCGTTAAACAACCATTTTCATAATCCCTTCGGTTATAATTGCAAAACGAAGTACAATCCTCGATAAGTCTAACGTAAAAACATATAACCGCATGGAGATTACAATTCCCCAAAACGCATCCGGCTTCAACAGGAAGCCCAAATCAAAGAGCGGCAAATCAGACCGCAGCCGCAAGACCCGCAACCGCAGACCCGGCAACAATCCTATAGATGAACTGCCCGCGGATGCCAACGCGTGGCTGTTCGGATCAATGTTCCTCATGGCGGCCGCCAGACTTCTCGCACCGTTCTTTTCATACGGACAGGCGAAAACCACGGCACCGTCCGCCACACCCGAATAAGCGTATGGCGCAGCCTACCGACAAGGATGCGGATTTCAAGACCGCCGCGCAAGCCTATGTCTCACTCGTAGAGCAGCGTGCCAGAAGCCCCTGCCTTTATCCCGCGAGAGACAGACCGCGACTGACCTTCCACGGAGAGCCTGTAATCCTTCTCGACGACATCATAACCGGGCTTGACATCAGCGAGAAGACAATAAGGCGATACCGCGACGCAGGAAAAATCAAGGTCTATGAGAGCATAGAGGGAAACATAAAGTTCGTCCTTCAATGCGACCTCGACGAGTTTCTCGAAAAGTGCTTCATCAGTTCGTCCCATCCAGACTACAGGACTGTGAAGTGCAGAACCAACTCCGGCGGAAACGCCAAAACAACCACCACTAAATCATAATTCATTATGGACCAGACTCCCGATCAGCAGGAAGTGCTGATGGCCCGCGACAACACAAGCGGGAAAGTCGGGGCGGTCGTAGGGCAGAATCCCGACGGCACCCCGAAGATGGCGGACGTAAAGTCAACGCCACTCAGTGAACTCATCAAGTTCAACAAAGGGCAGAACCCCCTCGAAGCGTTCATGTCGAATTTTCTCCGGCAGGCCAAGAACCCTACGATGTTCAGCTTTTTCAGACTGCCGGCCGACAGGTATGAAATGGTCGCGCCCGCAATGGCGGACATAATTCAGGAAGCGGAGAAAAACGCAGAGATGCTCAGACCCTACGCGGTGGAAACGGACGTCCCCGCCCATACAGTGAATCCTGAGCGACAGACAACTCCGGAGCCTCCGGCTCAGCAGGAACAACAGGCAGTCGAGACACCCCAGCCGCCACAACAGGCACAGACCCCGGAGCCTGAACAATCAGCGCAGGCACAACAGCCCCAACAGCCTGAACAGACACCCGCGCCACCTGTCAGGAATGCCCCCATAAACGCGGACAGCATAGACTGGGACAAGATACAGAAGCAATGGGGCATCACGCGCGAAGACCTTGAAAAATCAGGCGCACTCGACCAGATGGTATATAACCACAAATCGCCGCAGCTTTTCACTGTGACGCCACAATTCGGCGACGAGAAGTTCTCGATTCAGGCAAAACTCTCTTTCCGCACCAACCCCGATGGCTCATACTCACTTGTGCCACATTTCGTCCGCAACGAGCCGCAGCTCGACAAGGAATACAAGGGCTATACATTCACAGGCGAGGACAAGGCCGAACTGCGCAAGACCGGCAACCTCGGCAGGGCGGTGGAACTTGCCGACCCCAAGACCGGAGAAATCAAGAGATGCCTCGTGAGCATAGACAGGCTCACCAATGAAATCGAGTCAATGCCGATAGACAACATCTATATCCGGCGCAAAGTGGCGAACATAGAACTCGATATGCAGGCAGTCGGCATACTGAAGAACGGCGGCACCATACGGGCGCAGAGCGTCGAACTGCCCAACGGCGCGAAATTTGTCGCCGACCTGCAATACAACGTATCCAAGCGTGATGTCGTTTTCGTCAACTCCGACCTCTACCGCCAGTTGCAGGAGCAGGGCGGAAAGTCGCAGCAGCAACAGCAGACCCAACAGAAGCCGGAAGAACGCTGGCACAATGCCGACGGAACTGTCAAACGCCTTGCCCACTGGTGCAAGATAGAGCTGAGCGAACAGTAGCAGAACGACTATCTCGCCGGTAAGAAAGTCCTCGTGGGCGAAGCCAAAGACCTGTTCGGCAACAACTGCACCGTCTATTTCCAGTATGACCCTGAAAAGCGTGCGCCGATCACCACCCGCGTATATCCTGACCGCGACAAGGTGGTGGGCATCGCCGAGGAAAGCAAGACACAGATGGCTGTCAACAATGACGGTGCCACAAACGAGGCTACCAAGAACGTGAAAGAGCCTCTCCAGCGCGGACAGACCGCGCCAAAGGACGAAAACCAGCAAAGGCAGCAGAAGCCCAAAGGTCCCAGACCCTGAAAGCCTCTCACCATCCGTCCACAATCAACACACTGTGATTCAACCGATATGATTGCCGGGTTATGACTGTAATCCCGACCACTGAATCCACGTCACGTCCGTAAATATCCCCTCCGGCAACCGTATCACCCAGACAAGTTATCCCCACGGCACGGGGATAAGGGCGACCCAATCCCCGTGCCTTCAATAAATTCACCCTAAACCCACATTAGATTATGATCCTTATTATCTGCGAGAGCATTCTCGCCACCAAGACTGTCGCCATTGCACTTGGCGCAAACAACGAGACAAGCGAGGGCATCCACACCTCCGGCACATTGACAGTTGCCGCAGTGCCGCCCCGTTTCATCCGCCACACGCCCCTCGGCGAGATGGCGGAAGGAAAGAGTCCGTTCATCCCGGAGAAGTTCAGGATGTCCGTCACCGACAAGGGACTGGAACGCGAGCTGAAGCCCCTGTTCCGCGAGGCATCCGAAGTAGTGTTCGCCTCCGACGGCGGAGCCGACGCACAGGCGCGCTTCTTCAACATCTGCCGCCACTTCCGCGTGGGCTGTCCCCGAAGCCGTATGTGGATGACCCGGCTCAGCTACGGCGCAATCCGCGGGGCATTCCATTTCCGTGAGTCGGGCCGTCACCTCCACCGCCTCGCCCAGACAGGACTCGTGTCAAAAGGTATGGATATGCTGTTCGGCTACAATATCAACCAGACATTACTGCACATGGGGCTTCCCGCCTGCAACCTCACCCGTCAGGAAGCTGTCGCGCTCTTATTTCTCGGAGAACTGTCCGACCATATAGACTATGTGCAAATGCCGGCGCATCCCGCATATTCAATCCTCGTCAACGCAAACAGCGGCACGGTGTTCGAGTCCGCTGAGAGATGGGACGATGAGGCTGATGCCGGAGCCGCGCTCGAATCCGTACCCGTTGGCGAAACAGTACCCGCCACACTGACCATAGAGGAGACCGACAGGTTCAACCTGCGTTTCCACACCCTCCTGACACTCCAGATGGACGCATTCAACAATCTCGGCTTCATGCCCGGCAAGACGCTGAAAGTGGCGCAGAAACTTTATGACAGAGGGCTTATATCGTCGCCTCTGACCGACTGCCCGCACCTTCCCGAAAAACTGCGTGGTCACATCATGACGGTGTTCCCCGATGCCGGAGGCTACCGGTGGGGAGACAACGGGGCAACAATCGACAGCCATGCCATAATAACCCTGCGCGCCGCCGACGAGGTGCTGACCGCGAGCGAGCTGCAACTCTATCGTCTTATCCTCAACCGTATGAGAGCTGTCATGGAGCAGAAACCAGTCCGCAAGTATGCCACACTGGAGTTCACCGTCGGCGACAACCGTTTCAGCCGCCGCTGGGAGATAACCGGTGATGCCTATGACGTGACCGAGGCAGGCACTTTCCAGACGCAGGTCGAGATTGCCGATGCAGGGGTGTATCCCTTCGACCGTCCTGTGGAGTCAAGAGCGTTTGCCGATGTCATCGGCAAACTCACGACAGTGGCAGGCTGTGTCGATGAATTCATGCACACCGGTGTGCCATACACCAAGGAGACAAACGACTACGGCAGCGCGATGGGCAGCCTTGTGAACAAGGGACTCGCCATGCTTGACGGCGACGAGATATACCTCACCCCCGAAGGTCAGGCAATATTCGATGAGTTTTTCGGACACGAGATTGCCGAGTTGATACTGACATGGCAGTTCGAGGCAAACGACCTCTACGGAGGCGACCGGACCGGACGCAGTGTCATCGAAGGCTTCTCCGGCGCGCTTCTTGACCTGATCGGCGAACTTGACCCCGATTGTGGGGAATAATACGCTGTCTCCGGCATTCCTATCCAAAATAATCGGCACTACATAGCTGAAAATCGGATAGAAATCGCTAACTTTGCCACTGAATCGCAGTCATAATTTATTTTGATTGTGGATTTAGTGGTGAGGCAGCGGGAGGGATACCCGCTGCCTTTTTAATATCCATATCCACCCACCGCTAAATCCCACAAATCATTATGGAAATTGTAGCAATCGACAAGGAGGTCCTTGACGCGATGTTCGAGCGTATGGCCTACCTTCATAATATGCTTCACACGCTCTTTGAGAGAGTCCGCGACAAAAATCCCGACGACTGGCTTTCGCTTGAAGAAACCTGCCGTTTGCTGAACATCTCGGAGCGGAAAGTCCGCAACCTTCAGTCAGGCGGCAGAATCGGCTTCGTAAGATGCGGTAAGAAATGCAAATACAGTGCGCAGGATGTGTCAGCCATTATCGCGAAAGGAGGTGCCGACATTGAGTGACAGAATATACACAGGGGCAGACGAGTCTGTAAGACTGTTCTTCTCTCAGTGCAGGCATTCCCTTGAAATGGCGGAGCGGCTGGTGAAGGAATGCCGGCCGTCGCTTATGGGCAGGCGGTTCATCACTGACGCACAGCTTTCAGAGAGGCTGGGCATATCCCGAAGGACGCTTCAGGACTACCGCGACAAAGGGAAGATTCCGTTCTACCGTCTTGACGGCAAGATACTTTATGACGAGGACGACATCGAAAAATTCCTGTCGGGGACATACCGGCCGAAATTCGATGAATAGACACCAACATCCGGCAATGCAAAAGACGGCAGCAGGGCAGAAATCCTGTTGCCGTCTTTTACCGTATATGTCGTTCTCAGCCTAGTCGCGCCCCGTTGAACTTGGCGCGCATGACCTCCATATCCTCCGATATTGTATTGTCCAAAAGTCTGGCGTATATCTGCGTCGTCTTTATATCGCTGTGACCGAGCATCTTTGAGATTGTCTCAAGCGGTACATGGTTGTTGAGCGACATGGTCGCGAACGTATGACGGGCGATGTGAAAAGTGAGTATTGGAATTGGCGGAAGAAAGGTGATGAAGATAAAACGTAATAGGTTGTTTGATAGGTGATTTTCGTTTTCAGCAGTGCTGAAATAAAGCAGACGGGAGCGGAATATTGCAGGGGTTCGGTTACCAGAACGTTAGCCGGGCAGTTACCGATGCAGGATATGGTAACTCCCGGAAGATAAAATAACGATGCCGTGGGTGCTTATTCTCTGTAATACACCATTTTGCATATCGGAAAACGCTTATAAACAGGCTAATTTTGTCATTAAAACATAAGCGTATGAAAATCGAAAAATTCAAGGTGCTGCTCTACCTTAAAAAGAGCGGACTCGACAGGAACGGGAAAGCACCCATAATGGGGCGCATAACCGTCAACCGCACGATGGCGCAGTTCAGCTGCAAGCTGTCATGCACGCCCGGGTTGTGGAACCCGCGTGAGAGCCGGCTTGACGGCAAAAGCCGTGAGGCGGTGGAGACAAACGCAGCAATAGACCGCCTGCTGCTTGGTGTAAATGCCGCCTTTGACTTCCTTGTCAACCGTGGCGGTGACTTCGACGCCAACGATGTCAAGGAACAGTTCCAGGGCAGCATGGAAACCCGCGTAACTCTGATGAGAATGACCGATGCGGTATGTGAGGAGTTGAAGAGCCGAATAGGAATAGACCGCGCAAAGACTTCCTATGCCACCTACCATTACACCCGCCGGGCTTTGGCGGAGTTCGTTCAAAGACGCTTCAAGGTGACTGATCTTGCTTTTGACCAACTTACCGAGCGTTTCATCTATGAGTTCCAGACCTTCGTCACCGATGACAAGGGGTTGTCGATAGAGACGGCCAGGCATTATCTCGCCATCCTCAAGAAAGTATGCCGGCGAGCTTTCAGGGAGGGGCACTCCGCAATATGCCATTTCCATAACTTCTCGCTTCCGAAACAGACGCTTAAAACACCGAGGGCGCTAAGCCGGGAATCATTCGAGAAAATCCGGGATGTGGAGATACCTCCGCACCGCAGGACACACCGCCTGGCGCGGGATCTTTTTCTATTCGCCTGTTATACGGGTACAGCGTACATAGACACCGTCACCATAACCCGTGAGAATCTGTACACGGATGAGACGGGGGCGTTGTGGCTCAGATACAACCGCCGGAAAAACGAATTGCGTGCCACTGTGAAACTCCTGCCCGAAGCCGTGGAACTGATAGAACGGTACCGGGACGATGAGAGGGAGACATTGTTCCCGATGATATACCATCCCAACCTGAAACGCCACATGAAGGCACTGGCGGCACTCGCCGGAATAAAGGATGACCTGTGCTTCCATCAGGCAAGGCACAGTTTCGCGAGCCTGATCACGCTTGATGCGGGTGTGCCGATAGAGACCATAAGCCGGATGCTTGGCCACTCCAGCATAAAGACGACACAGGCATACGCCCGTGTGACCCCGCGTAAACTTTTCGAGGACATGGGCCGGTTCATCGCGGCGACATCCGACCTTGAACTGACTCTGTAAAAATCCCTAATCAGATAATCATCATTAAACATACAGAACATGCGCAGCACATTCTCAATTATTACTGTCCGCTAAACTTTTTTAGTAGCGGTTGAAAATTAGGGCTGGCA
>OFGN01001557.1_pt1 | contig 15656 bp, 11 predicted proteins | sample 1521821 | NCBI WGS metagenome assembly OFGN01 (sample SAMEA3504094, study PRJEB24116) | mouse gut metagenome | biome: mouse gut; feature: mouse-associated habitat; material: faeces | place: Denmark | collected 2011
GCCAGCTCGGCTTGCTCCCCTCGGACGAGGCCGGGGCCGACGAGGCATGGCTCGACGCGCTGGCCGACGCCGCCGCGCCCCATCTCGACGTGGAACGCCTTCTTGCTCTCACCGTGGCCGCCCGACCTGTTCCGCCCGTCGAAGCATATCCTGTTTGCAATAATGATGTTTTCAGCATCAGCGATTCCGGCGAATCCGCCCTGCCCGCCCCGGCTTTTGCGCCCCTCTCTCCCGCTTCCGCCGATTCGGAAGGGAAAACGTCTCCCGTTTCCGCCACAAAGACGCCGCCGTCCCGACCTGAGGGGCTTTCCCGACCTGCCGGACCCACGCCCGCGTCTGGTTCCGCGCCTGCAGGCGCGCCCGTTTTCTCGGCAACATCATCAACAAGCGATGTGACCAGGCCCACGCCTGCAGGCGCGCCCGTTTTCCCTGCCGCGTCCGCGTCTGTGCAAGGTGGGGCCGACAAAAACGCTGTTCCCGCCGCGCCGGGCCACAACGTCCGCAAGCGCATGGGCATCGCCAAGGACCACGCCTTTTGCTTTTATTATGAAGAAAACCTGCGGCTTCTGCGGGCTCGGGGATGGGAACTGATCCCCTTCTCCCCGCTGGCCGATGCCGGGCTGCCGCCGCATCTCGACGCCCTCTACCTCGGCGGGGGCTATCCCGAAGTCTTCGCCCGCCAGCTTTCGCGCAACGCCGCCATGCGCCGCGCCATCCGCGACTTCGCCGCGCAGGGAGGTGAAATCTATGCGGAATGCGGCGGATACATGTATCTGTGCGCGCAGTTGGAAACGGCCCCCCTTTCCCGCGCCGCCTCCGCAGCTTCCACTTCCGCAGCTTTCGCTTCCTCCGCTTCCTCCGCTTCTTCCGCCGCTTCCGTAGCCTCCGCAGTTCCCGCCGCCGGTCCTTCAGCCGCCTCCGCTTCGGGGTCTTCTTCCTTTTCTTCTTCCGAAAAGGGCGGGATGGCGCAGGAGGAAACCGAGGTCTGGCCCATGTGCGGGGTCATCGACGCCACGGCGCGCATGGGTGGACGCCTGCGCTCTCTTGGATACAGAGAGGTAACATTCTTTTCAGACGCGCCCTTCGGCGTGGGCGGCGAGGCCGGGTACGGCTCACCCTCCGGCGGCCAATCCCGCTCGGAAGACGAGGCCAGCCGTGCGGACGAGAGACGCCAAAGCCGCGCCTGCGACGGGATGCGGGACGACCTGAAAAAGGATGCGGACGGCAAGGGCACGGACGATCCCGAAAACGGCGCGGTCGGCAGGCCGAATGACAGGCCCAATGACAGGCCCAATGACAGGCCGGATGACACGGACGGCGCTCGCAAAACCCGGAAAACAGAGGAAAAGGCCGCGCAAGGCCCCACCTTACGGGGGCATGAATTCCACTGGTCCGACATCGAGCTTCACCGCGACTATCCGCCGCTCTACCTGACGCGCGACCGCTCCGGCGAACGGCCCGAGGGCGTGGCCTTCGGCAACGTGCGCGCCGGATATGTCCATATTTATTGGTCGCATACCGAAGATGAACCCGCCCCGGCCCCGGCGGGGGAAAACGCTTCTTCCGTCTCCTTATTCCATGAAGCCGCACCCGGGGCTGAGGCCGAGGCAGGGGGCGCGCTGGCCGCGTGTCGGTCCATGTGTCGGTCCATGAGCGGCGAGGCTGTGGAGGCCGCCCCTTCCCCGGCGGCAGGGAGAGTCCCGGCGGCAGGGGGGGCCGCGCGTCTTGCCCCGCGCGTCATCCTGCTCAACGGGCCGTCGAGCGCGGGGAAGACCACGCTGGCCAAGGCCCTGCAAAGGCGGCTGCACGAGCGCCGGGGGCTGTGCTGCATGGCGCTCTCGGTCGATCATCTTCTGCAAGGCTGCACGGGCGGTTACGAATCCGTGATCAAGGGCGCTGCCCTGACCGGGCTGCCCATTGCGGAAACCTTCCACGCTTCCGTCGCCGCCGCAGCGCGGGCCGGGGCGTGGGTCATCGCGGATCACGTCATCGGGGAAAACGCCGCGTGGATCGCGGACCTCATGGCGCGGCTGGACGGCATCCCCATCCTTTCGGTGCAGGTGACCTGCGGCCCCGAGGAACTGCGCCGCCGCGAAGTCCGGCGCGCCGACCGTTCCCCGGACTGGGAGCACGCCGAACGGCAGGCCCGCACCATCCACGTGCCGCTCCCCAACGAGATGCGCGTGGACACGACCCGGACCAGCCCGGAAGCCTGCGCCGACGCCATCCTCGCCGCGCTGTTCCCGGAGGCGGACGGCCCCGCATCCCGCCCTCAGGACGCTCCCGGCCCTGACCGCTCTGATCATTCTGACCGTCCTGACTGTCCTGACCGCCCTGATCCCGACGTTGACGGCCCTCTTCGCAGGCCCTGACCGCCTTGGCTCCGACTCCAGAACCGCCGCCCCGCCAAGCCGCCCCACCGGATCAGCGCCTCGGCAAAGCCCGCACAAGACATCAACAACGACGCAAGAGATTGTTATGATACACGAAAAAACCACTGCAAACGCTGAGGCACGGAAGGCCGCACACGCGGACGAAACACCGGTCGAACCCCATGCCCACGGCGGCGATCTGTTGCGCATGGCCGAAGCAGCCGGACGCGATCCCGCCTCGCTGCTGGATTTCAGCGTCAACGTCCGGCCCGAGGGCCCGCCCGAGTTCATCCGCCGCGCGCTGTTCCGGGCCATGAACGCGCTTGAGGCCTACCCCTCGCCGCACGCTGAGGAAGCCTGCCGCGCCGCCGCCCGGCATCACGGCCTCGACGCCGCCCGCTTCGTCTTCGGCAACGGCAGCAACGAGCTTATCCACGCCCTCGCCCGCGCCCTCAAAAAGCGCGGCGTCCCCGGCGTATACATCGTCGAGCCCGCCTTCAGCGAGTATGCCCTCGCCTGCCGCTGCGCCGGGCTTGAGGTGCGGCGGGTCTGGGGCGGCATCGCCGGGGAGAATCTTGGGGAAGGACGGGGGAACCTTTCTGAAGAAAGGCTTCCCACCCCCTCCAAAGACTTTTACGAAGGGAAAGACGACCAGCAGGTGCCGGAGGGCACGCACAGCGGATTCCCTCAGGACGCGCCCGAGGGCTGGGCGGTTTTTCTGGCCAATCCCGGGAATCCGTCCGGGCTTTTCCGCAACGCCGAGGACTGCCTCGACCTCATGCGTAGCCGTCACGATCTCCTTTGGATCATTGACGAAGCCTTTATCGAATACGCGGGGCCGGAAGAAGAGGTTTCCGTGCTGCGGCGGCTTCCGGCCAACGGCGCGGCGCTGCGCTCGCTGACCAAGTTCCATGCCGTGCCCGGCGTGCGGCTGGGCTATCTGGCAGCCTCGCCGGACGTGGCCGAGGCCGTGCGCGCCGAGATTCCGGCATGGAGCGTCAACGCCTTTGCGCTGGCCGCCGCCCTTGCCGTCTTCGCGGACCGTTCCGATTTCGCGGACCGCACCCGGGCCGAAAACGACGAACGGCGCGCCGATCTCGCCGCCGCCCTCGCCGCGCTGCCGGGCGTCGAGGTCTATCCCTCCGCCGCCAATTACCTCTTGTTCCGCTGGCCCCATCCCATCCATCTGGGCTCCATCCTCCTCAAACAATTCGGGATCGCCCTGCGCGACTGTTCCAATTACCACGGCCTCGGAAAAGGATGGTTCCGAGCCGCCGTCCGTTTCCCTGAAGATCACCGCCGCCTTGCCGACGCCCTGCGAGCCGTCCTTGAAACCCCGGCGGCTTCCTTCCTTTCCTCAAACGCTTCCCCCGACCTTGCGGACAGGGATTCGATAAAGTCAAAAGTCTTGGGAAAGAGAGGGGATGGGGGTCCGGGGGAAGGGAGGAGGAAGCCTTTCTTCAGAAAGGTTCCTCCTCCCTTCCCCCGGTTCTTCTCACCCGATTCTTCCGTTCCTACTTGCTCATGGCGTTGATGAAATCCTCGTTCGACTTGGTGCCGCGCATCTTGTCGAGAAGGAATTCCATGCTGTCGATGGAAGACATGGGAGCGAGTATCTTGCGAAGAATCCACACGCGCTTGAGCACGTCGTCAGAGAGGAGCAGGTCTTCCTTACGGGTGCCGGCGCGGTTGATGTCGATGGCCGGGAAGACGCGCTTCTCGGCAAGATGGCGATCCAGATAGATTTCCATGTTGCCGGTACCCTTGAATTCTTCAAAGATGACCTCATCCATGCGCGAGCCGGTGTCGATGAGCGCGGTGGCGATGATGGTCAGGCTGCCGCCGCCCTCAATGTTGCGCGCCGCACCGAAGAAACGCTTCGGGCGCTGGAGGGCGTTGGCGTCGAGGCCGCCGGAAAGGACGCGGCCCGAAGAGGGGGTGACCGCGTTGTAGGCGCGGCCGAGGCGGGTGATGGAGTCGAGGAGGATGACCACGTCGCGCTTGCGTTCCACCAGACGCTTGGCCTTTTCAAGCACCATTTCACAAACCTGCACGTGGCGCTGCGGCGGCTCGTCGAAGGTGGAGCTGATCACCTCGGCGTTTTTGACCGTGCGCTCCATGTCCGTCACTTCTTCGGGGCGCTCGTCGATGAGCAGGACGATGAGGTAGACTTCAGGATGATTGGCGTTGATGGAGTTGGCGATGTTCTGGAGAAGGATGGTCTTGCCGGTGCGGGGAGGGGCGACGATGACGCCGCGCTGACCGCGCCCGATGGGGGACATGAGATCAATGACCCGGCAGGAAAGGTTCTTCTCGCCGTTTTCCATGATCAGCTTGCGGTCGGGATAAATCGGCGTGAGGTTGTCGAAAAGGACCACGTGGCGGGCGTTTTCCGGGGGCTCGAAACCGATTTCCTTGACTTTCAGCAGGGCGAAATAGCGCTCGCCCTCCTTGGGAGGACGAATCTGGCCGGAAACCACGTCGCCTTTGCGCAGGTAAAACCGCCGAATCTGAGAAGGGGAAACATAAATGTCGTCCGGGCCCGGCATATAGCTGGACAGGGGAGAACGCAAAAAGCCGTAGCCGTCCGGCAAAATTTCCAGCACCCCGTCGCCGTAAATGGCCCCGCTGCGCGAGGCGCACGCCTGAAGCATGGCGAAGATGAGTTCCTGCTTGCGCATGGAACTGGCGTTCTCGATCTCGTACTTTTCCGCAAGCTCCATGAGCACGGACATGCTCATGTTCTTCAGTTCGGTCAGGCTCATGGTTGCGCCTTCCTGAACCTCCTCCGTGGCAACTTTCTTCTTCCGCATACGTTCCGATACTTGTTTTGGGAGTGAATGGGCAGCCGCCCGGCGATCCCGCCGGACGTTATAGGCCCCATCGCAGGACGGGGCGATGTACGGCACAGCCGTATGACAAACGAGAGGGATTGGGAGAATTCGAGTGCTGAAAAGGCAGGCATTGGCACCGAAAAACGGCGTAGGGGTTTACCTAGCGTAAGTTCTTTTCTTTGGCAAGGGGGTTAAGGATCGGTTCTGGAACATTTCCGGCTCGCGGAGGCAAGGCCCTTTCGAACCGCCATCGAGCACGGCACGGATGGTTTCCCTCATGCAAACCCGGAAGAGATCGCGCCCCGCTGAAGCTGCCCGGCCATCGGGTGGCCTGCTCCACGGTCGAGTGGAGATGATCAACGCGATGGAGTTACAGTTGGCATGCCCCTTGGCGTGAGGGCCGGGAGAACGCGCCGAGCACATTGGTGGGGAGCGGATGATATCTTAGAGGCTGAGAAAAGGGCCGAAGACAGGGGCCGCCGTTCGGGTAAGAGCCTTCCCTGTCCCGGAAGCGCCCCGCACCAATCGGGCGGAACGCAGCGGAGGCAAGGGCCACCGCCCTCCCTGAGGGGCTGTGGCCCATAAAAGCCCTAGAGCCGGAAGCGCGGATCGCCCGCGGCGTCCTGCTTCACCAGCTTGAACAGGACGGGGCTCAGCAGGAGAAGAGCGATGAGGTTGGGAATGGCCATAAGCGCGTTACAGGTGTCCGCGAGCAGCCACACGACGTTCAGTTGCGTAAGCACCCCCACCGGCACGGCGAGGCAGTAGACGAGCCGGAAAGGGATTTGCGCCTTGTCCCCGAAGAAGTATATGGCGCAACGTTCGCCGTAGACGCACCAGCCGAGAGCCGTGGTAAAGGCGAAAAGCGTCAGGCAGACGGTGACGGCCACGGCCCCGATACCCGGCAGCGACATCTCAAAGGCGGCCGAAGTCATGGCGGCCCCGGTCGCGCCCGTGGCCCACTGATCCGTCACCAGAATGACGAAACCGGTCATGCTGCACACGATGATGGTATCGATGAAGGTATCGAGCATCCCGATGGAAGCCTGCACCAGCGGCGAGGAGCTGGTCGCTGCGGCATGGGCCATAGGCGCGGTGCCGAGGCCCGCCTCGTTGGAGAAAATACCCCGGGCCATGCCCATACGGATGGCGAGCATCACGCTGGCCCCGGCAAAGCCGCCGATGGGCGCGGTAGGCGTAAAGGCTTCCTTGATAACATGGGCGAATACCGAGGGGACATGATGGATGTTGAGGATGATCACGACAAGGGCGAGCAGCACATAGATGATGGCCATCACCGGAACGATCTTGCCCGCCACGTAGCCGATGCGCCGCACGCCGCCGATCAGCACCGCGCCGATCAGCAGAAACAGCAGCAGCGCGCTCACCCAGGTGGGTACGGAAAGATTGGCGGCAAGCGCCTCCCCGATGGAATTGCCCTGCACCATCGCGCCCGTACCGATGCAGGCCACGATGCCGAAGAAGGCGAAGCAGGAACCGAGCCACATCCATTTGGGGCCGAGGCCGTTCTTGATGAAATACATGGCCCCGCCTACCCAGTTCCCGGCGGGCGTCCGCTCACGGAAATGCACCGAGAGGAGCACTTCGCTGAACTTGGTGGCCATGCCCACAAGGGCCGTCACCCACATCCAGAACAGCGCGCCCGGTCCCCCGATGTAAATGGCCGTGGACACGCCCACGATGTTTCCGGTCCCGATGTCCGCGGCAAGCGCGGTCATGAGCGCGTTGAAGGGGGAAATCTCGCCCCGGGTGGACTGATCCTGACGGCCTTCCCACAGGTTTTTGAGCCCGCGCGTGAAATTGCGGAAGGTGAAGAAGCGCAGCCCGATGGTAAGATAGAGCCCTGTTCCCACCAGCAGGACCAGCATACCCGGCCCCCATACCACATCGTTGATTTGAGACAGCCACTTCATAAACGTCTGCATTGTTCCCCCTGACAGGCTGCAAGTGAATAAACGGGGCTCCGTCAACGGAGATGTATTCCTTTAAGAACGCTCGCTGACAAGGCTCCCCATCCGCCAGCTTATCGTAACAAGACCATAAAGGGCAACCCTCAGAATCAAAAAAACGATTATATTAATCTTATAGAAGATAAAAAGACAGTAATCCTGAACAATAACCATAAAAAAGCGCCTCAGGGAAAAACATTGACAAAAGTGTTTTTCCACGTGGCGCTTCCAAATGGCGCATTTTTCTTTGAGTCATTATCCTTTGTACAAGATACCGCCTTTTCTTAACAGGCGCGTTCCTTCCTCCTTGCCTTACCTTTCTTCACAAAAATGAAAAAACAAAAGAGAGGAAAGGCGGTACGGTATTCATGGGCTGCGCCTCCCTCTCGTCTCGCAGAGGAAAGGCGGTCTCGGCACGCCTAAACTGACGCTTGCGGGAAAGCGTTTTTTGTCGGCACAGGGGAACGGCGAAGGCGTAGCGAGCCTCCCCCGCAGCGGTACCCCTTGCAGCGCCGTATCCGGGAAAAGGCTGTTCACGGCGGGTATTTTCAATAGAACTGAGCCATAGCAACATTGCCCTTATCCAGACAATACTATGATTTTATGGAAGCAGGCACCTCGCAGGGGCTTTCCCCCTTCTGGGCGCACAGAGGAGGACATCCCCAGCGCTAACCCTCTTGGTCCAGGGCAAAAAGCTCGCGCGCCCGTTCCTCGGCGTAGCGTTCCACGTCCGCGTACCATTGCTGGAAACGTTCCACCAGTTCCCGGCCTTCGGGCGTCAGGGAGTAGCCGTCCCGCTTGGTGCCGGATGCCTCCACAAGGGCGACGCCCGCAATGCGCTCGGCCTTTTTCAGCTTCCCCCATGCCCCACGATAGGACATCCCCAGCTCCTTGGCGGCCTTGCTGAGCGAGCCCCGCTCTTCGATGAGCCGCAGAAGCTGCACCCGCCCCCTGCCGAAGCCTTCCCCGCGCTCGTCCTCCAGCCACAATTGCAGGTGGACACCCTTCTTTTCCACAACTTCCCTTAAAAATCGCATGGCTTTCCTCTCAGTAGGCGCTGCCTTCCTCCACGGCTCAACAAAGGCGGAACGCAGGCCTTCTACGTATGCGCCGGGCCATCCCCGTCCGTCAGCCGCACCCTAAGGCACAGCGGCAGACGCAAGGCCCGTTCCAGACAGGCTTCATCAAAATCGAAACAGTGAGCCGCCCCGCCGCCCGGCCCGTGCCGAGTGGCCTCCGGCGGACGCAGCCGTGCGGCTATGGCGGCCTTCATGCGGACATGTGCCATCTGCGTACAAAACAGGCACGGCCCCGGCAGGGCCGGTTATGCCCGAAAAGAAAACGTCCGGCCTGATGGCCTTCCCAAATTCCGTAGGGCCGCAGAGGGACACCGGCGCGCCGCCAACGCACGAACCGGAGGAATCCGCGTCAGCGCCGTCTCAGGAAAAAGCAAGAAAACTGAGGGAATGGGCATTCCCCCACAGCCGACGGACCGCCGAGGGCCCTCTTGGTCCGCAAAAGAAGCTCTTGCAGCGTTACGATAAAGGAAAAGGCCTGTCAAACGACCCCGGCGAACGCTTATACACTGCAGAGGCCGGTTCCCTTCGACAAGGGCCTTGACAAAAATGTATAGAGGCGCTTTTTACGGCTCCTCAACGGCTTCCCTTGCGTTGCGGCGCTTCTTCATATAGTTTAGAAAAAAATGTCGACATAAAGGGAGAGACGACATGCACAAACACCTGATTGCGGCTGTCCTCAGCCTGGCTGTGGCCCTCACCGGCGCTTCGGTCTTTGAAGCCCATGCCAAAACCACCTTCGTGACCATCGGCACGGGCGGCATCACGGGCGTCTATTACCCCACCGGCGGCGCCATCGCCAAGATCATCAACGCCCAGAAGGACAAGTACGGCATCCGCGCCACCGTGGAATCCACGGGCGCTTCCGTGTTCAACATCAACGCCATCATGTCCGGCGATCTTGAATTCGGCATCGCGCAGGCTGACCGTCAGTATCAGGCCTACAACGGCCTCTCCGAATGGGAAGGCAAGCCGCAGAAGGATTTGCGCGCCGTTTTCGCACTCGCTCCCGAAGCCGTCACCTTCGTGGCCGCCGAGGATTCCGGCATCAAGACTCTGCAGGACGTCAAGGGCAAGGTCGTCAACATCGGCAACCCCGGCTCCGGCAACCGCCAGAACGCCATCGACGTGCTCGAAGCCGCCGGCCTGAACATCGAAAAGGATTTCAAGGCTGAAAGCATCAAGGCCGCCGACGCCCCCCGCATGGTGCAGGACGGTCGCATCGACGGCTTCTTCTACACCGTGGGACATCCCAACGGGAACATCAAGGAAGCCACGGCGGGCAAGCGCAAGTGCCGCATCGTGTCCATCCCCGACATCACCTCTCTGACGGAAAAGTTCCCCTATTACTCCCTGACCCCCATCGACATGACGCAGTACCCCGAAGCCACCAACGCCGGCGAAAAGGTCACCACCGTGGGCATGCTCGCCACCTTCGTGACCTCCGCCAAGGTGCCGGACGAGGTCGTCTACGCCGTTACCAAGGAAGTTTTTGAAAATCTTGATGAATTCAAGAAGCTTCACCCGGCTCTCGAGGGCCTGACCCGCGAAGGGATGCTCGAAGGCCTGACCGCTCCGATCCATCCCGGCGCCCTCAAGTACTACAAGGAAGCCGGCCTGATGAAGTAGCCGGAAACGGCCCTTTTCACTCGCCAAGCCTTGCAGCCGGGATTGGGCGGACTACGCCTGATCCCGGCGTCCTTGCACCCGGTTCCAAACGCCTCTTTCGGGGTTGCGCCCCGCCACTTCAGCTTCATGTCAGGGAGTCCCATGCCCTATAAAAATATCCAGCCGTCCCCCAGCGGAGACGACTACCGGGAAAAACTCGCCGCAGCCGAACACGGGCTGCGCGGCGACTCGGTCGGCATCACCCGCATCATCACGTTCGTCCTGGCGCTGTGCTGGTCCCTGTTCCAACTGGCGTCGGCGAGCTTCCTGCTCCTCGACACGGTGTACATCCGGGCCATCCATCTGGCTTTCGCCATCAGCCTCGTGTACTTCAACATCCCCATGATCAAGATAGCGGGCACCTCATGGCGCTGGGACCTGCGTATCCTGCTGGCCATGAACCGGGTGACCATCCTTGACTACCTGCTCGGAATCATCGCGGCCTTCTGCGCCCTCTACATCGTGGTCGACTACGAAGGGATCGCCTCCCGCGCGGGCGTGCCCACCACGCGCGACATCATTTTCGGCTTCATGCTGGTCATCCTCCTGCTTGAGGCCACGCGCCGGGTCATCGGCCCCGCCCTGCCCGTCATCGCCAGCCTCTTCATCGTCTACGTGTTCACCGGCCCTCATCTCCCCGATTTTCTGGCCTTCAAGGGCGCGTCGCTTTCCCGCTTCATCTCCCAGATGACGATGGACACCGAAGGCATCTACGGCGTGCCGCTGCATGTTTCGGCCACGGTCGTCTTCCTCTTCGTGCTCTTCGGGACCATGCTCGAACGGGCCGGCGGCGGCAACTTCTTCATCCAGCTCGCGATCAGCGGCCTCGGTCGCTTCCGGGGCGGCGCAGCCAAGGCCGCGGTGCTCGGCAGCGCGCTCACGGGCGTGGTCTCCGGCTCAAGCATCGCCAACGTGGTCACCACCGGCACCTTCACCATCCCGCTCATGAAAAAAGTGGGCTATCCCGCACACAAGGCGGCCGCCGTGGAAGTGGCCTCGTCCATCAACGGCCAGCTCGCCCCGCCGGTCATGGGCGCGGCGGCCTTCATTATCGCGGAATACGTCAACGTCCCCTACATCGAGGTGGCGAAGGCGGCGGCGATCCCGGCCTTCGCAGCCTATGCGGGCCTTTTGTGGATCACGCACGTCGAAGCCTGCAAGCTCGGTCTGCGCGGCCTGTCCCGCGCGGAACTGCCTCCCTTCTGGAAAACCATGCGGGAAGGGCTGCATTTCCTCATCCCCATCGGGATGCTGCTCTATGAACTGGTCATCATGCAGCATTCAGCCGAACTCTCGGTTTTCCGCGCCATCGTCGTGCTGGCGCTGATCATGCTCGGCGAGCCTCTCGCCCTCGCCATCGTGCACAAGACGTCCAAACGCCGGGCCTTCCGCGAAGGTTTCAAGACGCTGGTGCTGTCCCTCTCCGCGGGCGGCAGCAACATGGCGGGCGTCGCCATGGCCACGGCCTCGGCGGGGATCATCGTCGGCTGCGTTTCGCTCGGCCTCGGGCAGCAGATCACGTCCTTCGTGGAAATCCTCTCGGGCGGGAACATCTTCCTCCTGCTCCTGATCACCGCGCTGGCGAGCCTCCTGCTCGGCATGGGCCTGCCCACGACGGCCAACTACATCATCATGGCCTCGCTGACCGCGCCCATCCTCGTGCAGCTCGCGTCGGGCATCGTCGTCCACGGCGTGGCGCTGGCCGTGCCGCTGATGGCGGCCCACCTCTACTGCTTCTATTTCGGGATTCTCGCGGACGACACGCCGCCGGTGGGCCTCGCCGCCTACGCCGCGGCAGCCATCGCGGACACCTCGCCCATCGCCACGGGCATTCAGGGCTTCCTCTACGACATCCGTACCGCGATCCTCCCGTTGATGTTCATCTTCAACCACGACATCATCCTCTGGGGCATCGACAGCGTGCCGGAGGCCCTCTTCATCTTCGGCATGACCGTGCTCGGCTGTATGGCCTTCGCCTCGCTCACGCAGGGCTGGTTCATTGCCAAAAACAGCCTGCTGGACAGCATCCTGCTGCTCTTCTCGACGTTCATCATGCTCTATCCGGCCCTCTTCACCGGCTTCTTCCTGCCGCATGACGAGCGTTACTGGGGCTATGCCGTGGGCATGGCCGTCATGGGCCTGATCGCCTTCATGCAGCACACGCGAAGCCGGCAGGCGCAGGAGGCGACAGCATGAGAGCCCGAACGCCTTTCCGCCGCAAGCGCCTTGTCGCGGGCGACGCGCCCGCCACGCCCGTCATCGACGTCAGGGTCGAACGCGAACTCCAGTGCTCCCGCTGCAAGGCCATTTTCCCGGACTATCTCGCCCGCTGCCCCGAGTGCGGCAGCGACGAGTGGATAGGACTCGTTGAGGTCAACCCCTACACCCGTATGCCGATGGAGACCTTTCTCAAGGCTTGCGGGCACCTGCTCTGGCTGATTGGGACGGTGGGCTTCCTCGTGCTCCTGTGGCAGACCGACAGCCCGGACCCGGAAACCAACCGCCTTTTCGCTTACGGCGCGGTGCTCCTGCTCTTTTGCAGCGTGCTCTTCTCCGCGGCCTATTTCGGCATGAGCGAGCTCATGCACCGCATCGTGCGGATGCAGCGGCGGCTGCGCGCCTTCCATGAGAACTACCGCGACGACCGTCCGGGCGGGAGCCACACGCGCACCATGCAGCACAAGCTGGCGGTGCGCCGTTTGCAGGGCGGCTACAACGCGCCCATCAACAAGATGCAATAGAGAAAGGAAAAAGGAACGCAAAAGGGCCTTTCTTCAGGAAAGGCCCTTTTTTGTGCAGAAAAAAAGGAGCCCACCGGCTATGCCCGTGGGTTCCTCTTTCGTCTGTGGGAAAAGCGACGAAGGGGGAAAGGAAACGCCTTCGGAAAAAAAGCGGGCGGCCCCTTCCCGCCGCGAAGGGGCCGCCTGTCCATGAAATACCTTGAAATCAGTCCCCTTTCCTCTCTTCCAGAAAGGCTTCCATCTGCTCGACGTCCTTGTCGCCGCGTCCAGAGAGGCACACCAGCAAAGCCGCATCCTTGGGCAGCGAAGGAGCCATTTTCAGGGCCTGCGCCAGGGCGTGGGAAGATTCCAGCGCCGGGATGATGCCTTCGGTCCGCGAGAGCAGGAAGAAGGCGTCCACGGCCTCCTTATCGGTCACGCTCACATATTCGGCGCGGCCCGTATCCTTGAGATAGCTATGTTCCGGCCCGACCGAGGGGTAGTCGAGCCCGGCGGAAATGGAATAGACCGCGCCCGGCTCGCCCTTTTCATCCTTGATCATGTAGGAAAGGAAGCCGTGCATCACGCCCGGCTCGCCCTTGCACAGGCTGGCCGCGTGATCGCCGTAGGTCAGGCCGCGTCCGGCGGGTTCCACGCCCACAAGCCGTACCTCGGGATCGTCCACGAAGCCCGCGAAAAGACCAATGGCGTTGGACCCCCCGCCCACGCAGGCCAGCGCAGCCACGGGCAGCTTGCCGCAGGCGGCGAGCATCTGTTCGCGCGCCTCGCGGCCGATGACCGACTGGAAATGACGGACCATCGTGGGGTAGGGATGCGGCCCCACGGCGGAACCGAGCACGTAGAAGATGCCGGGATCGGCGATCCACGCGGCGAGGGCCTCGTCAACGGCCTCCTTAAGCGTCTGCTGGCCGGAGAGGGCGGGCACCACCGTGGCCCCGAGCATCTCCATGCGGATGACGTTCAGGCGCTGGCGCTTCATGTCTTCCGAGCCCATGAAAACGGTACATTCCAGCCCGAGGAGGGCCGCCGTCGCCGCCGTCGCCACACCGTGCTGTCCCGCGCCGGTTTCGGCCACCACCCGCGTCTTGCCCATGCGCTTGGCCAGCAGGCACTGGCCGAGGGTATTGTTGATCTTGTGCGCGCCGAGATGGTTGAGGTCTTCGCGCTTGAGGTAGATTTTCGCCCCGCCGAGCCGTTCGCTCAGATTCGCGCAATAAAAGATGGGATTGGGCCGTCCGGTGTAGTGCTTGAAATAGTAGTCCAGCTCATCCCGGAAGAAGGAATTGTCACGGTGGCGCTCAAAGGCTTCGGCCACTTCGTCGAGGCGGGCCTTGAGATCGTCGGGCACGAACTGCCCGCCGTAGGAGCCGAAGAAACCGGTGTTTTCGGGAGCGGAAAGCGAAGCGGAAGCGGCATTCATGGGAGGTCTCCTCGTGCGGGACGGGGTACCACCACAAAAAAACCGCGACCAGTACCCCGGCCGCGGTTGCAATGTTACGCTCTGTGAAGATAAATCGACAACCCGGCACTCTAGAAAGAGCGCCACCACCACTGAGAGGAAGGAAGGTTGATCGACAGGATGTTCATGCGGGTTACTATGGCCCCATTCCGCAACTCTGTCAATATTTTATTTATCCATTTACAAGAGCCTCTTACAGAAAGACAGGCTTTGCGGCCCTTGATGCAGGGCACGGGACAGGCTATGGAGCTTCCCATGTTGACATCACGCCAAGCGCACATCGCCAAAGTCCTCGGCTGCCTCCTGCTGGTCTACATCTCATGGGGCTCATGCTTCATCGCCACCAAATTTGCCATCCGCAGTTTCCCCCCCTTTCTGATGGGCGGCGCGCGCATGGTGCTGGCGGGCATCTTGCTCTACGCCTGGAGCTGGATGCGGGGCAGGCACAACCTGCCGACCCGTAAGGACTGGTCGAACAGCCTCATTCTGGCCTTCTTCATGGTCTTCCTCGCCTGCGGCTTCCTGGCCAAGGGGCAGGAGTTCATCGCCTCGGGCACGGCGGCCATGATCCTCGGGGCCGTGCCCATCTGGATGGTTCTCGGAAGCTGGCTGTTCTGCGGCGATCCCCGCCCCTCACTCACCCAGTTCGCCGGGCTCGGCCTCGGCTTTTGCGGGCTCGTCATCCTCAGCGTGCATCAGGCGTCGGAAGGCATCGACTCGGGATGGGGCATCCTGCTGGTCCTGCTGGCCGCGCTGGGCTGGGTTACCGGCTCCTTCTATTCCAAAAGGCACGCCAGCGAAACCAAGCTTTCCGTCATGCAGACGAGCGCACTCATGATGTTCATCGGCGGCCTCCAGTGTCTCGCGGGCGGGACAATCGTCGGGGAGTGGCGTCACTTCTCTCTTGAGTCCGTCACCCTCCTGAGCACGGCGGCCCTTTTTTACCTCGTGATCTTCGGGGCCATCATCGCCTACACCTGTTATTTCTGGCTCCTCCTGAACACGCGCACGACGGTGGCCATCTCCTACGAATACGTCAATCCCGTCATCGGCGTCTTCCTCGGCTGGCTGCTCGCCGGGGAACAGGTGGACGCGACGGTCGTCACGGCCTGCTGCCTCACCGTCCTTTCCGTCTTCTTCGTCGTTTCGCGCAGGCACGGATGAACGTGAGGCTTCCCGTGCGGGGCAGGCTCGCGCCGAGCCCCACAGGTTTTCTGCACCTTGGCAATGCGTGGGCCTTCCTCATGGCGTGGCTGGCCTGCCGCAAGGAAGGCGGCACGCTCGTCCTGCGCATGGAGGACATCGATCCCGCCCGCTCCCGCGACGCTTTCGCGCAGGCCATCGTCCGCGACCTGCGCTGGCTGGGGCTCGACTGGGACGAGGGGCCGGGCAGGGGCGGCCCGCACGGACCCTACACTCAAAGCCAGCGGCTTGACCTCTACGCGGACGCGCTGCGCGCCCTTGCCGCCGCCGGGCATACCTATCCCTGCTACTGCACGCGCAAGGAACTGCGCACGCTGGCGGGCGCTCCCCATG
>OFGN01001559.1_pt1 | contig 15640 bp, 18 predicted proteins | sample 1521821 | NCBI WGS metagenome assembly OFGN01 (sample SAMEA3504094, study PRJEB24116) | mouse gut metagenome | biome: mouse gut; feature: mouse-associated habitat; material: faeces | place: Denmark | collected 2011
CCCCAGGCAGCCTATGCCGATGACGTTTCTCCCATGCAGGACCAGAACGGCGCGGAGCCTGCTGCGGGCGCCCAGACAGTTTATGCCGAGGGGACCGGCGGCAGGGGCGGCAAGACCTTTGAGGAGATCTTCACCCGGTACGCGGACTACGGCCTGATCTATCATCCCCGGGAGAGCGGCATGGGGGCGCTGACCCTCAACGGCCAGCCGGTGCGCTCCTTCGCGGACCTGCGGCCCAACGGCAGCGCGTTCAGCTATGCGGACCCCTATGCGGAGACAGGGCTGACCGTGACCGCGCAGTATGACCAGAATGGGAAGCTGACCGGGCTGAGCGCGGAGTAAAACACAAAAAGTCTGTTTGACGCCTATGTCACAATAGCGGAGCAGTAAGACAGTCCGGGACGGAGGGATCCGTCCCGGATTTTTTACTGTCCCGCTTGACAAACCTATCGGGCTATGATATATTGAACCTATCGATAGACGATATATCTATACCGGATAGGAGTGTGGGGCATGAACACAACGGCACAGAGACAATTTGCTTTGTTAGGCGGCCTGCTGAGCGCGGTATATCTGGCGCTCAATGATTTGCTGCCCGCCTTTCCGGACTTTCTGCTGGGCCTGCTTCTGGGGCTGGGGATGGTGCTCCTGCTTTTGGGCTTGCTGCCCGGGGAGGGCTGGCGGAGACTGAGAAAGTGGAAGCGCCGTGGAGAATAAGAATCAACCGCTGACCGAAGCTCTCTTTTATATCCTGCTGGCGGTCCGCAGGCCGGTCCACGGCTACGGCATCATCCTGGAGGTGGAGGAGATGACCGGCGGACGGGTCACCCTGGGGCCCGGAACTCTGTACGGGGCCATCAACACACTGCTGGAGCGGGGATGGATCGTCCTCTACAGCGCGGAGCTGGGCTCCCGGAAGAAGAAGGAGTATGTCATCACCCCCGCCGGGCGGTCGGCCTTCGACGCCGAAATGGCCCGTCTGCGGGAGCTGGTGCGCAACGGGGAGAAAATGGAGGACGAGACATGATCCGCTGGAAGTTTACCTATGACAAGGATGAGGAACAGGACTGGCTCAACGAATACGCCCGGCAGGGCTGGGCCATGACCAAGTTCTGGCTGGGGGTGGTCACCTTCGTCCCCTGCCAGCCGGGGGAGTACATCTATCAGATCGACCTCCTGCCGGGGAAGGGGCTCCTGGCCGAGGACTACGAGGGCTACGTCATCTTCATGGACGAGATGGGCGTGGAGGTCCTCCAGCGCTGGGGGCGGTGGGTGTACCTCCGCAAGCGGGCCGGGGACGGCCCCTTCGAGGTCTACACCGACGCGGAATCCAGAATAGCCCTGTACCGCCGGATACGGCGGATGTTCCTCTGGGCCTTTATGATGATTTTCCTGTGTTCCTTCAACGCATGGGTCCTGCTGTTCCAGTATCCGGAGGATATATTTTCCAGAGGGCTTGTGGGGACATACATTGTGATCCTCGCCGTCATGCTGCGTGCCGTCTGGCAATGCTCCTGGCGAATACGCGAGCTGGAACGGCAGAGCCGGTAGGGGGGAGGAAGTACGATATAATGAATATCTGGACCGTCTGCCTGACCGTCCTGGCCGCGGCGGCAGTGCTGATGGGCCTGACCCGTCTGCTGTGGGCCGGCGCGCCGGACGCGGTGGTGCGTACCCTGGGCGTCGTGCTTCTGATAACGCTGCCGGTGTTCGTGTTCACAACGGTCCGGCTGGCGATGAAAAGGCAGTCATGAGACAAAAAAGCGGCACGCCGTTCCGAATCAGGAACGGCGTGCCGCTTTGCGCTCGTTTTACAGCAGGCGTTTCTCCACATGGATCTGCTCCAGCAGTTCCATGGTCAGCTCCCTGGTCCCCAGCCATCCGCTGAAGGCCGTGGCGCATCCTGCGGCTACGCCCATTTGCAGTGCCTTGCCGAAATCGCCTGTCTGCCGCAGTCCCGTCAGGAACCCGGCTATCAGGGAATCCCCCGCGCCTACAGTATTGACCGTCTGCCCCGGACAGGCGGCGGCCACATACAGCTCCCGGCTCTCGGTCAGCAAAAACGCACCCTCATTTCCCATGGATACGATAACATTGCGGGCGCCCTCCAGCTGGAGCTGGTGGGCCAGCTCCACGCCCTCGGCATACTCAAGGTCCTCTACGCCGAAGAGGGTTCCCAGCTCTGTCAGATTGGGCTTGATGAGAAAGGGGTGGCACCCCAGGCACTGCCACAGGGCTTCTCCGCCGCAGTCCAGTACCGTCATGCAGCCGGTGCCCGACAGCTGTTCCAAGATGGAGACATAAAAGGAAATATTCTGCGCCCAGCCGGAAATGACCACCGCATCGTCCCGCCGGACGTCCTGCAGCTGCTCCAGCAGGCGTACCAGGTCTCCGGCGCCCAGCTCCGGTCCCCGCCCGTTGACCGCCGTCTCCGTGGGACCGCAGATCTTCACGTTAATGCGGCTCTGCCCGCCGCCGTTCAGCTCCAGCAGCGTGTGAGGACAGTGCAGGTCGTCCAGCAGATCCCGGATGGTCTGGCCGATGCGGCCGGCGGCGAACCCCAGGGCGCGGGTCTCCTCACCAAGGCGCTGGAGGAAGAGGGAGACGTTGATCCCCTTGCCGCCGGGATAGATGGCCTCGCTCTCGGCACGGTTGATCTGTCCAGGAAGCAATTCCGCCTCCACAGTATAGTCCAGGGAGGGGTTGGTTGTGATGGTATAGATCATAAGTGCGCACCTCTCTTAAGCATGTAGCGTCAGAATACCATGGATTGCACGATTTTTCAAGGGTTTTGGAAAAAAATGCTGGGGAGTTCATTCTTCGGGAGGAAAATTACCAGGATTTACGCCTTGTCCCTGGGGGATCTCTCCGGTATACTGTCGTAGGGGAGGACGGCCTCCCGTTTTCATACTCATTCTCAATAAAAGAATGAACTTCTTTTATTGGGCCGCAGAATGAGGCCCGGCGGCAAAACCGCTGAGATAGTGTGATGCCATCAGAACAGTTAAGAAGAAAGGAGCAAGCTGCGGCATGAAAGGAAAGCGAATACTGGGCCTGCTTCTGGCGGGCCTGCTGCTGGGTTCCACAGCCCGGGCGGCGGACATCACCGTAACGGTGGAGGGCAGCTCGGTCCCTGCCTTCGTGGAGGAGGGCGTGACCTACGTCCAGCTCGCGCCCTTCCTGGAGCATTTGGGCGGATGGGAGACCCGGTGGGACCACGATGCCTACACCGCCTCAGCAGAGACGGACCTGTTCACTCTGGACGTGCCCGTCCGGCGCGATTACGTACTGGCCAACGGATATCTCTACGGGGTGAGCAGCGGGAATCTGCTGCACAAAGAGCGTACATACGTTCCTCTTCGCGGCGTGGCCAACCTGCTGGGAGCAGAGGTGGAGTTCGTTGATTGGGACAGCCCCGTGACAGTGTGTGACGGGGTGGAGCAGAGCTGGACGGAGGAGGACCTCCACTGGCTCAGCCGGATCATCAGCGCCGAGAGCCGGGGGGAGAGCCTGGCGGGCCAGATCGCCGTCGGCAACGTGATCTGCAACCGGGTGGCTTCGGAGGAGTTCCCCGACACGGTGAAGGGCGTGGTCTTCGACAGGAAGAACGGCGTCCAGTTTGAGCCGGTCTCCAACCGGGCCATCTACGACGAGCCCACGGAGCAGAGCGTCCTGGCGGCCCGTCTGGTGCTGGCCGGGGTGGACGTGGCGGGGGAGAGTCTCTACTTTTTCAACCCCGCTATGTCTCAGGGGAGCTGGGTGCGGGCCAACCGCACATACCGCATGACCATCGGCTGTCACAGGTTTTATCAGTAGACTGTGGCGAAATTGCCCTCCGGAAATTCTTCCGGAGGGCAATTTTGTTTGACTTTTTCTTCCGTTCGGGATACAATATAGAAAAACGCCTGTGAGGGGGATTGCTCCATGCTCTATTCCGATCATGCCCGTGTCCATTATGACAAGCCGCAGTTGGCCGAGGTCATCTGCCAGCTCCGTTTTCCCGCGATTCTGTCCATTGGCTCCAGGGAGCCGGTGGATTTTCAGGAGGCCGTTCGGGGGATGTTTCCCCGGTATGCCGTCAAGCAGGAGCAGCCCGCTGTTCCGCCTGCCGCCCCCGGCGCCAGGACAGAGGCGCCCCGGCCGGTGGTGAACCACAGCTTTATCTCCGCCGACGGCCACTGGAAGCTGAACCTGACCCACGGTTTTATTTCTTTGAGTACGGTAGCCTATCCCGGCTGGGAGGGGTTCGGCCAGCGCTTTGATCTGCCCCTGGCCCAGTTCATCAGGATCTACCAGCCCGCTTTCTTTGAGCGCATCGGCCTGCGGTACGTGAATATCTTCTCCCGGCGGGCCCTGGAGCTGGAGGGAGAGCCCTGGCGGGAGCTGATTGCCGCGCCTTATCTGGGAATCCTGGCCGAGGAGGATGTGGATGAGTCCGCCGCCCGGAAGTGTTCGGTGGACGTGGAGATGAATCTGGACAGCACCTGCCGGGTCAAGCTCCACGCCAGTCCCGGCATGGTCAAGCAGAATGTGCCCAATGCCCCCCAGGACCCGGAGGTAAAATTCATTCTGGATATGGACCTCTTTATGGGCGGGCAGATCGATCCCCGGATGGCCGCCGGCGGGCTGGAGACGCTGCACGGGCACTCCACGCCCCTGTTCCAGGGCGCTATTACCGATAAGCTGCACACGGCGCTGGAGCCGCGATAAAGCGCGCTGGACGTGCGCAAAAACTGATTCTAAGAAAGCCGCCACTGCGGTCAAGAGGAGTTTTTTCATGAAAAAAGTAGCGATTGCAACCGACAGCAACAGCGGCATCACCCAGGCGGAGGCCCAGACACTGGGCATCCGGGTGCTGCCCATGCCCTTCTACATCAATGAAGAACTGTTTTTCGAGGACGTGACCCTCACCCAGGAGGCGTTTTACCGCCGTCTGGCGGAGGACGCGGACATCTCCACCTCCCAGCCCTCTCCGGGGGACGTCACTGATCTGTGGGAGCAGCTGCTGGAGAGTCATGACCAGGTGGTCTATATCCCCATGTCCAGCGGACTGTCTGCCTCCTGCGAGACGGCGCTGATGCTCTCCTCCGACTACCGGGGGCGGGTTTTCGTGGTGGACAACCAGCGTATTTCCATCACCCAGCGGCAGAGCGTCCTGGACGCTCTGGAGATGGCCCGGGCCGGTATGGACGGGCAGGCCATTCATGACGTGCTGGTGCGGGAGCGGCTGGAGTCCAGCATTTACATCACGGTGGACACCTTGAAATATCTGAAAAAGGGTGGGCGGGTCACCGCCGCCGGAGCCGCTATCGGCACTGTGCTGAACATCAAGCCGGTTTTGACCATCCAGGGGGCGAAGCTGGACGCTTTTGCCAAGGCGCGGGGCTGGAAGAGTGCGAAAAAGATCATGCTGGACGCCATGGAGCGGGACATTGCCCAGCGCTTTGCCGGTCAGGAGATCCATCTGGCCGCCGCCTACACCTGCACCGACGAGGAGGCTAAGGAGTGGAAGGGCGAGCTGGAGGCCCGGTTCCCCGGTTATGAGATTCATATGGACCGGCTGTCCCTGAGCGTGGCCTGCCACATCGGCGCGGGCTCCATGGCCGTGGGGTGCAGCCGGGTGGTCCGGCGCTGAGCGGATCGAGAGAGGACAGAGACGGAGGAGAAAGGAGACACGGTCGTGATCGACGTATTCGACATCATGGGCCCCATCATGGTGGGTCCCTCCAGTTCCCATACCGCAGGGGCCGTGCGCATCGGCCGCATGGCCCGGACGCTGCTGGGAGAGAAGCCGGTGAAGGCGGAGGTTTATCTCCACGGCTCCTTCGCCGAGACCGGCGTGGGCCACGGGACGGACAAGGCCCTCATCGCCGGACTGCTGGGGATGGCCACCGACGATCTGGACATCCCCAACAGCTTTGAGATCGCCGGACGGCGGAAACTGAAATTTTCCTTCGAGGAAACCGAGCTGCGGGACGCCCACCCCAACAGCGTAAAGCTGGTACTCACCGGAGAGTCTGGCAGGAAGATGAAAATGCAGGCCAGTTCCATTGGCGGCGGCCGGATCATGGTGGATAAGCTGGACGGGGTGGACGTCAGCTTTTCCGGCGATTATCACACGCTGATTATTCAGAATCTCGACAATCAGAGCAACCTGTCCGACGTGTCAACCGCCCTGTCCCTGGCGCGGGTAAACGTGGCCAACATGAGTATGCACCGCAGCGCAAAGGGCGGCAACGTGATGATGATTATTGAAACGGACGACCCGGTGCCCGGCTATATTGTGGAGCTTATTGAAAAGCAGCCGGGTATCCTGCAGGTCATCCACTATGTAAAGGAGGATTGACCATGAACCTGGATTCCATGCAGGAGATTGTGGCCGCCGCCCGGCGGGAGGGAAAGCGGTTCTGGGAGATCATCCTGGAGACGGATATGGAGAACCGGGGAGTATCCCGCGGGGAGTCCCTGGACAAGATGGCTAAGAACTGGCACACCATGAAGGAGGCCAGCGAGGTATATACCGGCGAACGGCGCAGTCTCAGCGGACTGTCCGGGGGCCAGGGCAAGCTGATGCACGATTACGCCGCCAAGACCCCCATCGGCGGGGAATTTATGGCCCAGGTCGTTGCCGAGGCTTTGGCCATGGGGGAGAGCAACGCCTGTATGCGCCGGGTGGTGGCCGCGCCCACGGCGGGAGCCTGCGGGGTGCTGCCTGCGGTGCTGATTCCCCTCTACTGGCGGGAGAACCTGCTGGAGGAGAAGATGCTGGAGGCCATGTTTACCGCCAGCGGCGTGGGGGCGGTGATCGCCTACCGGGCCTGCATCTCCGGCGCGGCGGGCGGCTGTCAGGCGGAGATCGGCAGCGCCTCCGCCATGGCGGCAGCGTCCGGCACATCAAAGAGACTCTCTCCGTAGTGCGCATGGCGAATCACCCCTTCGCCGTCCACGGCGAACCACGCCGGAAGCTGGTCCTGCAGTCCCTCAGGGGGCTGAACCGCCTCACCGGGACCGGAGAACATGCTGGCCGCCAAGGGCAGAACCGCCTGGAAGTCATCCCCCGCCAGATCAAACATAGTATCCGCCGGGAACACGCTGAACCGCTCATAGAGCTTTCGCTCCGGGTCACAGATGATGTCAAAGGGAAACCTGTTCTCTCCGCCCATGGCCTGCCGCACGCTCTCCGGTGTGGACTGCATGACCACCTTCACCTGCCCGCCGGCAGCAGTGACGGCACTGTAGTCCGCCGCCAGACGGCCCAGGGCGGCACTGCAGACAGAACAGCTGTAGTACCGGTGAAACAGCAGTACCGTGGGCCTGCCCCGGCACTCCGCCGCAAAGTCCAGACCGGAGGCAAAGGGAGTATCGTAGGTGAAGCCAGGCATCTTCATTCCCGCCTCCAGCGTCAGCCGCTCAGGACGGCCGTTGGCCGCCCACTCCGTCTGGAGATCCTGCCACGCTTTCAGAAGACGGGTCATGGCGCTCTCCACCGCGCTGCGGGGCAGAGCCAGGTTGAACCGCTCGAACCCCCGGCCCTCCTTGCCGAACATGGGCCCCTCATCCAGGAACAGTCTGGCAGACAGCATCAGCCGCTCCAGCTCCTTGTGGTGCAGGCCCAGGCCGCCGAAATCCACCCACAGCAGATAGGTGCCCTCCAGGGGATAACACCGGGCCTGCGGGATATGCTCCGCCAGGAATCTCTCAATATACTTCGCGTTGCCGTCCACCACCCGGATCAGCTCCTCCAGCCAGGGTTCCCCGCGATCATAAGCCAGCCGGCAGGCCTCATAGCTGACGGCCACCTGGGACAGTGACATACCCATCAGCTTGGCCAGCGCCAGCTTGCCTCGGACCGCGGGATCCTCAATGAAGATATTGGACAGCTGCATCCCCGCCAGGTTGAAGGTCTTGCTGGGTGCGGTGCAGTAGGCGCAGATTCTGGACGCCTCAGGGGAGACGGCAGGCAGCGCGGTATGCCGGTATCCAGGCATAATGAGGTCGTTGTGGATCTCATCGTCAATGATAAACACATGATTGGCCGCGCAGATCTCCACCAGGCGCTCCAGCTCCTCCCGGCTCCAGACCCTCCCGACCGGGTTGTGGGGATTACAGAAAATCAGGACCTTGTTCCGGGGATCCCTGGCCATCTCCTCCAGGCCGGCAAAGTCCATCTCATAAGTATCTTCCTTCCGGATCAGCGCGTTGTTCACCAGCTTACGGCCGCTGAGCTTCGCCGCCAGGGAAAAGGGATAGTAGACGGGCTGCTGGATGATGACCCCATCCCCCGGTTCGGTCAGCAGATTGACCAGCATGAAAATGGCGGGCACCACGCCGCTGGTGGTGACGATCCACTCCTGCTTACCCTCGTAACCGTGGCGGCGCTTCTGCCACCCCAGCACCGCGTCAAAATACGCCTGCGTGGGGCCGGTGTACCCCTGGATCACCGTATCAATGAATTCCTTCAGCCCCTCCCGGATCTCCGGAGCGGTAAGAAATTCCATGTCCGCCGTGGACATGGGCAGCACATCCGGCCCCACATCGGGATCGATTTTGCGCATCCCCTCCCATTTGCTTGAGCCGCAGGCGGAGCGGTCAATAATGGTGGTAAAATCATAGCTCATCGTATTTTTTCTCCTTTTTTATTGTCAAGTGATATAAAGTGTTGCCGGCGCCCCTGCGGAACGATCCGCGGGGCGCCGCACCGGTCATTTCTTCTTTCCGACAATACCGGAAATCATGCCGGTCATCATGACCAGCAGTGCGCCGTACACAGCAGGCATTGTGTAATTGAAAGCCACCTTCACCGTCTCGGGCAGAACCGCCAGCAGGTAGTTGCCGAAGACAATGACCACGGCCAGAGCAGCAAAGTTCACCACTACGGAGGCCACCATGGCAAACACGCTGGCAGCGTCGCCCTTGGGCGTCCCGTTGCGGGCGTTGACCGCGTTCTGGGCCGCGATAGCGCAGGGGATGCGCATGCTGGTGATATTTCCGGCAGTAAAGCAGATGTACGCCCCGGCGATGCCAATCATCGGAAAGTACATAACAGGCTCCATCACCCAGGTCCACACCTCATGGGCAAACAGTGCGCCGAACACCGCAGCTACAGTCTTCCAGCCTGGGAAGCTCTTGTAAGCGATAAAGATATACAGCGCCGGACAGAAGGTCAGTACCAGCACCGCCAGCATGGTCACTGTACCCACCAGATGCAGCCTTTTTGTATAAGCATTCAATTCCTTGTCCATGGAAGTCTTTGCTTGCGTTCCCATCTTGTCCCTCCTTACAGAATCATACCGAACAGCGGCCCGCAGATCATGGCCGCCAGCACCGCGATTCCCATAGACCACGCCTTGAGCCACTTGATGTCCCGGTCCCTTGCCACCTTATTCAGTACAAACATGATTGCCGCGCTCACCACCATTGCCGCCAGATAGTCCAGCCCCTGCGCGATTTGATTGACCGCCAGCACCAGGAAGAACAGGGCGGGAAACACGGTGCCGAAGAAAATCGCCAGCTTGGATGGCCGCCCATCCTCGCCGGAGGTAAATATCTTCTGAAGGGGCTTGCCCAGCCCCCGGCTGATAACAGGAATCAGAATCAGGTAGCCGCAGCTCATAAAAGCACAGGCCAGCATGGCCGCGCCAAAAGCCGGCATCGTCAGTTCCTCCGCCCCCAGGGTCACCCCGGCTACCAGCGCACCCATATTGGCCGCCGTCATCTCCGTGGAGGCACTGCCAATGATGCCGATCCGCATCAGGGTAGCGGGTGCGCCCAAAAGGCTAATCATGGACAGCGCCAGCACAAACACGGAAATGGCGGGCCCGATGGCCGTGATCCCACCTGTTTTCAGCGCCGTTCGGATCTCCTCCTTGGTCAACGTCCCCTCTTTTTCCACGCGGCGCTTGGTCAGGCGGTAGATCAGCACCGCCTGCACCACCACCACGGCGATGGTCAGCAGGGCAATCCCCCACATGACCGGCCCGTTGGCTACTTGCATCACTTCACTCACAGCGTTTTCCTCCTAACAATTTCTCCACGACAGCACCGTCATCTATACCAACGCCTCCCGCAGCACGCGGTCCGCGTTCATCCACCACATTCCCTCCAGCTCCTCCTCCGGCAGCCCGGCCTTCCTCAGGGCATCCGCCAGCTTGGGCCAGTCCTGAGGGCCGGCAATCTCAAAATCACCTCGGACGCCGTCGAAGTCGCTGCCCAACGCCAGGACCCCGCTGCCGCCCACCTTGCGGATATACAGAATCTGGCGGACCATATCCTCCACCCGGCTGGCTCCCCCGCTTCCCTCCGCCAGGAAATCCGACCCGATGTTCAGCCCCATGACCCCGCCCTTGTCCGCCAGGAGGCGGATCATGTCGTCCCGCATATTCCGGGTATGGCCGCAGACCGCCCTGGCATTGGAGTGACTGGCTACAAAGGGCTTTTTCGCCAGTTCCGCCACCTGGAAGAACAGGGCGTCGGAACCGTGGGACACATCAATGACCATGCCCAGCCGCTCCATCTCGCCCACCACCTGCCGTCCATAGTCCGTCAGGCCCTTTGCCATCGCCTCCGGGTCCCCGCTGTGGGGATGCCCAATGAAATTGGGGTGATTCCAGGTGAGCGTCACCAGCCGCACCCCCATATCGTAGTACATCCGGACGTTCTCCAGCCGGTTCCCCATAACGCCGCCGTCCTCGATGGTCAGCAGAACGCCAATCTTCCCGTCCTCCCCCGCCCGATCCAGGTCCGCCGCGCAGAGGACCGGGAACAGCGCATCGCTGTAACGGGCCATCATAGCCCGGTAATTTTTGTACAGCTTCCGGAACATCAGGCTTGAAAGGGGCCCCCGGCAAAATCTTGGGAACATCCCAGTGGGCACAAAGTCCGCAAAGCATTGCAGCGCCACGCCGCCCTGCCGCAAGCCCGACAGCGTCACCATAGCCGTTCCTTCGTCCAGGCACCCGTTCTTCGCCATCTTCATCAAGGTATCGCAATGGAGATCATACGCCTTTCCCGCCATAGCTCCTCCTTCACAACCGCAAAACTTGTTAAACTGCTTAACTATAATATTATATATTTTACCACTATCCACCTTCCAGTCAAGTATTTTTGCCAAAGAAAATCCATTTTTGTCGAATAACAAAAATATTATCCCCAGTTTTTGTACAACAGCGCCAAAATCGCAAGACACATATTGTTTAGTATCTTAACTACACAGCAAAAAGCCAATGCCGGCAGATTTGCAGTCATTGGCTGAAACTGTCTCAAAACAGCTGGTAATATGCCTCCAGCACTTTATAGAAAGCGTCAATCTCTTCCGTGGTGCAGGAGCGAAGCAGATCGTTCTGCGTTTGCAGAATATCCATATTGTCAAAGAGCTTATGCGCCGTACTCAGCTGTACGCCTTCGCCTGTGGGATAGAGGTGAACTATTTTTGCGTCTTCCTCATCCCGAACCCGGTAAACCAGTCCTTTTGCTTCCAGTTTCTTTACGTTCTGAGAGATGGCGCTCTTGGTGCGCTTCCACTTCTTCGCGAGATTGCTGATGGTGATTCCCGGGTTATCCTCGATGATGGTCAGGATATGCACCTCTACCATACTGATTAACAGTCCGGTTCCGTAATCCTTCGCTTCATTGATGTAATCGGAATAGGCCATAACAAATTGGTAGAGCTTATCAGCGCGGGGGCTCAAATGGGCGTATACCTTATCAATCTCGTCCTTACTGTTCATCAAATCCTCACCTCATCTTTTCTGCCGGCGGCTGAATCTGCCCCGGCATCTGTATTCATCCGTTTTTACCAGAGTAGCATAGCGGAGTGGAATTTGCAAGTGAAATCAGCTTGTGGTCACGGAAATCCATTTTGCGTCCGTAGGGCGCGGCAGCCCCGACGCGCCGTTGGCAAAATCTGCCCAGCAGCGGCACGCCGGGCCATCGCGCCCCGCAAATGCGGCTTCATACTGATACTCGATTAAAATATTTAGCCGAGTATCAGTTATCATTTACTCAAAATGGATTTCCCTGTCCGGGCTGGGGTGATCCGTATGTTTTCTTTTGTCAAGGTGCGCTTTGCACAACCTTTTGGGCAGCCCGGTGTGCAGGCCGGTACCTGGCCGGGGTTCGACTTGCTTCAGTGCCTGCAAACTCGGAGGTGGTCTTCCCTCAAACTGGGTGCGGAAACCGGGGAAAGTTGCTGCGGAAAGAGCAACAGGGTGGGGATTTTTCGACCAGCAGCCGCTTCCGGGAACCTTTGACGGTATGGAGGCGTTCTTCCGCCTGCCGCCGGAACATTATAGCAATCATCAGAAATCCTGGCAAAAGCTCGGGGGTACAAAGCCGCAGGAATAAGGAGTGCCGCCTCGGTCTAACGAAAGACCGGGGCGGCACTTCTGCGCAGGAAATTACTTATCTGCCTCCATCAGCGCCTTGGCGCTGGATGCCAGCCCAGCGAGACCCTGAATCTCGCTGGGAATAATGATCTTGGTGGCCTTGCCGTCTGCAGCGGCCTGGAAAGCTTCCAGTGCCTTGATTTTCACTACCTGATCGTTGGGGTTGGCCTCGTTGAGGAGCTTGATGGAATCCGCAAGAGCCTGCTGAACCTTCAGGATCGCGGCAGCCTGACCCTCGGCCTCCAGAATGGCGGCCTGCTTGGCGGCGTCTGCCCGGAGGATGGCGGACTGCTTCTCACCTTCCGCCACCAGGATCTGACTCTCCTTCTGACCCTGGGCCTGGAGGATGGCCTCGCGGCGCTCGCGCTCAGCCCGCATCTGCTTCTCCATGGAATCCTGAATGTCACGGGGCGGGATGATGTTCTTCAGCTCCACACGGTTGACCTTGATGCCCCAGGGGTCCGTTGCCTCGTCCAGAATCGAGCGCATCTGGGTGTTGATATGGTCCCGGCTGGTGAGAGACTGGTCCAGCTCCAAATCACCGATGATATTACGGAGCGTGGTGGCAGTCAGGTTCTCGATGGCGCTCATGGGATGCTCCACGCCGTAAGCGTACAGCTTGGGGTCGATGATCTGGAAGTAGATGACGGTGTCGATCTGCATGGTGACGTTATCCTTGGTGATAACAGGCTGAGGCGCGAAGTCAACCACCTGCTCCTTGAGGCTGACCCGCTTGGCCACCCGGTCAATGAAGGGCAGCTTGATATGGACGCCCACGCCCCAGGTAGTCTGGTAAGCCCCCAGGCGCTCCACAACGAAAGCACGGGACTGCTGGACCACCTGAATGTTGGTTACCAGCAGGATGAGGATGATGACGCCAATAGCGGCAAGAATGTACGGCATGTGGAAATCCCTCCTAATCTATGATAATGACAGTATATCACAGACGGGTCCGGTTTTCCAGTGTTATTTTTCCGAAAGCGGAAAATGCCGCTGCCCCCGCCCGCTACCGCATCTCATTCACATACAGCTGGGCCCGGTTCTGGACCAGGGCCACGGTGTCGTCCAGGCTCCGGTCCCCGGCGAGGTACGGGCCGATGGAGTCCCATACGATGTTGGACAGCTCATCGTCAGGCCAGTAGAGGAGGGTGGTGCTGTTGAGCAGGGTCTCGAAACGTTCCATGTCTTCCTCCGTCAGGAGTTCCATGGGGTATATCTCCGGGCCAAAATATCCGTAAGGACGCCACGGTACAATAGCCTGTGTCGGATTTTTCGGCATATATTTTCTGCAGTTTTCCATAATATACACCAGATTCCCCCATAAAAAAAGTTCATAATCATGAAGGTTTACCGGGATACTGACATAAGCAACAACTGCGCTGCTCTTACTGCGCCGCGGCTTGATAAGCTCACGGATGTACTCCCAGGCGGCGTCCTTATTCTTGCAAGTGGAGGACATGGCCAGAACATCTCCCATGGGATAAAACGAATTCCCTGAGCTTCCGTCCGCTGTCGGGCAGCCGGGAAAGGCGGAATACTCCTGCCAAAAGCCGTCTCTGCGAATCAAGTCCTCCGGCCAGCAGATCTGGGTGACCTCCAGCATCTGCCGTTTGGTCCTGACACGTTCCATGGCCTCATCCGCTTCTTCCCTGGGATCGGCAAGGTCAACCTCATCGGGAAAACACTTCAAAAATGCCAGCATATCCCGGAAGTCCTGGCTGTCAAAGGAACATGTCCCAGTACCCATATCTACATATTTATTTAACGACTGGCAGAGCAGATCAAAAAATAAATCCCTCTTTGTCGCGCTATACCGCAGGATGGTAGAATCCTCCCGCATGGTGGAAAAGGTCTCCAGAAGCTCCTCCAGCGTCCAGCTGTATCGCTTTCCCACGATGCTCTCCGGCCCCATCACTGTGTTGATGCGAACCTCCATAAAAAGAATATAAAGACCGCCGTTCACCTCGGCTGCCTTCATTGGTGCCTGCAAAACCCCGTTACGGCCCAGCTCCGGGTCGTTTTCGATATAGGGCCACAGGTCCTCCAGATATCCTTTTTGCGCCATTATTCGATAGGGCATCCAGTACTCGTCCGCCGGGCGCTCCAGCGTGCTGTTTCCTGTATATCGCCAACTGGCGGTACTTCCGTTTACAACTTCGCGTGTTCTGTCTGAAGACTTCCCAAAGTAGTGCATCTCCATGATATCCGGGACTTTTCCAAGCACCAGTTCCGTCTGGAGACGTTCAAGGCCGCCCTCGTCCGTGTAGTCCCGTATTTCTATCTGGACATCCTCGTGGTTTTTATTAAACCGGTCTACGGCACGCTGCGTTTCACTGGATACCGGATTCAGCGCGGCATAAGTTAAAATCCCTTCCTCCGATTCAAGGGAGAGCTGGCTCTCCCCGCAGGCGGGGAGGAGGAATACCACCAGCAGGGCCAGCATCAGCAGCACGCTGGACCCGGCGGCCAGCAGCACATGGAGGGCGGCATATTTAGGGAAATACTGGGGCAGGTAGGGAATCGCCAGCGCGTAGGCCAGGGACAGCGCGGCCCCGGCGGCCAGCAGGCGCACACACACCCGCGCCCAGAGACCAGACAGGACGAAAGCCAGCTTGTTCAACACAACAAAGAAGTATCCTCCGGCCAAAAGCCCCCAGTAGACGAAGCCCCGGTAGTGGTCCGGCCCGGTGACGGCGATGACCGAAAAGTTGGTGCCAAACCACTGCACGCTCCCTGCAAAGAGCAGGGTGTAGGCCGGAATCAGAAAGCAGGCGACGAAATCCAGCCAGAAATGGCCTCTTTTTCCCTTCATCACTGGGGCACAGCGGCCACAAGGTCGCCCTTCTCATTAAAATGGACTGCCCTAATCTGACTTCCAGTGGACTTTGCAATCTCGTCCAGCCGCAGGCCCTCAGTGACAGTGGACACCAGGGAAAACGCTACTCCGTGCCGCTTGGCTCTGCCTGTCCGGCCAATACGGTGGATGTAATATTCGTTTTCATCCGGAATGTCGTAGTTGAACACCGCATCCACGTCATCAATATCCAGCCCCCGGGCGGCCACGTCGGTGGCAGCCAGCACACGCAGCTTGCCGTCCCGGAATTTTTGCAGGGTGCGCTCTCGGAGGGATTGGCTGATATCTCCATGGATTGCCTCGCAGTTCATTCCCCGCATAACCAGCAGACCAGCCAGCCGGTCTGCCATATTTTTGGTGTTGCAGAAGGCGATGACCCGCTCATAGTCCCCCATCTCCAGCA
>OFGN01001560.1_pt1 | contig 15623 bp, 16 predicted proteins | sample 1521821 | NCBI WGS metagenome assembly OFGN01 (sample SAMEA3504094, study PRJEB24116) | mouse gut metagenome | biome: mouse gut; feature: mouse-associated habitat; material: faeces | place: Denmark | collected 2011
CGTCCGGAGACAGCCCAGGGGATCTTTGTGAACTTTAAGAATGTGCAGAGAACCTCCCGGAAGAAGGTTCCCTTTGGCATTGCCCAGATTGGAAAGTCCTTCCGGAATGAGATTACCCCCGGAAACTTTACCTTCCGTACCAGAGAGTTTGAGCAGATGGAACTGGAGTTTTTCTGTGAGCCGGGGACGGATATGGAGTGGTTCCGGTACTGGAGAGGCTTCTGCAGAGACTGGCTCTTATCTCTCGGCATGAAAGAAGACGAGATGAGGCTGAGAGACCATGCGCAGGAAGAACTTTGTTTCTATTCCAAGGGCACCACGGATATCGAGTTTTTATTCCCCTTCGGCTGGGGAGAGTTGTGGGGTATCGCGGACAGGACAGACTATGACCTGACCAGACATCAGGAAGTGTCCGGTGAGGATATGAGTTATTTTGATGACAGCAAGGGGGAGAAATATGTGCCCTATGTGATTGAACCTTCCCTTGGCGCGGACCGTGTGGTGCTGGCGTTCCTGTGTGCGGCTTACGATGAAGAAGAGCTGGAAGGCGGCGATATGAGGACCGTTCTGCGCTTCCATCCGGCACTTGCGCCCGTTAAGATCGGGGTGCTGCCGCTGTCCAAAAAATTAAATGAGGGTGCGGAAAAGATTTATGCGGCGCTGAGCAAAAAATATAACTGTGAGTTTGACGACAGAGGCAATATCGGTAAGAGATACCGCAGGCAGGATGAGATCGGTACGCCGTTCTGCGTGACCTACGACTTTGATTCCGAGACGGACGGCAGGGTGACGGTGCGCTTCAGGGATTCCATGGAGCAGGAGCGTGTTGCTATTGGCGAACTGGATGCTTACTTTGCCGATAAGTTTACTTTTTAAGCTGAAAGTTACGGAGCAATCGATTTTCAGAGCAGGATTTTTACAGGGAATATTGTTTGAAGAAAAGAATCGCGGGATTTGTGGCGGCGCATTGCCTGCCGCAAACTCGTAAGCCATATTATGGATAATTCACATTATGGATAAGCTATATTATGGCTTTATGCAATAAGGACAGTACAGAAATGGAGAACAAAATGAAAGCATACGGCGTAAATGAATTGCGAAAGATGTTTCTGGAATTTTTCGAGAGCAAGGAACATCTGAAAATGAAGAGTTTTTCTCTTGTGCCCCACAATGATAACAGTTTATTGCTGATCAATTCGGGGATGGCGCCTTTAAAGCCTTATTTTACCGGGCAGGAGATTCCGCCGAGAAGACGGGTGACAACCTGCCAGAAGTGTATTCGGACAGGGGATCTGGAAAATGTAGGTAAAACGGCGCGCCATGGTACCTTTTTTGAGATGTTGGGGAACTTTTCTTTTGGAGATTATTTCAAGAAGGAAGCCATCGCATGGAGCTGGGAGTTTTTGACAAAAGTTGTGGGACTTCCTGAGGACAGGCTTTATCCTTCCATCTATGAAGAGGATGAGGAGGCTTTTGAGATCTGGAATAAGCAGATCGGCATTGCCCCGGAGCGGATTTTCCGGTTTGGCAAGGCGGATAATTTCTGGGAGCATGGTTCGGGCCCCTGCGGCCCCTGTTCCGAAATTTATTATGACAGAGGCGAGAAATACGGCTGTGGGAAGCCGGACTGTACGGTTGGGTGTGAATGTGACCGCTATATGGAAGTTTGGAATAATGTGTTTACCCAGTTTGACAATGACGGAAAAGGCAATTATTCCGAACTGGAACAGAAAAATATTGATACCGGGATGGGGCTTGAGCGTCTTGCAGTAGTAGTGCAGGATGTGGATTCTATCTTTGATGTGGACACGGTGCAGGCGCTGCGCAGCAAGGTCTGTGAGATTGCGGGCGTATCTTACCATGAGGCGTATGATACGGACGTTTCTATCCGTATTATTACCGATCATATCCGGTCCGCAACCTTTATGATCTCCGACGGTATTATGCCTTCTAATGAGGGCAGGGGCTATGTGCTTCGCCGGATCATCCGGCGGGCGGCGCGGCAGGGAAGAAAGCTGGGCGTTCAGGGAACATTCCTGGCGGGACTTTCCGAGGCGGTGATCGAGGGTTCTAAGGACGGTTATCCGGAACTGGAAGAGAAGAAGGCATTTATTTTAAATGTGCTGACACAGGAAGAGAACAAGTTTAACAGTACGATCGACCAGGGGCTGAGCATTTTGAATGAGATGACGGAAGCGCTGGAGGAGGAACATAAAAAAGAACTGGCGGGCGAGGATGCCTTTAAACTTTATGATACCTTCGGCTTCCCTCTTGATCTGACGAAGGAGATTCTGGAGGAGAAAGGATTTACCGTTGCCGAAGAGGGCTTTCAGGCCTGTATGAAGGAGCAGAAAGAGAAGGCGAGAGGAGCCCGGAAGGTAACAAATTATATGGGCGCTGACGCCACGGTCTATGAGTCCATCGATCCATCCGTGACAACGGAATTTGTAGGGTATGAGAGTCTGGCTTATGATTCCGAAATCACGGTGGTGACGACGGAGAGCGAGATCGTGAATGCCTTGACGGATGGTGAAGTAGGAACGATCTTTGTAAAAGAGACGCCGTTTTATGCTACCATGGGCGGACAGGCAGGGGATCACGGCGTGATCGCTACGGCTGAGGGTGAGTTTCAGGTAGAAGATACCGTGAAACTGCTTGGCGGCAAAGTCGGGCATATCGGCAGGGTAACTAAGGGTATGCTGAAAACCGGCGACAGGGCAACGCTCCATGTGGATGAAACCCGTAGAATGAGCACCTGTAAGAATCACAGCGCAACCCACCTTCTGCAGAAAGCGCTGCGGGAAGTGCTGGGCGAGCATGTGGAACAGGCAGGCTCCTACAATGATCCCGACAGGCTGCGGTTTGACTTCAGCCATTTCTCCGCGATGGCGGCGGAGGAGATCGCAAAGGTGGAAGCCCTTGTAAACGCGAGGATCGGAGCGAATATTCCGGTTGTGACAAAGGTTATGACGGTGGAGGAAGCAAAACAGACCGGTGCGATGGCGCTGTTCGGGGAAAAGTACGGCGAGACGGTGCGCGTGGTGGAGATGGGAGAGTCCAAAGAGTTCTGCGGCGGTACCCATGTGAAAGATACCGGCGTGATCTCTGCGTTCAAAATCCTCTCTGAAAGCGGTGTGGCGGCAGGCGTCCGCAGGATCGAAGCGCTGACCGGGAGCAATGTGCTTGCTTACTATGCGGAGATGGAAGAGCGTCTGAATCAGGCGGCAAAGGTATTAAAGACGACGCCTGCGGGCATTGTGGAGAAATGTCAGCATGTGATGGCGGATATGAAAGCACTGCAGAGTGAGAACGAGTCGTTGAAGAGCAGGGCGGCGAAGGATGCGCTTGGCGATGTGATGGATCATGTGACGGAGGTGAAGGGCGTAAAACTTCTGGCTGTCTCCGTGGCAAATGTGGATATGAACGGACTGCGTGATCTGGGCGATTCTTTGAAGGAGAAGCTGGGAGAAGGCGTGGTGGTACTGGCATCCGACAAGGACGGCAAGGTGAACCTTGTGGCGATGGTGACGGAGGAGGCGCTGAAGAGGGGCGCTCATGCCGATCGCAGGCCTTGTGGGCGGCGGCGGCGGCGGACGTCCCAATATGGCGCAGGCAGGCGGCAAGAACCCGGCAGGTATCTCCGCGGCAATCGAGGAAGCGGCGAAAGTGCTGGATGGACAGATAAAATAAATGGTATCGGCGATAATGGTATCGGTGATAATTGTATCGGTGATGATTGTATCGGTGATAATTGTATCGGTGATACAAGCAGAATAAAGTGCGGCTGTTTCATAACGGGTGTTTGGAACAGCCGCACTTTTGTCATTGTCAGAGATAGAAATAATTACCGGTTTAAAAGAAATAACGTTTGGGATGATGCGGAACAAAAACGGTTAGAACCATTTTTAAGGTTGTCTGCCATATGGATTCCTGCTATGATAAGGATACGGTTCTTTGGGGCTCTGCAGAACCGTAATATACTATAATTTATGGAAAGGAATGGAGTGAAGTTTATGATGAGGAGTGCTGCCGTTTTCATATAGCGATGGCTATATAATCCGGATAAGTATTATAATAGCCGTCGCTTTCTTGACAAGCAGGATAAGGAGGGCGATCATGGGCTATATCAGAGCGGAAGATGTCTTACCATCTGAGGTTCTCACCCTTGTTCAGGAATTTATTGACGGTCAGACGCTTTATGTTCCGAAGAAGGATGCCGCGCGAAATACCTGGGGCTCCGTCAGCGGGGCAAGGGAGTATCTGGCATATCGAAATGCACAGATCCGTATTGAGTATCGTGCAGGAAGCAGTGTTCATCTTTTGGCAGAGAAATACTGCCTTTCCGAGAAGAGCATCCAGCGGATCATCAGAGATTCCAACCCTCTGAAGTGAAGTTTGAAACAGCAGGAGGTTCCGTAGATGAACAGGGAGAACAGGAAAAAGACATTTGAGAAAAATTATTATAAGAATCATGCATGCAACGAAATTTTTATCTGTAAGGTATGCGGAAGGGAGGTAATCCCGGAAGGGGCAGGGAGCGGACACAGAAATCATTGTCCGAACTGTCTTGTGAGCCTTCATCTGGATAATATGCCGGGAGATCGGGCGTCAGACTGCGGCGGACATATGGAGCCGATAGCGGTATGGGTAAAGGGCAACGGTGAATGGTCGATACTGCACAGGTGCAGACAGTGCGGAAAGATCGGCGCCAACCGGATTGCAGCGGATGATAATCCGATGAAGCTGATGTCCCTTGCAATGAGGCCTCTGGCAAGGCCGCCGTTTCCGATTGAGCGTATGGAAGAGATGACTGCGCTGATGGGAGGCGCAGGAAGCATGAGATAAAGGATGTATGACAGGGGAACCTCTTTTCCGGATGGGAAGGGAGGTTCCTTTTTTGCCAGACATAAATATAAACCATGCGCTTTTTTGCGCCTAAAATTTTTGGAAACGGATGATTTTCCGGATGAAATATGGTAGAATAAGTCATCAAAAGAAGAAAGGCAGAAAATAAAATGAATTTTAACCTGTTTGATAATCCGATTATGAATGCGATCGGCAGGATAGCGGATTTTATTATATTAAATGTACTCTGGGTAATCTGTTCTGTACCGATCATCACGATAGGAGCGTCCACCACGGCGCTTTATACGGTGATGCTGAAGATCGTTAAAAATGAAGAGGGTTATATCGCAAGGGACTTTTTCAAGGCATTTCGGGAGAATTTCAAACAGAGTACGGCGATATGGCTGGTGTTTCTGTTGCTTGGCATTATACTTATTGTGGATTATTCCGCCCTTGTGCTGATGCCGGAAAGAGTGGCGGGGATTTTGCGGGTGCTGTTTCTGATTATGGGGGTACTGTTGATAAGCGGGGCGGTGTATGCCTTTGCACTGCAGGCGAGGTTTGTCAATACGGTAAAAAATACCCTGAAAAATGCGGCGATCCTGGTGTTCGCGAGGCTGCCCTTTACGGTGTTGATCATTGTTTTTACCCTTGCACCCGTAATAGCAACGTTTTTGACGGTGCAGACCATTGTGATCGGTTTTTCACTCTGGCTGTTTATCGGCGCAGCACTGGTGGCGTGGCTTAACTCTCTGCTTCTGCGGATCATATTCCGGAAACTGGAGGAGCCGCAGGAGCGGAGTGATGAAGAATAACAGGGGGTATGGTTTTGGCAGGCAGAAGATGGGGATAACGGTGAAAGAGAGCAAAAATAAACAAAAAAACTGCCACAGCATGAATACCATGACTGCGGCAGTTCAGCGTTTTGATTTAGTTGTACTTCCGTTTTCTTGCTGCTTCGGATTTTTTCTTACGCCTTACGCTGGGTTTCTCGTAATGTTCTCTTTTACGGATCTCCTGCTGGATACCTGCCTTAGCGCAGCTTCTTTTGAAACGGCGTAATGCACTATCTAAAGATTCATTTTCTTTTACGATAACGTTAGACATTAAATCACCCTGACCTCCCTTCAGTCCCTTCGGTTCTTACGACTGAACGGGTTATTCTTGTGTATAAAAGCGATGCGGAACTTGCTTGCCATATACACTTTAAATATTATAGCACAAATTTCCTGATAGTCAACCGTATTTTGGCATTTTTTTCATGTATATGGTGACAAATTGTGTCTTTCCATGCTAAACTATGCATAGAACCAGCACAGAGCAGGGGTAAAACGGCACAAAAAGCGGATGCTGTATGGAATACATAAGAAACATAGAGCGGCAAAGGAGGAAGAACCGCTGCGATACGGGAGAGGAAACTTATGGAACTTTTAAAGGAAAGAATACGAAAAGACGGAAAAGTTAAGGCGGGCAATGTATTAAAGGTGGACGCTTTTTTAAATCATCAGATGGATATTGAACTGTTTGAGGAGATCGGCAGGGAATTTAAGAGGCGTTTTGCGGATGTGGAGGTCAATAAGATTCTGACAATAGAGGCATCCGGCATCGGTATTGCCTGCATTGCAGCCCGGAGTTTTCATGTGCCGGTGGTATTTGCCAAAAAGACGCAGACCAAAAATATCGCGGGAGATGTCTACACGACACAGGTACAATCTTATACGCACGGAAAAGTCTATGACATTATCGTCGCGAAGGAATTTCTGGGTAAGGGGGATAAAGTGCTGCTGATCGATGATTTTCTGGCGAACGGAAAAGCCCTTGAGGGACTCATCGAACTGGTGGAAGTATCCGGTGCCGAACTGGCCGGGGCGGGCATTGTGATCGAGAAAGGCTTTCAGGCGGGAGGAGATGCACTGCGTGCGAGGGGAGTCAGACTGGAATCTCTGGCTGTCGTGGAGCATATGGAGGAAGAGACGGGCGGGATCGTGTTCAGGGGTGACGCCAACCGGGCGATGTAACAGTGCGGCCGAAAGGCTGAACTGTTACGGGCGATAAGTTTTTCATAAAATTTTTCTTGTAATGTATGTCATCCTGTGGTAAAATATCTCTGTTGCGAAAAAAAGAGATGGTCCTCTGTTACAGAAGTATTAAGAACATCCGAATAAATAAGGAGGCATACAATACATGAATGAACTGATCAGAGAAATTGAGCAGGCTCAGTTGAAAGAGAAAGTGGACGAGTTCAACGTAGGTGATACCGTAAGGGTACATGGCAGAATCAAAGAGGGAAACCGTGAAAGGATTCAGGTCTTTGAGGGTACTGTAATCAAGAGACAGAACGGCGGCAATCGTGAGACATTTACCGTAAGAAAGTCTTCCGGCGGCATCGGTGTAGAGAAGACATGGCCGCTTCATTCTCCCAACGTAGAGAAGATCGAAGTGGTAAGAAGAGGTAAAGTAAGAAGAGCAAAACTGTTCTACCTAAGAAAGCTTTCCGGCAAGAAGGCAAAAGTAAAAGAGGCTATTCGGTAAAATTTACAGGATGGAAAACAAAGAGGGGGCTGTTACGATTGTAATAGTCCCTTTTTCAACATAATGAGGATGATTTATGTCCAGGAAAAGTAAAGGACTTCATTTTTACAGAAGACGAAAGACGATGAGCGTCGGGGTGGTCAGAGAGATCGGAAGCTGGGTTTTCTTTTTTGTGCTGGCAGTCCTGATCGCTTTTGTATTTGTGTATTCGGTGGGACTGAAAACCAGTGTGATCGGTTCATCGATGGAACCCTGCCTGTTTAACGGGCAGAGTGTCCTGATCAATAAAATCAGTTACAGTTTCGGGGAGCCGAAGCGCGGAGATGTTATTGTATTTCTGCCGAATGGGAATGAAAACACCCATTATTATATCAAGCGGGTAATCGGGCTTCCCGGTGAGACCGTTGCCATCAACGACGGCAGGATCTATCTGGACGGCTATTTCTATGAGGAGAGCGACAGCTTTGATATGATTGAGGACGGCGGTATTGCGGAAAAAGGTATTACGCTGGGGGAAGAAGAATATTTTGTACTTGGGGATAACCGAAATAATTCCGAGGACAGCCGTTCGGCCAATGTGGGGGCGGTGAAAGCGGAGACGATCGCGGGAAAAGCGTGGTTTAAGCTGGGAAGCAGCATCGATACAATCGGGTTTATCGAGTGAGGGCGCAGATCCGGGGCGTGAGCGGCATCGGGCATGGATGGCTGCGGATCATCTTTGCGGGCAGGAAAGTTTTGATAAAAATATCAGAAAGAGAAAGCGGAAAAGAGGGATATATGAACTATCAATGGTATCCGGGGCATATGACGAAAGCCCGGAGAATGATGGAGGAGAATATAAAACTGATCGATCTTGTGATCGAACTGGTGGATGCGCGGATTCCCCTTGCCAGCAGGAATCCGGATATAGATGCGTTAGGGAGAAACAAGTCCCGGCTGATACTTTTGAACAAGTCGGATCTCTCGGATGAGCGCGCCAATAAACGGTGGAAGGAATACTTTAAGAAGCAGGGGATGTTTGTGCTGGAAGTCAATTCTCAGAGCGGTGCAGGCATAAAAGCGATACATGGTATTGTGCAGGAGGCGTGCAAAGAGAAGATCGAGCGGGACAGAAAGCGGGGCATCTTAAATCGGCCGGTCCGGGCGATGGTGGTGGGGATACCCAATGTGGGAAAGTCCACCTTTATCAATTCCTTTGCGGGAAAGGCGTGTACAAAGACCGGGAACAAACCGGGCGTCACAAAGGGAAAACAGTGGATCAGGCTGAATAAGTCGCTAGAGCTTCTGGATACGCCGGGTATCTTGTGGCCGAAGTTTGAAAACCAGGAAGTGGGTCTGAAGCTGGCGCTGATCGGTTCCATGAATGACAGCGTTGTGTCCGTCACGGATATGGCGGCAGATCTGATCGGTATGCTGAAAGAGCAGTACGGCGGCGTGCTGAAAAAGCGGTATGAAGCGGATGAGGAAAAGGACGCGTTTGAACTGCTGAAAGATATCGCCAGGAAGCGGGGCTGTCTTTTAAAAGGGGAGGAACTGGACACGGAAAAGGCGGCGGCGCTTCTGATGGATGATTTCAGGAGCGGCAGGCTTGGCAGGATTACGTTGGAGCTGCCGCCGGTTTCGGAAAGCGGTTCGGATGAGAATATGCCGGGCTGCCGAGGCGATGGACAGGGCGTTCCCGTGGGATCGGATGGAAACAGCCGCCCGGGGAGGACGGAAGTATTATGCCGGAAGGAATACGGGCCGTAGAAAGGGATAGGTTTGAAAATGAAAAAAAGTGTTGTCAGGGAAATATTGAGTACCAGTGTCTATCTGTTGTGTGTGTTGATTGCGACTTATCTGATCATTCATTATGTCGGGCAGAGAACGGAGGTGCAGGGGAGCTCCATGGAGTCCACGCTGCAGGACGGCGACAATCTGATTGTGGATAAGATTACATATCGTTTTCGGGAACCCAAACGTTTTGATATCATTGTATTTCCGTTTCAGTATGAGGAGGAGACTTATTATATCAAACGGATTATCGGTATGCCGGGAGAGCGGGTGCAGATCGATTGGGAGGGCAATATCTTTATCAACGGGGAACTTCTGGAGGAAAACTACGGGCTGGAAGTGATTCAGGATCCGGGCTGGGCGGCTGAGGAGATCGAGCTGGCCGAGGATGAATATTTTGTGCTGGGCGATAACAGGAACAACAGTACCGACAGCAGGGTGGAACTGGTGGGAAATATTCATGAGGATGATATTATCGGCAGGGCGTGGGTGAGAATTTATCCTTTTGATAAGTTTGGGAAGCTGAGACATCAGTGATATGGCATCCTGTGTCATTTGGTCAGGATTGCGCATGCAGGCAAGCCGTTGTTTGGAAGAAGAGGATAACATGGAGAAGATCGGGGAGATAAAGAAGAAATTTTCGGATTGTCAGATAGAGGATCTGCCGGGGCTTATTTCTTTGTATGCGGGGGATGAGCGCAGCGGGGTGCGGGCGGCGGCCGAGGCGGCGAGGAAACGGACCGCGGCTTATGAGAGGGAGCTTGCGCGGACGAAGGAGATGAAGCGGTATGAGAGGGAGTACGGGGAGTATTCTTATATTTGCGGAATCGATGAAGTCGGCAGGGGGCCTCTTGCCGGTCCGGTTGTGGCGGGGGCGGTTATTTTGCCAAAAGATTGCAGTCTGCTATATCTAAATGATTCCAAGAAACTGTCCGAAAAAAAGAGAGAAGAGTTATATACGGAGATTATGGAGAGCGCTGTGGCGGTGGGGATCGGTTATGCCGCGCCGGCGAGGATCGATGAGATCAATATCCTGCAGGCGACCTACGAGGCGATGCGGGAGGCGATAGGGCTTTTGGAAAAAAAGCCGGACCTGCTTTTGAATGATGCGGTCACGATTCCGGGGGTTTCCGTAAAGCAGGTGCCCATCATCAAAGGGGATGCAAAGAGTATTTCCATAGCGGCGGCAAGCATCGTGGCAAAGGTGACGAGAGACCGGCTGATGGTAAAGTATGACGAGGTATATCCGGAGTACGGCTTTGCCTCTCACAAGGGATACGGCTCTGCGCAGCATATGGAAGCGATCAGAAAATATGGGGCGACACCCATCCACAGGAAGAGTTTCATAAAAAATCTATGAATATCACATTAACGGATGTTTTATCAAAAGTAAATCAGGGACAATCGAATCAGGCGGGCAGCGCGGTATCCTCTTCCGCGATCGCAAAACAATTGCAGACGAGCGCGGTGCTGAACTCGCTGGTGACAGGTCAGACCATCGGCGGCCAGATCCGTTCCATGCAGGGAAGCCAGATACTGCTTGCCATGGGAAATGGCGTGGAGATAGGCGCCAGGCTGGACGGGGATATCAAAGCCTCCGTGGGGCAGAATATGTTTTTTGAAGTGAAGGGAACTTCGGATGAGAAACTGACGCTGAGCCCCTTATATACAAACCTTTCCGCGGGAAAGAGTGCAGCCATGGGCGCGCTGAACGCCGCCGGGATGCCGCTTACGGCGGAGAATCTGGCGATGGTGAAGAGTATGATGGAGGAGGGGCTTCCGATCGATAAAACAAGCCTCTGGGAGATGGGAAAAGCGGCGGCGGATTTTCCCCAGGCTTCTGCTGACACGATTGTCAGATTGACTGCGATGGGACTGGAAATCAATGAGACCAACGTGACGCAGTATGAAGCCGCAAAGAATATGCAGCATCAGCTTTTGTATACCATGGAAGATATCACAAAGGGGCTTGGGCAGGTGCTTTCTTCCTTCGGGGAGGAGGGAGCGCCGCTTGCCGGGCTTCAGTTTATGAAGGATATGCTGGAGGTACTGCAGGGCGGAGAGAAGGCGGCGGAAGGCGTTTCGGAAAAGGAAGGCACGGTAAAAGAGCTGCTGCAGGAGTTAGACGGCATGATGAAGGAGATTGCCAGGGAAAAAGAAGGGATTTCCGGCAGGAGTCCGGCGGCTGCCAGGGAGGAAGCCGTAAAACAGCTTGCCGATCAGGACGGGACGGTGCTGGTAAAGGGCGGTAAGCTTGCCAATCAGGGGAGAACCAATCTGCCGGAGGGGCTGGAGCAGCGCCTTTCGGGACTGGAGAAGGAATTTGCATCTCAGGTCAAAAGGATGTTGTCGGAGAACTGGACGATGAAGCCGGAGAGTTTTGCCGACAAAGAGGAAGTGAAGAATTTTTATCAGAAAATAAAGAATCAGTCGGCTCAGATACAGGAATTGTTTTCTGCGGCAGGAAAGGCGGATACGGCGGCGGGGCAGGCGGTGCAGCAGATGAACCAGAATCTGGATTTTATGCAGAACTTAAACCAGATGTTTTCGTATCTGCAGATTCCGCTGAAGGCGTCCCTGGAAAATGCCCACGGGGAACTGTATGTCTACCAGAAAAAGAAGGGGAAGGTTTCCGAAGACGGTTCCTCCAGCGCGCTGCTCCATTTGGAGATGCAGCATCTGGGAAATCTGGATATCTATGTGAAGATGAAGGATTTCAATGTATCCACGCAGTTTACGCTGGCGAATGAGGCGGTTCTGGATTTTCTGGCGGAGCATATTCATGTGCTGAATGAGCGCCTTCAAAAGAAGGGTTATCATATGCAGGCGGAGATGAAGTTTAAAGAAGAGCAGGAAGCAGATGTGATATCCCGCATAAGGGGCGTGGAGGAGAACGATACGGTAGTTTCCTATACGGCGTTTGATGTGAGGGCGTAGCGGATACGAAGTATATTTCATGTTGGGGAACTGATATGGCGCAGAAAAAAGAGAAGGTTACAAAACCGAAGACGGCGGTGGCGCTGGAATATGATCCGAATGAGGAGGCGCCCCGGATTATTGCCACGGGGAAAGGCGCCCTGGCGGAGCGGATCATTGAGCGCGCGCAGGATGCGGGTGTGCCGCTTCATCAGGACAATCAGCTTGCAGATACGCTCTCGCGCCTGGATATCGGGGAGATGATCCCCCCGGAACTCTATGAGGTTGTGGCCGAGATTCTGGTCTTTGTGGATGCGATGGATAAGATCAGGGCGAAGATGAAGAAGTAGAGCGTGGAAGGAAGGCCCGGATGAATAAACGGAAAGTGGGCGCCGCCTATGAGAAAAGGGCGGGCGCATTTCTTGAGGAGCAGGGGCTTCGGATCTTATGCTACAATTTTCGGAACCGGAGCGGTGAGATTGATATTGTGGCAAGAGACGGGGAGACCACTGTTTTTGTGGAGGTGAAATACCGCAGGGATGAGGAAAAGGGAGCGCCGGAGGCGGCGGTGGACTACCGGAAGATGCGGCGGATCTGCCGGGTGGCGGATTATTACCGGATGATCCACCATATGGGGGATTTTTCGGCGGTGCGGTTCGATGTGGTGGCGGTCTGCGGAGATCGGATCAGGTGGTTTCGGAATGCCTTTGATTATGTATCACAGTAAATGGAAGAGAGATAACGATATGATGGAAAGAAAAGGAAAAGACGGGCAGGAAGTCTTAAAACCGCATCGGGCGGTAAACGGCGTTACTTATCTCACCTTTCCGGGACTGGAGAGGACGGGAGCGGTGCGCCATCTTTTTTCTACAAGAGAGGGCGGCGTCAGCGAAGGGATTTATTCATCCATGAACCTCAGCTATACAAGGGGGGATAAAGAGGAAGCGGTGGATGAAAATTTCCGCCGGATTGCGGCCGTTTTGGGGAGCAGTCCGGAGGATATGGTCTGCTCGGACCAGACGCATACGGATCATATCCGCCTTGTGACGGCAAAAGACAAGGGAAAGGGTGTGACGAAAGAGAAGGATTATACCGATGTCGACGGGCTGATTACACAGGAGAGGGGGATCGTGCTCTGCACGTTCTTTGCGGATTGTGTGCCCCTGTTTTTTGTTGATCCGGTGAAAAAGGCGATCGGCTTATCCCATTCCGGCTGGCGTGGAACGGTACAAAAGATCGGGAAAAAGACGGTGGAGAAGATGCAGGAAGCTTTCGGGAGCGATCCGAAGGATATATATGCGGCGATAGGTCCTTCTATCTGCCAGGACTGTTATGAGGTGAGCGAGGATGTGATTGAGGAGTTTCGGAAGGCTTTTTTTCCGGATAATGACAGTCGGGATAATGATGGTCCGGATAATGAAAGGCTCTGGTTTTCGACCGGGGCGGGAAAATATCAACTGAACCTGTGGGAGGCAAACCGCCTTATCATGCTGGAAGCCGGGATTTTGGCATCCCGGATCGAGGTGACGGATCTGTGTACCTGCTGTAATCCCGGGCTTTTGTTTTCCCATCGGGCAAGCCACGGACAAAGGGGAAATCTGGGGGCGTTTATGAAGCTGGTGTGAGAGAAGCGGGAAGGGGGCGGCAATGAAAAAAGCAGCGGGATCGCTGCTATTTTTCTTCCATTAACGCTCTGTTATGCTGTTCCATCAGATTACGGATCTTATCGGTAGGTGTCCGCACAAAACTGAGGGATACGTTGTGATTCATAAAATCGATAATGGATGCCAGGAATTTATTCATATCCGCCGTCATATAGTAAGGGCGTTTTAAGAGCTCCGGCGGCTGGTATGTCAGGTTTGTGGTGATCAGTCTGTCAAAATGGCCCTTTTCGTAGGCGTCGTCGAAATGGGAGAGCCCGTTTGTAAAAAGTCCGAAGGTGGTGCAGATAAACACCCTGTTTACTTTAAATTCTTTTAAGATACGGGCGGTATCGATCATACTTTCACCGGAGGAGATCATATCATCCACGATAATGGCATCCTTGCCGGCGATGTTGTCGCCGAGAAATTCGTGCGCCACAATAGGATTTTTACCGTTTACGACAGTGGAATAGTCCCTTCTTTTATAAAACATTCCGACGTCCACACCCAGCACGTTTGCAAAATAGATGGCACGGTCCAGGGCGCCTTCATCGGGGCTGAGCACAAGAGTATGCTCCTTGTCGATGATAATATCCGGTTCCGCCTCCAATAGCGCCTTGGTGAACTGGTATGTAGGCATAAAATTGTCGAAGCCGCACAGAGGTACGGAATTTTGTACCCGCGGATCATGTGCGTCGAAGGTGATGATATTGCTGACGCCCATATCGGAAAGTTCCTTTAAGGCGTAGGCGCAGTCAAGGGATTCCCTGCCGTTTCGTTTATGCTGTCTGCTTTCATATAAAAAGGGCATAATAACGGTAATGCGGTGGGCTTTTCCGCCGGCTGCCGAGATGATACGTTTCAGATCCTGATAGTGGTCATCGGGGGATTTGTGGTTAGTATAACCGTTCATCTGGTAAGTGATGCTGTGGTTGCAGACATCTGACAGAATATAAAGGTCCTTGCCCCGGATGGATTCCCGAAAGACTCCTTTCCCTTCGCCGGTCCCGAAACGGGGACAGAGAGCGTCCGCGAGATAGTTATCTTCATGATATCCCTGGAAAGCGGGATCGTTTGTCAGGTCTTTATGGGTTTCTTTTCGGAACGTTACAAGATAGTTGTTGATGACTTTGCCCATTTCGGCGGCAGAGTCCAAAGCTACGATTTTCAGGGGTGCCGTGGGAAGCGCCTGTTCCAGTTTAGTAATGTCAGCCATGAAATGTCTCCTGGTTTGCGTAAGTGATAAACTGCGCCGCCGCAGGAGATCGATCCTGCGCCGCCGGGATTGTCGAAATTTCAGATCTCTTTAAATTTATAACATTCTTCGTAGCACGTCAAGGGAATTTTGTGCTTTCTTTTATGGAGTGAGTTTATTTTATTTCGTTGAGATGATCAGCGTAACCGTGTATAATAGACAAATAGCAGTTTGTGATAAATGTTTTCAAGAGGTTAACAAGAAGGAGCAGAACGAAAAGCGTGAAAGCAAAGGGACATATCATACAAAAAGTATTGCCGGAGAGCATTGCCGGGGAACTTGGGTTAGAGCCGGGGGACGCCGTCTTAAGGATCAATGAACAGGAAATTGTCGATATTTTTGACTATCAGTATCTGGTACAGGATGATTATATTGAAGTTGCCGTGCTGACAAAGGACGGGGAGGAATGTATTTTAGAAATCGAGAAGGAGCCCGGGGAAGATCTGGGGCTGGAATTTGAAAATGGCCTGATGGATGAGTACAGGAGCTGCCACAACAAGTGTATCTTCTGTTTTATCGATCAGATGCCGAAGGGAATGCGGGAGACGCTGTACTTTAAAGACGACGATTCCAGGCTGTCTTTTTTGCAGGGGAATTATGTGACGCTGACCAATATGTCGGAACACGATATCGACAGGATTATCCGCTATCGGCTGGGG
>OFGN01001561.1_pt1 | contig 15622 bp, 18 predicted proteins | sample 1521821 | NCBI WGS metagenome assembly OFGN01 (sample SAMEA3504094, study PRJEB24116) | mouse gut metagenome | biome: mouse gut; feature: mouse-associated habitat; material: faeces | place: Denmark | collected 2011
CGGAGGCCCCGCTACTTGACTAATTAACATATCTGGATACTTGGGAAGGGGTGGTGCGTACTGAATGGATTGCATATCAGCGGGAGCGAAGTCTATCAACGGGATGTAGCAACGCTAAAAAAGTACCGAGAGGACTATTATAAAATTACGCTCCATAAAATGCTACGCCGGGCAGGGTATGAGGCAATCGAAGGAGACAGCGACAGGAAAAAGAGAAGTGGGAAAAAGAATACAGCGGAAAATGACGGGAAACTGGAAGCCAGTATATCCCGGACAAGAGCGGCAATATATGAATTAGCCCTATGTAATGATTGGGAGTGCTTTGTAACTCTGACACTCAATCCAGAATACCATGACAGGAAAGACTTAAACAGCTACAAAAAGAAGCTGTCCACTTGGATAAAGAATTATAATCGAATTCACCGGACAAATATCAAATATCTGTTGATACCTGAAAATCATCAAGACGGGAGCTGGCACATACACGGGCTAATGATGGGAATACCGAAAGAACATTTGCGAGAATTTACAGAACAAGAGAAATTGCCAATAAAAATACTGATAGAGCTAAAACGGGGACACAAAATATATACATGGGAAGCTTACGAAAAAACATTTGGCTATATAACAATATCGGAAATAAGACACCTTGAAAGTGTTTCAAAATATATAACGAAGTACATAACAAAAGATTTAGCGAAAACGAGGATAGGACTGAACGACCATTTATATTATTGCTCACAGGGCTTGAAGCGGTCAGAGCTGATTTATACAGGCCAGCTAACAAAAGAGATAGAAGAAGATTACAGTAACGACTATGTGAAGATAAAGACGGTGCCGAGCTTTGACGAGGCGATAGGGTACTTTGTGGATGGGTAGGACAAGCCTGAAAGATCGCAGGACGTGACAGGAGATCGGAAGAGCGTCGTGGAGGGAAAGAGGGTAGATCTCGGCAACGCCGCCCACCGCTGAACCCAATTTTGAATAACGGCCCTCGCAAGGGCCGAAACCGCTTGAAAACCGAAAATAAAAAAGCATAGGAAGGGGGTCAAGGGATGATCGGAAAAGCCCCCTCGAAACAGGGGGAAGTCATAACCGCTTCAAACGGTGAACAATACTATGTTATCGGGAAAGACCGAATAAAAATAACAGAACATTTTCCTGCCAGCGGGAAGCCAATAGAGGAACTAATAATTGACCTGATAACGCATAAAATCAAAGAAAAAGCGAGAGAAACGGCATAAAAAGGTTGAAAATACCCCGCATTTGTGATACACTAAAGATGTTAGAAAGTGTGTCACAAGTGCGGGGGCTGTTTCCTCAAAGGAGGATTTTACAGTGAAACAGTCCATATATAACGCCGCTTTGTATCTCCGCTTGTCCCGAGACGATGAAGGAGCCGGGGAAAGCAATTCCATAGCCACCCAACGCATGATGTTGCGCCGCTACGCTGAGCAAAACAGCCTGTTTGTGGTCGATGAATACATAGATGACGGGTACAGCGGGACCAACTTCAACCGCCCGAGTTTTCAACGAATGATAGGCGATATAGAGGATGGCCGGATAAATTGCGTTGTGGTGAAAGACCTTTCCCGGTTTGGCCGTAATTACCTTGAAATGGGAATGTATACAGAAATGCGCTTCCCGGAGCTGGGGGTCCGCTTTATCGCCGTTGACAGCGGAGTGGACAGCAACAACCAGCAAAGCACCGAGTTTACCCCGTTTTTGAATGTCATAAATGAATGGTACGCCCGGGACATTTCCCGCAAGGTAACAAAGGCGATGCGTACACGGCACGAAAACGGAGCGCATTATGGAGCCTACGCCCCATTAGGCTATCGGAAAGACCCGGAGCAAGTCGGGCATTTGATGATAGACGATGATACCAAGTGGATTATAGAAAAAATCTTCTCTTTAGCCGTCCAAGGGGCAGGAGCTGCCAAGATAACGCACATATTAGCGTCTGAGCAGATACCCACCCCGTCATGGTTGAACTTCCAGCGATACGGCACATTTGCCCACGTCTACGAGGGCCAGCCAGAGGGCAAGCGTTACGCCTGGACGATAGCCCAGGTAAAGAAAATCTTGCAGGATGAAAACTACATCGGGAACAGCGTCCACAACAAGCAAACCAACGTGTCATTCAAGAGCAAGAAGAAGATACGCAAGCCTAAAAGCGAGTGGTGGAAGGTGGAGGGCACCCATGAAGCTATCATCAGCAAGACCGACTTTGACCGGGTGCAAGAGCAGATCGCCAGCCGCCGCAGGAAACAAAAGGACGGTACAACGCAGATATTCGCCGGGTTGGTGAAATGCGCTGATTGTGGGTGGTCGCTGGCATTTGGAACGAACCAGCGCAAAAAGGCCCCATACAGCTATTACCATTGTAGCAAGAATGGGCAGGGCCTCCGACAATGCTCTATGCACTATATCCGCTATGATGTGCTGTATAGCTTCGTCCTCTCCCGTCTGCAATATTGGATTAACGCCGTTCATCAGGACGAGCAAGCCATAATAGAGCGGCTTTCCAAGGCCAATATCACAGAGCAAGCCGCCGCCAGCAAGCGGGCCACACAGGAAAAGAGACGGGCAGAAAAGCGGCTGAATGAGCTTGATAACCTGTTAGCCAAGATTTACGAGGACAGGGTAAACGAGAAAATCAACGAGCGTAATTTCTCTATGCTGTCTCAGAAATACCAGCAGGAGCAAGGCGAGCTTGAAACGAGGATTGAAGTGTTGACGGCCCAGCTTGCCAGCACAAGGGAGCAAGAGGACGGCATAAACAAGTGGATTGATTTAATCAAGCAGTTTTCCAGCCCCACGGAGCTAACCGCCGATATGCTCAATACCCTAATTGAAAAAATCCTTGTCCATGAGGCCACCAAGGACGAGGACGGAAACAGGGTGCAGGAAATCGAGATTATTTACCGCTTTGTTGGCAAAATTGATTGATGTCTTTTACTATGTTACTCCGGAATCTCAAACCCTTCCACAGAAAACATGGTCAGGATAGGGGAGCTGCTTGACGTGTCTATAGACACGCTGGTGAATGAGAACGCGCAGCTTCAGACAGAAACGGCTGTGCTGGTAGTTGAGGCAGAAGAAAAGAAGGCGGTTGAAAGGCATGATAAGCGTGGTATTTTAAAAATTGCCGTGACGGTGTTGGCTGCGGTAATTGTGGCGCTCATTGTTTTTATTGGTTTGAGCCGGGAACAATATGTGCCCGCACAGTCGCCGGGCCCCATTGATATGGATGAACTGGAGAAGGATATGATAAACCAGGATAATTCTAATAAAGGCGTTCTGCCGCTGGAGCCGGTAGACTGAAAGGAGTTTTTACAAATGAAGAGAGGACTTGTATTGTTCATGGTGTGCATTGCGGCTATGGGATGGCTTGGAACAACGGCGGATGCAAAGAATCTGTCCGGCGAATCCGCCATACAGATGGAAGACATGCGCCGCGAAATAATTGACGTGTCGCAGGCCGCGCGTTTTGAGGGGAGCCCGCAGCCCCGAATCACGTATTCCATCAGCGATCAGGTTGCGGGTCAGGCGGTTCATATTTCAGATGATAAAATTTCTTTAGCGGCGAGGCAGGTCATCACAATAAATTGTTCCTACTCGCCAGCGTCCGCAAATATGGACTTTGGCGTAATAGCTCCGGATGGTTACTTCTATTTCTTAAATGTGGAAGGGGGCAGTATCAATCAATCAATAAGGGTAAGCCAGAGCGGGAGCTATGCGGTGGCGGTTAGGAATAATTCTTCGCATACCGTTACAGTTGTTGGATTTGTAAATTATTAAAAATTCTTCAATAAAAAAGTGAAAGGAGAATCTGTGAAAGAAACATATTAAAGAGTCAGTTTTAAAGCATTTTTGAGTAATGAAAATGACAAAAGAAAGTGGGCTGTTGAAGCAAAAATTCGAGTTTTAAAAGTGTAAATTGAAGATAGGAGCGGTTACTGTGTATAAGAAGAAGATTCTATTTGTATTTTTTGCTGTGATGTTATTTTCCATTATAACACCTGCATTTGCGTATGAAGTACTCGGATATCGTTGGAAAAACAATACAGTAATTTGGTATTATGATAACTACATTTCATGGCAAGCCAAAAATGCCTTAGCATCAGGCGCTTCGAGTTGGAATGAGGCAAATGCAGATGCGTCTCTCAAATTTACAGCGGCATCATATAACGTTTATTGTTCGGATGTAGAACAAACAGAAGTTGAATGGGATGGAATGACGAACGGTTATGGAGATTCTAATACTGGATATTTTGTATCATTGACGTTGTATCTTAATAGCGCTTCAAAGGCTTGGGATAGTGCAAAAGCCTTGGGATCAGTTGCGGGACATGAATTTGGTCATGTGTTTGGATTGGGTGAAAATGGTCATACAATGACCCTAATGAATGCATATACTTGGGGGTATAACAGCAGATATGAAACCTATTCTATAACCAAACCAACCAACGATGATATTAGAGGGGTAAATGATCTCTATTAAAAAGGAGTTACTTGTATGAAAACAAAACATTTTTCTATGCTAATGAGCGTAGTTGGAATTATGTGTATAAGCGTTTTTGCAATGTGCTTTATTGGGGCAGAGAAGGGGCAAACTCAAAAGGTACTAATGTCGGCAAGTTGGTCTTACAATTATTTTGATGTGGAAGAATTAACTAAAAATAGCGATTTAATTGCTCGGGTTGCAATAATAGATGATGGACAGTGTAAGAAAGTAAACGATATTCCGATGACATATTATACAGCAAGTGTTACCACCCCTATTTATGGATGTACTGTAAATGATACCATAACAATAGCTATGACAGGGGGCATTGATGATGGGATTTTGCGCGAAATTGCAGATGATCCTTTAATGAAAAAGACGGATGATTTTTTAATTTTTTGTCGGAAAAATGTTACAGGAACATATACCATTCTTAGTGGTTCACAAGGTAGAATGAGTATTGAAAATGGTTTAGTATCTTCTCTAAATGTGTCAAATGAGCAGGTTAGAACCCATAATACTGATTCAAATATTAGTGTTCAGAATGTTCCTTTAGATGAGTTCTTGGAGAGAATAGATACCTATATTGAAACAAATGGTATGAAGTGATCTTAAATATATTGAAGTTGTCCCAAACTTGATGTAAATCCTCTGTATGGTTGTAATTGATATACCATGCAGAGGATTTGCAATAGAAATAGATGACGGAGAAGGAGCAGGTCCAACTACAAACTATGTAATCAAGTACGAATCGCAGTTTTTCTTTGTAATTCATTGGACTGACGTTCCAAACGAAATTTTTGATTTCCGAGCAGTAAGAGGATACTAGTAAGGGGAGTTTTATGATTTTTGTTTTAAAAACGATAGGAATAATCTTAGGGTTTGCTTTTCCTGTGTTTCTAATTAAAGCAGTTCGTTTGAACGATACAAAGTATATTGCATTGTCAAGTTTAAGTTTTGGAGTACTAGTATTCATAATTATTTGTTTTTTACCGAATTCATAGAGGTACTTGATATCTTTTAGCATAACCTTGACTGCCCGCAGCTTTTATGATGACGCCCCGCCCCCGGCGATGGGAAAGGATGAAAAGGGCCCGGTGAGAAGCCACCGGGCCTCTTTTATATTTACAAACGGGCCAAAATATCGTATGATAGGGCAAAAAGGATAGGAGTGGTCTGATGGAGATCGGCGTACTGCGCCTGGGGCAGATCGGCACCAACTGTTACATTTTCCGCCGGGAGGGCGGGTATCGGTGCGGCATTGTGGACCCGGGAGACCAGGGGGAGCAGGTGGCCCGGTGGCTGGTGGACAAGGGGCTGGAGGCGGAGGCCGTCCGGCGGCAGGGGATTGCCGGTACCCATATGCGGGTGGTGGTCCATGGTCAGGAGGAAGGTCATGACCACCATCATGGGCATTACCATGAGCATCACCACCACGAGCATCATTCTCTGGCAGATATTGAGGCCATGATCGACGGCTTTCCTCTGCCGCAGGCGGTACGGGAGAGCGCCAGAAGCACCTACGGACTTATCGCTCAGGCGGAGTCTGAGGCGCATGGGGTGGATGTGGGCGAGGTCCACTTTCATGAGGTCGGGGCACTGGACGCGGTCGTGGATGTGACCGGGGTGTGCTATTTGCTGCATCTGCTTTCCCCTGAGGCAGTGTGCGCCTCCACGGTCACTGTGGGCAGCGGCACGATACATACCGCCCATGGACTCCTGCCGGTGCCTGCTCCGGCGACGGCGCGATTGCTTGCCGGCGTGCCGGTGACGGCGGGAGATATCGAGGCGGAAATGTGTACGCCCACCGGCGCGGCGCTGCTGCGGACCTTCGCCCAGAGCTTCGGGCCTATGCCCGATGGGACGGTGCTGGGGTGCGGCTATGGGTGCGGTACGAAGGACTTCCACCGGGCCAACTGCCTGCGGGCCTTCCTTCTGGACACAGCGGAGGCATCGGAGGGGCCCAATGACCGGATCGTTGAGCTGAAGGCTAACATCGATGACATGACCGGTGAGGACATGGGGTTCGCTATGGAGCGCCTGCTGGAGGCGGGGGCGGTGGATGTGTCCTACGCCCCGGTCTACATGAAGAAGGATCGGCCCGGGGTGGTGCTGACCTGTCTGTGCAGGCCCGGGGACGCTGACCGGCTGGCCCGGGAGATGCTGCGGCACACCAGCACCTTCGGCGTCCGGCGGACGGACTGCCCGCGGTATGCTATGAGTGTATCCTCGGCGGAGGTGGAGACGGTCTATGGGAGCGTCCCACGGAAGACGGGGACTGGGTATGGGCTTGTCAAAAGCAAGCCGGAGTATGAGGCGATGGCGGAGGCCGCAAGGTTACATGGTGTTCCGCTGGCGGAGGTGCGGAGGGCCTGCGGCGGCGAGCAGATGTAGCGAGGGTTGCCCTTGGATTCCTCTGCTTTATCCAGAAACAGCAACAGGGTGCAGGCCGTATGGCCTGCACCCTGTTGCTGTTTTTATTCAAACCGGGAGAACTCAAGCGTTGGCGGGCTGCTGGAAGTCGTGGGCTTCCTGCAGGACCATGTCCTTCACCTTCATCAGTCTGGTGATGTTTCCGCGCTCGTTCTCGTCCAGCTTCATGGAGATATACCGGATCTTCTCCTGGAACCCGGGGATCATCACGTACTCCAGGGCGTTGACGCGCCGCCGGGTCTTCTCGATGTCCTCCGCCAGAAGCTGCATGGTCTTCTCCACCTCCGCCAGCTCCAGCATGTCATGGAACACGTTGGACAGCGCTTCCAGCGCCGCGTCCAGCTCACCGGAGGTCTGGGCGAAGCCGTAGGGGTAGATCTCCGCCGGGTCCTCGTTCTTGGTATGGAAAGCATAGCGGGGCACGTTGACGGACATGATGTTCCGGAACGTCATGTCCAGCTCCACGCTCTGCTTGGGATACAGCAGCGCCTGCTCCAGCATCTCCGGACTCATGAGGGCGGAGGCCACGGTAAAAGCGGCGTTGGCCCGCTCCAGCCCCTCCTCCACCTTCTTGCGCAGCACCCGGTTGCGCCGGACGATCTCCAGGAACTGCTTCATCAGCTCGTCCCGCTTATCCTTGAGGAGCTTGTGGCCCCGGGTGGCGGTCTTCAGCCGGCCCTTCAGCCGGTTCAGCTCCATTCTGGTTGGGTTTATCGTTGCTGAGGCCATCTGTTCACCTCTTTCCTAAATGTCGCGCCAGGCCTTACGCCTTCTTGGGCAGGTACTTGTCGATCATATCCTGCTTGATGCGCTTAAGCTCGCTCTTGGGCAGGATGCTCAGCAGCTCCCAGCCCAGATCCAGGGTCTCGATGACGCTGCGGTTGGTCTCGTAGCCCTGGGAGACGTAGCGCTTCTCAAACTCGTCGGCAAACTTGGCGTACAGCAGGTCCGTGGGGCTCAGAGCCGACTCGCCCAGGATGGTCATCAGCTCCTTGGCCTCCTTTCCGGAGGCGTAGGCGGCGAACAGCTGGTTCATGGTGGAGGCGTGGTCCTCGCGGGTCTTGCCGGGGCCGACGCCTTTGTCCTTCAGACGGGACAGGCTGGGCAGAACGTCCACAGGAGGATTGATGCCCTTGCGGAACAGCTCCTGGGAGAGGATGATCTGGCCCTCGGTGATATACCCGGTCAGGTCGGGGATGGGGTGGGTCTTGTCGTTTTCCGGCATGGTCAGGATGGGGATCATGGTGATGGAGCCGGGCTTGCCCAGCTGCCGTCCCGCGCGTTCGTACATCTGGGCCAGGTCGGTATACAGATAGCCGGGGTAGCCGCGGCGGCCGGGAACTTCCTTCTTGGCCGCGGAGACCTCACGGAGGGCCTCGGCGTAGTTGGTGATGTCCGTCAGAATGACCAGCACGTGCATCCCCTTCTCGAAGGCCAGATACTCGGCGGCGGTCAGGGCCATACGGGGGGTGGAGATACGCTCGACAGCCGGGTCGTTGGCCAGGTTGGTGAACAGCACGGTACGGTCGATGGCGCCGGTGCGCTTGAACTCGTTGACGAAGTACTCCGACTCCTCGAAGGTGATGCCGATGGCGGCGAAGACCACGGCGAAGTTGGAGGCGGAGTCCCCCAGCACCTTGGCCTGGCGGGCGATCTGGGCCGCCAGCTGGGCGTGGGGCAGGCCGTTGCCGGAGAAGATGGGCAGCTTCTGGCCGCGGACCAGGGTGTTCAGCCCGTCGATGGAGCTGACGCCGGTCTGGATGAACTCGTTGGGGTAGTCCCGGGCGGCCGGGTTGATGGGCTGGCCGTTGATGTCCAGGCTCTTCTCAGGCAGGATGGCGGGGCCGCCGTCGATGGGCTGGCCCATGCCGTTGAACACGCGGCCCAGCATGTCGCCGGACACCGCCAGCTCCAGGGGGTGGCCCAAAAAGCGGATCTTGGAGTCCCGCAGGTTGATGCCGGCGGAGGACTCGAACAGCTGGACCACGGCCTTGTCGCCGTTGACCTCCAGCACCTTGCAGCGCCGGACGCTGCCGTCTGAGAGCTCAATTTCGGCCAGCTCGTCGTAGGTGACGCCGTCAACCTTCTCCACCACCATCAGGGGGCCGGAGATTTCGTGTATGGTACGGTATTCCTTCATCATAACTGGTCACCCGCTTTCTCTACGATCTCGGCGATCTCCCGCTCCATCTCCTCCGCGATGGCGGCGTACTCCTGGACGTATTTGTCGGCCTCCACGAACTTGGCGCGGCCGATCTTCTCCTTGGCGGGGATGTCCATCATGGGGGCCAGGGGCGCGCCCTTGCCGATGGCGTCCCGGGCCAGCCGGTCGAAATCCAGGATCATGGCCAGCATCCGCATCTGGCGGTCGTGGCTGGAGTAGCTGTCCACGTCCATGAAGGCGTTCTGCTGGAGGAAGTCCTCGCGGACCATCTTGGCGGTCTCCAGGGTCAGCTGGTCGTTGGGGGACAGGGAGTCCTTACCCACCAGCTGGACGATCTCGTTGAGGTTATCCTCCTCCTGGAGGAGGCTCATGGCCTTGTTTCGGTTCTCCATGAAAGCGGGGCCGAAGTGCTCGTCGAACCAGGGCTTCATGGTGTCCAGATACAGGGAGTAGGAGTTCAGCCAGTTGATGGCGGGGAAGTGGCGGCGGTAGGCCAGGGAGGCGTCCAGGGACCAGAACACCTTGACGATACGCATGGTGCCCTGGGAGACGGGCTCGGACAGGTCGCCGCCCGGAGGCGACACGGCGCCCACGGCGGTCAGGGAGCCCACACGGTCCTCGCTGCCCATGCACTGCACCACGCCGGCGCGCTCATAGAACTGGGCCAGACGGGAGGCCAGGTAGGCGGGGTAGCCCTCCTCGCCGGGCATCTCCTCCAGACGGCCGGACATCTCGCGCAGGGCCTCGGCCCAGCGGGAGGTGGAGTCGGCGATGACGGCCACGGCGTAGCCCATGTCGCGGAAGTACTCCGCGATGGTGATGCCGGTATACACGGACGCCTCACGGGCGGCCACGGGCATGTCGGAGGTGTTGGCAATCAGCACGGTACGCTTCATCAGGGACTCGCCGGTGCGGGGGTCCTGGAGCTCGGGGAACTCGCGCAGAACGTCGGTCATCTCGTTGCCGCGCTCGCCGCAGCCCACGTAGATAACGATGTCCACATCGGACCACTTGGCCAGCTGATGCTGAACCACGGTCTTGCCGGAGCCGAAGGGGCCGGGGACGGCGGCGGTGCCGCCCTTGGCGATGGGGAACATGGTGTCGATGATCCGCTGGCCGGACTGGAGGGGGGCCACCGGGTTGTACTTCTGCTTGTAAGGACGGCCCACACGGACGGGCCACTTCTGGGTCATGGTCAGCTCCTTGACCTCGCCCTTGTCGGTCTTGACCTTGGCGACCACCTCGTCCACGGTGTAGTCGCCGGCCTTGATGGCCCAGGAGAGGGTGCCGGAGATGCCATTGGGGACCATGATCTTGTGGAGCACGACCTCCGTCTCGGGCACGGTGCCCAGCACGTCGCCGCCTACCACGCGGTCGCCCGTCTTGGCCACGGGGGTGTAGGCCCACTTCTTCTCCCGGTTGATGGCGGAGACCTCCACGCCGCGGGCCAGGTTGTTGGACCCCGTCTGCTTGACGATCTCCTCCAGCGGGCGCTGGATGCCGTCGTAGATGTTCTCGATGATGCCGGGCCCCAGCTCCACGCTCAGGGGCATGCCGGTGGTCTCCACCGCCGCGCCGGGCCCCAGGCCGCTGGTTTCCTCATAGACCTGGATGGAGGCCTGGTCGCCGGTCATATTCAGGATCTCACCGATCAGCCGCTGCTCGCCCACGCGGACCACGTCCTGCATGTTGGCGTCGGCAAGGCCGTCGGCCACCACCAGCGGGCCGGAAACCTTGATAATCTTTCCTTGACTCATTGCTTCACTGCCTTCCTTTACTAAATTAAAGGCTCCTGCTGCTGCGGCCCGACGGGCCGCAGGGGAAGTTGCTTCTGTGCGCCGCCGCGCAGCGGCGGCAAGAAGGAGGAATGATACAAAATGTATGATATGAAGGCATTCTATGAGGCCCACAGCGTCGCCGACGCTGTAAAACTCCGTCTGGAACACCCCGAGGCCCAGATCCTCGCCGGAGGTACCGACGTCCTGGTCCAGATGCGGGAGGGCAAACGGGCCGGGAAGGAGCTGATCTCCATCTACGGCATCGATGCGCTCCGGGGCGTAGCTCTGGAGGAAGATGGGACCATCCGCATTGGCTCCCTGACCAGCTTCAGCCATATTACCAAGGACCCCATTATCCAGAAATATATCAACGTTCTGGGCGAGGCCGTGGACATGGTGGGCGGTCCCCAGATCCGCAACGCCGGGACCATCGGCGGGAATACCTGCAACGGCGTTACCAGCGCCGATTCCGCTTCAACGCTCTTTGCCTGGGACGCGGTCATTGAGCTGACCGGCGAAAATGGCGCGCGGCGTATCCCGATCCAGGAGTTTTACATCTCCGCCGGGAAGGTGGATATCCACCCTGACGAGATTCAGACCGCCATCCTGATCCCCAGAGCCAGCTATGAAAACTGCTTTGGGCATTATATCAAGTACGCCATGCGTAGCGCAATGGACATCGCGACTACAGGATGTTCCGTGAACGTGGTCCTCAGCGAGGATAAGAAGACCGTCGCCCGGGCCCGGATTGCCTACGGTGTGGCGGGGCCCATCCCCCTGCGGTGCGAACACGCCGAGGCCGCTGCGCAAGGGAAGCCCCTGACGGAGAAGACCGCAGAGGCCTTCGCCGCCGCCGTGCTGGAGGACATCCATCCACGGGACAGCTGGCGGGCCAGCAAGGCTTTCCGGGAACACATCGCCGTGGAGCTGGCGAAACGGGGACTCGTGGAGTCCATCAAACTGGCGGGAGGTGAGCTGGCGTGAGCATCCAGTACAAATTGATCCGCTGCACCATCAACGGCCGGGCCGTGGAGCAGATGGTGGACGTGCGGGCGTCCCTGACGGACATGCTCCGCAGCGACTTCCGGCTGACCAGCGTGAAGAAGGGCTGCGAGGTGGGCGAGTGCGGGGCCTGCAACGTCCTCATCGATGGGGAGTGCTTCAACTCCTGCCTGTATCTGGCCGCCTGGGCGGACGGAAAGGATATCCGCACTCTGGAGGGCCTGCTGGGTCCCGGCGGGGAATTGAGCGATATTCAGCAGGCGTTCGTGGACGAGGCCGCCATCCAGTGCGGGTTCTGCACACCGGGATTCATCATGACCGCTGTGGAAATTCTGGAGAGCGGGAAGGAGTATTCGGACGATGAGCTGCGTAAGCTCCTCTCCGGACATCTGTGCCGCTGCACCGGGTATGAGAACATCCTCCGGGCGGTGAAAAAGACCATGCTGCAACGGCTGGGAAAAGAGACATAGAAAACGGGACCGGCGTCCGCCAGCCAAGGGGACGCCGGCCCTCCTATGTTCCGCTCCGCCTGTCATCTCACTCCTCCATGTACTCCCGGTAGTCGCTCTCGCTGGCGAACAGGACCCAGCGTCCCTCCACATAGCCCATGTACCCGGCGCCGTTGTAGTATCCCTTCATCACTGCCGCTCCTTTCTGCTTCGTGTGCTGATCTTTGCTTCTTCCTATAGTATACAGCACAAATAGTCCGAAAATCCGGACAGTAACTCTGCCGGACACCCCCTGCGCTTCTCCGCCCCGTTTCCCCCACTTTCCCCGCGGATAAGCCCTTGAAAAGCGCCGCGATCTGTGGTAAGATAAAGCCGTATTCCATGGATTTCCGAAAAAGCGGCGCACAGCGCCGCGCACCGGCGGAGGGGTGATGGCGATCATGGAGCAGACGGTCTCAATCAAACAGCCGCGGAGCGTCCGGGCCCTGCTCCTGCTCTGCCCGCTCTTTGCGTCCCTGGCCTGCGCCATCCTGCTGTGGGGCTGGGCCCCGGCGCAGCCGGAGGCGGCGGAGCCTGCCCCTGCCATAGAGGCGACGGAGCCCGCTCCTCTGGTCACGGCGGCGCAGCTGGAGGCCATGGCCTACACCGACAGCGTCATGGGGGAGATGAGCTGGGCCCTGACAGAGGCCTCTGTGGAGGAGCTCAACCGGGTGCTGCGCGCCTACGGGATTCTCTCCGCGGAGGAGATCAGCCAGTTTCTGGCCCAGGCCATGGTGGAGACCGTGGGGGGGCGGTGGCTTCTGGAAATCGGGGACGACCCCTACTTCCAGGATCACGGCTACACCGCCGGCACCCGCGGGGCCGGCTATTTCCACCTCACTTTCGCCTACGGCCAGATGGCCTTTGCCACCTGGATGATGAAGCGCCACGTGCCGGAGCTGGCGGAGATCGAGTACGTCAACCCCACCTTCCACGGCCGTGAGACCATCCGGGAGGGCTACTACAGGGCCCTGGGCCTGGCGGCCAACCTGGGGCTGGACGTGTCCGCCTACTCCCGGATCGTCTACGACGCCCACAGTCCGGTGGCCACCGGCGCGGAGTATATCGCCGCTTCCTTCGCCTGGGAGAGCGCCGGCTACTACTGGCACATCACCGGCATCAGCGCCGCCCTGGACAGCGAGCCGGGGACGCACAACACAGACGCCGTCTCCCAGCTGGTGGGGGGCGGAAACTGGCAGTCCCGCCGGGAGGCCTATCTGGCCATCAGCCCGGTGCTGTATGAACAATCTTGAAAAGGAGACGATCACAATGGGCTTGTTTGGCAGACAATCGAAGATGGACAGCGACGTGGAGACGGTGGAGGCCGTTCTGCCGGAGCAGTACGAAGAGGTCCCCGAGCTCCCCACCCCCCTGAGCACCACCACCATCGCCAAGGGCGTCACCGTCACCGGCACCCTGCACGGCGAGGGCATCATCCAGATCGAGGGCACCGTGGAGGGGGAGATCGATCTGACAGGCGCGGTGGTTGTGAAGGAGACCGGCCTGGTCAAGGGCCCCGTTACGGCGGACACCATCCGCGTGGCGGGCTGCATCAGCGGCGACGTGGTGGCCCGGGACCACATGTTCCTGGAGAAGACGGGCAGTCTGGACGGCGACGTGACCACCATCTCCCTGGTGGTGGAGGACGGCGGCCGCTTCAACGGGCGCAGCAATATGCTCCGCCAGGAGAAGGGCGTGCCCACCTGGAAGGAGAAAAAGTCCGACACGGCAGAGAGCAAGGACGCCTGAGGCGCGCCATGTACATAAGGAGAGGGGACAGCCGGCGGCTGTCCCCTCTCCTTATGTCTATGTACGTTTTCAAAGCGCCTCCGGCCGGATGCCCGCCATATCCAGGATGGCGGGGACGTTTTTCTCCGCGCCGATGGCCATGATGTGGACGCCGGGGCAGATGCCGCCGTCCTTGATGGCGGCGATCATCTCCGCCGCCATCTCCATGCCCAGCCTGGCGGGCAGGCCCTTGACGCCCTTGGCCTTGCCCTCCTCGGCGGCCAGGCGGTCGATCATCCCCTGGGGCACCGCGATGCCGGGGACGTTCTCGTTCATAAACCGGGCCATCCCGGCGGCCTTCAGGGGGATGATCCCGGCCATGATGGGCACGTCGATGCCCGCCGCCCTCACCGCGTCCATAAACCGGCGGAGGTCGTCCGGGTCGAACACGCCCTGGGTCTGGATGTACCGGGCCCCGGCCTCCACCTTCTGGCGCAGCTTGTTGATCTGCAAAATCCTGGGCTCGTACACCGGCGTCACCGCCGCCCCCTTAAAGAAGCGGGGCGCGCCGCCGGCCAGGGGGTTCCCCCCGCAGTCCGCGCCGCTCTCCTCCATCTCCGAGAGCATCCGCAGGATGCCCACCGAATCCAGGTCGTACACCGGCTTGGACTGGCGGCAGTCCCCCACCACCGGGTGGTCCCCGGTGAGGGCCAGTATGGTGTCGATGCCGAAGGAGGCAGCCGAGAGGACGTCGCCCATAAGGGCCATCCGGTTCCGGTCCCGGCCGGTCATCTGCAAAATGGGCTCCGCCCCCGCCCGCTTCAGGTGGACGCACAGGCCCAGGGAGGAGGCCTTCAGACAGGCAGACTGCATGTCTGTGACGTTGATGCCGTGGACCCGGTCCTTGATCAGGGCGGCGGCCTCCAGCTGCTCGGTAAAGTCAAACCCCTTGGGGGGCGCCATCTCCGCCGTGACGGCGAAGCGGCCGGCCTCCAGGGCGCTCTGCAACACACTCATGCTTTTTTCTCCCTCAAATTGATGTGCCGGGGGTAGGACACGTCGGCGTAGCCCTTGTCCCGGCGGGTTTCGCCCAGCTTGTGCTCCTGGCCGATGGCCACCAGGCGGTTGTAGATGAGAATCCAGGCGCAGTCGTTGTCCGGATTGACCTCGCACTTGCCGTTTTTCTGGCCGCCGCAGGGCCCGTTGACCAGGCTTTTGGCGCACTTGGTGATGGGGCAGACGCCGCCGGTGGACCCCAGCACGCAGTCGCCGCACATTTTGCAGTACTCGTTGAACATGCCGACCCGCTCCACCTGTCCCAGGAACATGGTGTTGTTGGCGGGGTAGACCGGCAGCTGGATGTTGTCCGCCACGGTCTGAACGCCGTCGCCGCAGCTCATGCCCACGACGGCCTGGGCCCCGGCGTCCCGCAGGGCCTTCAGGTCCCGCTTCACCAGCAGCTTGTGGCAGCACTCGTCCGGCAGGACGGTGCCAACCACCTCCATTCCCTGTTCCTCCA
>OFGN01001566.1_pt1 | contig 15608 bp, 16 predicted proteins | sample 1521821 | NCBI WGS metagenome assembly OFGN01 (sample SAMEA3504094, study PRJEB24116) | mouse gut metagenome | biome: mouse gut; feature: mouse-associated habitat; material: faeces | place: Denmark | collected 2011
GCCACAGCCTTGCCCCAGGCGGCGGGATCGCCTGCCGTAGAATCGGACTCATCCAGACAGCAGATGATATCCCCCATGCCCCTGTAGACAGGCTCACGCCGCCGGTACTGCTTGATCTGCCGTTTCTGGTATTTTCGCAGGAACAGCGGTGTGGTCAGCGGAGAGGCCAGCATTGCCAGCTCCGATGTGACCGCCCGCGAGAGGTCATTCCCCAATTCCAGGGAGTATTTTTCTCCCCGGCCGAATGTATAGCCGTTGCGCTTGCCCTGGACGAACATCTCCCGGAACCGCCCCAGATATTTGGACACATCCCGCAGCACGCGGCTCTTACGGACTGCATCCAGCAGGGCGGTGTTGGCCGCCGTTTTCTTCAAATCGCCTGGGTCATTGCCCCAAGCGGCAATGATGCTATAAATCTCCCCGGCCCTATCGGATGCGGCATGGACGGCCCTCGTGACAAGTGCGGAAATTGCTTCCTTGTTCTTGGCTGTATTGGCGTCAATCATTTTATTCACAGCCGTCACCTGCTGCCGTTTGCTCTCCGCGCGGTTGGCGGAGGCAACTGCCTGCCGCTCCAGCTTCTGGTCACTCCCGCCGTGTGTTTTCAGCCATTCCAGCTGCTCCGCCAGCTGCTTTTGCGCCTGAGCCTGCGCATTTTCCAGCTTCTCTAAGGTGTTAAGCGCGTTTTTCTCCCCGCCGATATTGGCGAGAAGCTCATCCAATTCTCCGGCAGTCTGGGAGATAAATTCGGATGCGGCCTCATACGCCGGCAGTTCCCGGCCCTCGCATACCGCTTTCAGCGTGGGGAAATCCTCGCTCTGGGTAATGTGGTCCAGAAGAAGCGTGTTGAACTTCCGTGCCTGGGCAGAAAGAGCGCTGTCGTCATTCCGCCGGGGGATCAGGGAGTAGAACGACTGGTAGATATCCCGAGAGAGGGCGGGGAAGGAGCGCAGCTTCTGCTCCGCCGTCTGCTCAATCTGCGTCAAGGCGTCGTCCCCGCTTCGGAGATCCGCATAGATGCTGTCCTCCAATCTGGTGGAGCGGAGGATGCGGTCCGTGAGCTGTGCCGCAGCGTCCGGCTGTCCGGCAGCCCAAGGGGATTGGAGAACATCAGAAATGGAGCGGTAGGTCTGCCTCACTTCCCATCACCTCCATTCCGGTGGCTGTCCGTCCGCAGCGCCTCTAAATAGGTAAAATATTGTTTCATAACGCAATGTTCCTCCATAAAGGAGGCGGCGCATCGCTGCACCGCCTCTCCGCCTCTATTCCGCGCTGCTCTTGGCATACGCGTTTAAGTAGATATTGTAATCTCTCATCCTGGTAATGAGCCTGACCCAGAAATTGCAGTGAGTACCCTCCAGATAGAAATGATACTCCTGCTGGAACTCCCGATCCGCACAAGCCTCCGGGTGGGACTCGCAGAACTGCCTGAGCGTGTCCAAGTCAGACAGCGCGTCCTTTGCGGTCAAAGCCACATATATTTCGTCGATTTCCTTTTTGACCTCCTCCGTAGCAAGCGCCGGATGGCAGGGCCAGGCCGTGTTCCACCAGCGCCTGCCATTGTAGTCAGCACGGATATGACCGATCTTGAGTCGGGGTACCCTTGAGACGGTGCCCTCCAGTTCCTCCATATCCTGAAACACCTCAAGAAAAGGGCATCCTGTCCGCAGCAATGTAAGAATATTTCCGTTCATATCGCTTACGCTCCTATTCATTTTTTACGAACTATACGGCCATAAGGTTGGCATGGCTGTCAGGATTCTGTCAAGGGCGGCAGGAAGGGGAATTTTCCTTCCCGCCGCCGGTTCCAATCAGTACGGAATCCCCTCGCCGGAGGGCGCGGAAAACGGATCAAATCCAGGCGGAAGGCCGGCTCCCGGGAAGCCGCCGAACCCTTCGTCAGCGACAGGGACCGGCTCCGGCGGTTCATCCTTGGGCTTGGAATCGCCAAAATACGCGTTGTCCACCAGAATCTCCGCGCTGCGGCGCTTGTTCTTCTCCTTATCTACCCAGTCCCGTATCTGAAGCCGTCCGGTGACAGCCATCATACGTCCCTTGGTGAAATACTTGCTGACAAACTCCGCCGTGGAGCGCCATGCCACACAGTCAATGAAGTCAGTCTCCTTCTCCCCGCTGTCCTTGGTCTTGAAATCCCGGTCACAGGCGAGCGTGAAGCTGCACACAGGAGTACCGCTCTGGGTGGAGCGCAGCTCCGGATCGCGGACCATACGGCCCATAAGGGTGATGTGGTTGAGCATAATGTTCCTCCAATTCTTTTACAGATGGACCAGCTGTTCCAGTTGGTCCAGCGGCGCCGGGACGAAACCAACGGAAGTATGCGCCTTATTGGTTATCTTCTCCAGGTCCGCCAAAAGCGCGTCTGTCAGGGCCTTCTCCTTGTCGGTCTGCGCCGCTGCCGCCAGCTCCTGCTGCATCCCATACAGCCGCACAGCTTCGCCGCGCAGCTTGACCAGAGCCTTTTTGCGCTGGTTGGCTGCGGCCGCCTCGAAATCGCTGTACATATCCATCGCCATGCTGCGGATATTGTCCGTTTTGTCCTGCATGGGATTGACGCACATGCGGCTGAGGACCGCCTCTACCATGGTCCGTTCGCCCGGCTTCTGCCACAGATAGTTCTTCAGCGCCAGCAGGTCCTCCGGCTCCACAGCCGGATGGCCGGAGATCCACGCCTTGGCCTGGACGATAGGGTAGTAATTGAGATACTTCCGATCTGATACAGGGATGCCGTCTTTACGGAGCTGGCAGAGGATATCGTCCGCCAGTTCGTTGACAGCATCCGGGATGGGGATTCCGCCAACTGCCTGCTGCATGTCCAAAAGCTCACCCAGCGTAATGACCGCAGTGATTTGACCAAAGCGGCCCGCCTGCTTGTCCCGCAGTATGGCCAGGCGCTTGTCCCTGTCCGCAATATTCGCTGTGACCACCTTCAGCTCCAGCCGGTCATAGAGGGCCTCCAGGATCTTCTCCTGGGGATCGTTGAAGTTGGGGATCTCGTTGGACGCCGCGAAAAAGGAGATGACGGGGATGGGATAAGTACGGCCCTCGTTGGTGTACTTGCGCTCATTGAGGGCGGTGAGCAGGGAGTTGAGCACCCCGTCATTGCATTTGAAGATCTCATCCAGGAACACAATGTCCGCCTCGGGGATTTTTCCGGCAGTGAGTACAGAGGGCTCGCCGGAGTGAAGTGCCGCCAGGGCCGCCCGATAATCCGCCAGCGCCGCCGTGTGCGCTCTCAGCAGTTCATAGGTTGACGGCGAATCCTTTTGGCTGGAAAAGCTTTCTACAAAACACTCTAGCTTTGAACGCAGATGCTGGTAGAGCTCATCGCCGCTTACAACAGACTCTGGCACGCTGCCGGGGAGCAGGCTGGACAGGTCAACGCGCCCGAAAAGCTGTTCCTCATCGGTCTGCTTGGACAGTAGGCGCTCAAACTGCCGGGCCCCGGTGATCCGGGCGCGGAACTGGTTGATGGCGTAGCTCTTGGCCTGGCCGGGCGCGCCCAGGATGAACAGGTTCTTTCGGGTGAGCAGGGCGATGGCGATGGCCTCCACCAGCTCCTCCCGCTCCGCCACCTGGCCGTTCACGTCGGCCATCACGGCCAGCATACGGTCACACAGGGACTGTGTATTTTGATTTGGCATGGTTTTACCCCTTTCAATCCTTTGATAATTCCAGAGATTTTTCATACTCCGTATAGCAAAGCGGACAGGACAGATTGCGTTGGGGCTGGTATCCTGCCGTTTGCAGGAGCGCCACATACAACAGGGCGTCCCGCTCATGCTGGAACACCTTCACCTCTATCGGGTCACCGCAAAAGACGCAATGCTCCAAAACCACTTCACAGGATGTCCCAACCGATTTCCGCCGGATTTCGTAGCTGCGGACAATTTCCCGCAACCCATCGTCCGGCATATGGAACAGCGCCGCAAACCGCTCCCCGAAATCCTTCGTCTGGCTTTTCAAGTCGGTGTTTTCCGCCCGCGCCTTGGTCAGCTGGAGGCGCAGGAACCGGGCGTCCTGACCGACATTTTCGCCCAACTCTTCCACATCCGCCCATTCGCTTTTCCGATCAATGAAATGCCGCGTCATGAAGCGAGACAGCCGGCGGCAAAACCCTTGCAATGCCGCGCGCAGACGGTACATCATCACAGCCATTCTCCGCCTACGCTGCGCTCAGTTGCTGATACAGCCTGCCGCCCTCCCGAATGGCGTCGAGAGAAATGATGTTTCCTCCACGGAACTCCTTCGGAGCGCCAGTGATGCCGGTCAGGCGGCGGACCTCCTTGCAGTTGAGCAGCTCATATTTCAGCTGCGCGTAGATACGTTTTTTCAGAGAACCCTTGGCCGGGTCGTAGGTGTCCACGCAACGGATCAGCCGGATGGCCAACTGTTGGTACACATCGTCCCGTTCAAGGTGCGCGGCCTGGATCAGCGTCCAGTTCTGCCGGATCACGGTGTCGATGCAGTGGAGGTGCTCCTCCACCACGCGGTTGCGAAGCTCATAGGAAATATTGTTTTTCATTTCAAAAACTCCTTGTATTTTGGGGGCCTGTGCGCGGGGCGCAGGCCCAATTTGTTTGCCGGCCATTCGTGTGCCCTGTGTCAAGCCGCGATGACCCGGTACTTCAGGGACAGCTCTCCCCGAACATTCTTGTCAAAGACGAGCTCCCGCCCGGTGCAGGGGGCGATCTTCCTGCGTCGGTCACGGAGCAGGTGCTCATAGCCCCTGCTTCCCCTGTGGCGGCGGGCGTTCTGCCGTCCGGCGCCACTGGGAAAGCTCCGAAAAAAGCCCACCATGCTCCAATATCCGGCGTTCGGGGATTGGGCCGCCTTGCGGGCCCAGCCGTCCATGGCCTCCTGTTCGTCCTCCGTGGCCGGGCGGAACCCGCCGTTGTAGACGGAGAGGATATCGCCATCCAGCTCAAATCGAGCAGACCGCTCCACCCGCAGCTGGGACGTTTTCTGATTGGGATCGTTCAGTCCTTCCGTGGTGTTGAGCACCAGGTCAAAGCCATAGCTGCGCACAGCGGCGATGCGGCGGGGACCCCGCAGCCAGGGCGCAAAGCCAGACGTTTCCCCGTTGCGCCAGAGCAGCTCCAGGAAAATGGGCCGTTCCTGTGCCATTCGCTTAAATTCGTTCAGCGTCATGTTCAGCGTCCTTTCTTTAAACTCTACGGTGCTTTTTCAACGATCTTCCAGCAGAAATTCAAAATTACTCCCGCAGGCAGGGCCTTAAACTTCTCCTGCCGCTCCGGGGAAAGGGCGCTATACACCTGACAGACCACGTTAGCCGTCACAGTGTCCAGCCAGGTCCAGCCCTTCTCGTTTTCAAAAGGCTCGCACAGGTCGTACTGCCCGGACGCTTCGCCGCTGGGGCGGATCATGTGCAGGCCCCCGGATCGCACGATCTCGCAGCACTCCAAAAACGTCAGGCCATTCCTCGTTCCAGGCTCACACATGGCTTCCGGCCTCCCCGGCGTCCTTTTGCCGGTATTCTGCCTCCAATTCTTGAGCCGGCGTATAACGGCGCAGGTTCTGATTGACATATTCGCTGGCGTGATGCATCAGTGCGCCGCACAGCTCGCCCATGATTTTGGCGGCCTCCAGGTCACGTCTCAGCGTTTTCAGCGTGCCCACATGGAGGGAGCACCGCCTGGATTCATCAAACTTTCCCTTCAGATAGCAGTCGATGTAGATGCCCTCACAGCCATAGTTGACGATGGGCACAAAGTCAAATTCGTAGGCGGTGAGCTTTACCCCTTCGTGCCTGCCCCCCTCGTGCTCACAGGGCAGGTAGTAGTCCAGGATGGCCCCGGCCCTGTCGAAATCGCCGTTTGCCTTTGCCCTTCGGATCACGCTGCTGAACAGGCTGCCGCCGGTGTCCCGGAACACCTCGGTGGGCTTCTCCGGCGGGAAATTCTGTTCCAGCCAGAGCTGTGCCCGCTCCCGATCCCAGTCGTTGAACAAATCTAGGAATTGCTTGCTGTGCCGGAACTGGCGCTGCTCATCCCGGCTCGCATAGAACCTGCTGCGTTCCTCACAGCGGCCGTAGTACCCCACCTGCGTTGAAAAACTGTCATAGGGATGGGCGGTCTGCACCGTGTCATAAATGGCCTTCAGCAAATCGTCCCCGGTCAGGCCCTTCTGGATCGGGATGACCTTCTCCAGCTCGCCGCCGCAGTCCTTACAGCAGCCCATCAGGCTGACGCCCAAGCACTCGCTGAGTTTGAAATAGTTCAACGCCCAGTGGGTGGGGATGAAGTGGTCGTTGTAAAAATTGGTGGCGGCATCGGGCCGGCCCGCCAGACGGTGGCAGCATTCGCAGTATCTGTTTACCATTTTTCAGTCCTCCTTTGCGTCAGTCCGCACCCGCGAACGGTCGAAAGAGTACAGGGGAAGCAGCCTGTCATAGTTCAAGTAATAAAAATAGTAGGGTTTCAGGCCGTCGTCTATCTCAATGACCTCTCCATACTCCAGCTCCATCCCAGCATCGGAAAAAGTCTGCTCCACAGATTCCCTCTGCATGGCGTCATAAAACTGCTTGGCAGTCAGGCCAAGGGTTCCCTCACAGCGCAGCCTGTAGCGGGATTCTGAGGGGGAGATGTGCGCACCCGGCTTGTAGTCCTTTCGGTTGAGGCGCCATTCCAGGAACTCGCTCTTCTCATCCACAAAGCCGTAGACGCGGCACACCGGCGGGGAGGTCAGCCGGGGGCACCACTTGGGGGGCTTGTATTTCGGGTCGGACTTGCGGAACCGCTTAGATTTCCGTTTTTTCGGGAAACCATTGCAGTAGCGCGCGCAGCCCACAAGCTGGTGGTACTGGCAGCCGGGGCAAGTCGGCACCGGGAAGGTGTACTTTGTTTTTGCCATCTACGACCCCTCCCTGATGCGAGAGTTCTCATTTCCAGCACGCCCGTTCAGCCATTCCTGCACAAATTCCCGATCAGATTCGTGAAACAGCGATATAAACATATCTCGGAAGCAGTTTACATTGGCGGGAAGCCGTTCATTTTGCGCACTCCACATCTGAAACATCCAACGGTAGATCTCCGTCAACAGTTCATCCGGCGTGGCCTGGCCGGGCAATTCCCTGCCGATGCACAGGTCACCTCCACAGATTCGGCATCGGCCGATTTTGCACAGGCGGCGGCCTTCTTCCGGCTCCAGGGTGGTATACTTCAGTTCGAAGCCGGAGAACTCAAAATAGTTCATGAGGTGATTAACCTGTATGGCTATGTCATCATTTTTCCAGTCAATACAATGGCACATCGACTGTTTATGCTCACATTCCCGCATTACGCCGCCTCCTCGTTGTTCCATTTTTCGCACAGCTCAATGACCCTCTGACACTGATCCATTTCAAACCCACCGATGTGGGCGCGGTCAGGCCTCAGATGAAGTTCCCCTGCCAGCCAGCGGTACGCCCCCGTCCGGGTCATGCGCCCGCTTTTCCAAAGGGCGTCGAACACCCGGTGGGCCTCCATCCGCTTCAGCCGCAGCACCTCATTGGCCACATTGCCCAAGGCCCGCGTGGTGCCCTTGTGGCAGCCCACCCGGGCGTTGCAGTTCTGGCATTGATAGACAAACTCGCCCTCCATGCCCAGCCGCCGGGCGGACTCGCCATAGACCGCTTTGGCGGGAATCAGCTTGATCACACCGCCGCAATATCTACAGATGTCGTTCTCCTTCACACGCTGCACCCCCTACGCCGCCTTTTTGGCGGTCTTAGCCTTGGCCTTGGAGGGTTTGGCCTTCTTTTCCGCTTTTTTTGGCTCGGCTTTGGGGGCCTTCTGCACCACCACCGGGGCAGCCACAGGCTCCCGCATGGCGGTCTGCATATAGTAGGCTCCCTCAGTGGACAGATCCAGCATCCCTGCCTGGGCGATGCCCAGGGTGGCCGTGCCGGACAGCGAACGCAGGCAGGCCATCAGGTCGGAGATGAGATACCAGTATCCGCCCTGGGGCGTTCCCGTCAGCGGGGCGGTCTCCAGCTCCTGGCAGGCTTCCCCCAGCTCTCCCTTGCAGGAGAAGGTGATCCGCCCGCCGTCAAAGGCCAGCTTCACCCGGCCCTTGGGGTCTACCGCCGCCACGGTTTTCAGCGTCCGCCGAAGCTCGGCCACATCGGTGAGCAGCGTGAACTGGTTGCGGATGTTGTTCATCAGCCCGTCCGTGTCCATATAGTCGCCCTCCATCAGCATGGCCCCGAACGTGAGCCCCGGACGTTGGAACACCAGGAACTTCCCGGCTACGCCCACGTTGAACTCATCTGCGTCCGAACACAGTCCGGCCAGCTTTTCCAGGGAGTTGGCGGGCAGCAGCAGGCTGATGTTCCCGGCGGATTTGTCGTCGCCCTTGGCGGCGACCAGGCACCGGCCGTTGTAGCCCACTCCCTTCAGCCCTTCCCGGGTGAACATCAGGTTTACGCAGCGCATCAAGGGTTTGTCCTTGTCCTCAGATGTGGCGAACATGGTCTGCCGGGCCATGGACGGGATGCCGGACAGCTTTACCGTGTCCTCCGGGAACGGGAGCTCTATTTTGGGGAATTCGCCTCGCTCCCCGATGCCCCAGCTGTAGATGGTCTCCCCGCTGCGCAGTGTGAGCACGCGGGTTCCCGGCCTGCGGCGCAGCTGCGCCGTCTCGCCGGACATCAGCCCCAGCATCCCCGCCAGCAGCTTGGCGTTCATCACCAGCGCGTCATCTTCTCCAACGGTACAAACCAACTTCTGCTCCAGGGAAGTCTCAATGTTGGTGGCAGTGAAGGTGAGTGTACCCGCGGCGGCGTCAGCCTCTAAAAGCACCCCCTTCAGCGGTTCCAGGGGTGCGTCCTCCGACGCGACGGCAGCGGCCTTTTGGACGGCGCTCAACAGCTCCGCCCGATTTATCGTGATGTTCAAAATTTCCTCCTTTACGCGGCAAAGCCGTCGAGGGTGAATTGATTTTCGTCCACGACAGACTTCTTCGGTTTCTTTTTCTTCTTTTGTTCTTCCAGCGTCCGTTCCAGCAGGCCGTCGAACTCCTTCCGGCGGGTACGGGCGCTGGTGTCCTGGATGGCGGCGGCTTTCGGTGTCGGAAGCTCTGGCGCGGGCGGGGCTGCGGCGCGAGCACGCCGCTCGGGGTTGATGACCGCCATCTTTTTGAATGCGGCGGCGATATCCTCCACATTGTCCTTGATGCCCAGGGCCAGTTCCTTCGCCATCTGGGAGGTCAGATCCCGCACGTCGCTCATGGCGGCCAGACCTTCCTCAGAGAAGCCACCTTCGATGATGCCCGCCACCGCCAGCTTGGAGGCCATCAGCTTCATGGCCTTGGCCTGCATGGTGTCCTTGTAGTAGAGCAGGTAGACCTCTACTCGGGGCGCGGTCTGATTGATGCGCCAGCTCCGGCGGGACGCCTGCCGCAGGGTGAACAGGTTATAGCCCATGCTGTAGAAAATCAGTGTGGTAAAATCATTCAGATCGAGCCCTGTCTCCACGCATTTTGGATTGGTGATGAGCACCTGGAGCCCCGAACGCACCCGTTTTTCCACCCATGCCTCCCGCTTGCCGGGGGAGACGGTGGGCGGGAGGATCTCCGTGCGGTACCCCTCCCCGGTCAGAAGCTTTAACAGCTTTTGCTGGGAATCGGTACGGGTCCAGCTGGTGTAGATGAGCACTCGCTCTCCTGCCGCCGCCTTTGCCCGGACGATCTCCAGCACCTTCTCCTCCTTGGGAAGGATATCGTCAAAGCAGGCGGCATTGGCGGGCTTTACGATCACACTGCCGTTAATGGGGTCAACGATCTCAGGCTGGTCATAGGGCTGATCCGGGTAGACGGTGAGCAGGTTCAGATAGGCGGACAGCAGCTTGTTGGCCGCCTTTCGGTCTGTTTTCAGCACCTTCTGCAAAATATGTTCAGCCTGTTTGTAGCCGTTCTCCACCGATTCAGGCATATCCAGCGGCACCGGGATCTCCTCATAGTCCGGCAGGTCCTTTCCCATGTCGGACAGGGAGAGGAAGCTGGTATACTCCAGCAGGAACCGGGAATACACCAGCGGCGACACGCCGGGAAGCTGCCTACTTCGCACCCGCCGCTTCACCGTGCGCCGGTTGGAGTTATAATCCGGCTCTGACAGCTCGTAGACGTTCTCAGTGACGCCGTATTCATCGTCAAACCAGGCGGGTTTGCGGTAAGGTTTGCCGTCCCGACCCATCAGGCCGGGCACCAGGCGGTAAAGCAGGTGAAACAGGCCCGAGCTGTACCCGTTGATGAGGGTGGCGGTCATGCCCACAAACAGCCTGGACACGCCGAACAGCTCGCCCATGGCGTCCCCCTGGCCACTGGCGTTGTTGTACTCATGGAGCTCATCGCATAGCAGCCCGTCGATTCGTCCCCGGTACTTCTTTTTGATGTAGGTGCTCAGGGGAAAGCGCCGGCAGGCCCCCCGCACCGGCTCATAGCCGTCCAGGTTGGCCTCGATGTCGTCCAGGCGGGCCAGGACGCGCTCGTTTTTTGTCCTCTTACGGTGCATTGCCGCCTGGGGGCGGTACACCCAGCCGTAATCGCTGATCTTTGCCCAGGGGATGTTCCTCCCCGGATTGATGGCGGACCACAGGGATGTCCCGCAGCTTTTGCAGGCGTGGTTTCCCCGGTGCTCCCGTATGAAATAGAGCTGATCCGCATTCACCTCGTATTTTGTGCCGTCGCCGCTAATCGTCATCTGCACGAGCTTCCCGCAGTCCGGGCAGCGGAAGCCCTTTGCCCTGTGGTCATAGGTCACGGCGGGGTAGCGCATATACCCGTCCCTGGCCTTCTCCTTGCTGAACACGGCGTACACGCTCTTGTCTCCGGCCTGGTAGGCGGCGTACAGCCGGTCCAGGTCGGTAATGCTCTTGACCACCATGGCGAAGGTGTTGGGCAGGGTCTCGCCGATCTCCCGCACCCATTTCCCGGTGACGTGGGAAGGGGCCATAATGAGGTTGAAGGTCTTACCCCGCTTGCCGGCGGCGGCGTGCATTCCCTGGAGCGCGCCTATGGCCGTGGAACCGATTTTCGTTTTGCCACTTCCACATTCCGCCACAATGAGCGCGACCTTCTTGCGGTCTAACTGCCGCTTGGTGGCCTCCGCCACAGCAAGCTGGGCGTCGTACAGGGAGTACCCCGCTTTCGCCATGATCGTGTCGTTGACGGCCAGCACCTCCTCGGACAAGGGCTCCGCCGCCGGGTCGAACAGGGGCTGGAACTGGCTGCGGATGCGCTGGGCTACCGTGGGGCCAAAGGCGTTCAGGTAGCCCACAACGCTTTTCACATCGCCGAAGCCGTCCGGTTGACCGGGAACCGCGCCTGGGATGGTGATGGCCCCGCTTTTCAGGCCGGCCTCCAGGATTTCCACCACATTGGCGTCCTCCGGCTTTAAGCTCAGAACAAAGGCGTCCAGTTTTTCTCTCAACGAGAACACCTCCAGCTGCCGCAGGTCGCCCCGGGCAGTGAGCTCATCCAGCACATAGTCCCGAAACGCAGGGATCATCGGCGCGGCGGTCTTACGGTCCACCTCTTCAAACAGGCGGTCCCGGTCCCCGGCGGGGCAGAAAATGTAACACCTCCGGGGCTGGAGTTCCTGCTGGGTTCCCTGTCCCGCCTCATCGTCCTCCTCATCGCCCTGGGGAGCGGCGGTGAGGGCGTCGTCGTTGGCCATCAGCGTAGCGGAGGCATATACCCCGTCGTGGGTCAGCTGCCGCCGGTAGCCCTTGGGCGCGCTCTTGAGGTCCCGCTTTGTTTCGTTCTGCACCGCTTCAATCGTGCCGCCGCCGTAGATAGCGTCCGACATAGCCCGCACCATCTCCGGGTAGCCGCCAAAACGGATGGCGGTGATGGTGCTGTTGTCCCGATCCACCATAATGGTGTCCGCGTAGGCGGTGAGCCGGACCTTCGATTTGGGATCGAAATAGGACAGCTCAATCAATCTGCTTTCTGACATTCATCCGTGTACTTCCTTTCTGGACGCAAAAAAAGACCGTGACCGCCCCCATGGGCAATTCACAGTCTTCATGGTCCGTATTTTGTTCTTCCAGGCCGTGTTAGTCCGGCGGAGGACATAGTACGCCCCCTTTCATCGCCGTTCCTCCCTCGCTTACTCCGCCCTAACTTACTCCGCCCTGAAATACAGGCTCATTGTACCATGCCGGGGCCCGGGCGGATAGTTGGAGGGGTTCCACCTATTTTTAATCGAACATATGGACAGTTCGGTTTCCTTGGTGTATAATAAAGACCGCTTGAGGGACGCTGAGACAGGAGGTGATCCAGATATGAAGGACAGGGTGTATATGGCCATCGATCTACGCAGCTTTTACGCTTCCGTCGAGTGCGTGGAACGCAGCCTTGACCCTCTCACCACCAATCTCGTGGTGGCGGACAAGAGCCGTACAGATAAAACCATCTGTCTGGCGGTCACCCCCTCCCTGAAGGCCTACGGCATCTCCGGGCGGGCGCGTCTGTTTGAGGTGGTACAGAAGGTGGCGGAGGTGAACGCCCAACGGCAGCAGAAGGCTCCAAAGCGGCAGCTCACCGGCTCCTCCTGGCATGACCCGGACGTGAAGGCCCACCCGGAGCTGGCCCTGGATTATCTGGTGGTCCCTCCTAGGATGGCTCACTATATCGAATGGAGCACGAAGATTTATAATGTCTATCTGAAGTATGTGGCTCCTTCTGACATTTCCGCATACTCCATCGACGAAGTGCTGATGGACGTGACCAACTACCTGCCCACCTACAAGCTCACTCCCCGGGAGCTGGCCCGGAAGATCGTGCTGGACGTGTTGGACACCACCGGCATCACTGCCACGGCGGGCATCGGCGCGAACTTGTATCTGGCAAAGGTGGCCATGGATATCTGGGCCAAGCACACCAAGCCGGACAAAAGCGGTGTACGCGTTGCGGCGATGGATGAGATGAGCTACCGCCGCCTGCTGTGGGACCACCGGCCTCTCACCGACTTCTGGCGGGTGGGTCCGGGCTACGCCAAAAAGCTGGAGGCCCAGGGGCTGTACACCATGGGGGATATCGCCCGGTGCTCCATCGGAAAATCCACTGATTACTACAACGAGGAATTGCTCTATAAAATGTTCGGCGTGAACGCGGAGCTCTTGATCGACCACGCTTGGGGATATGAGCCGGCGACCATGGCGGATATCAAGGCGTACAAACCCGAGACGAAAAGCGTGGGCTCCGGCCAGGTGCTCACCTGCCCCTACACCTTTGATAAGGCCCGGATGGTGGCCTGGGAGATGGCGGATCAACTGGCTCTGGAGCTGGTGAGCCAGAGACTGGTGACAGATCAGCTCACCCTCACCGTGGGCTATGACATTGACAACCTGCGCGATTCTCAGCGCCGGAAGCAGTACCACGGCGAGGTCAAGACAGACCGTTACGGGCGGCAGGTCCCCAAGCACGCCCACGGCACCGCCAACCTGGAGGAACGCACCGCCTCTTCCAAGCGTATCACGGCGGCGATTTTGGAGCTGTATGACCGCATCGTGGACAAGGATCTGCTGATCCGGCGCATGAATCTCACCGCCAATCAGGTGACGGACGAAAGCGCTGTGTCACATGAGCCAGCCATGGAACAGATGGATTTGTTTACCGACTATGCCGCCGCACAGGCCGAAAGAAAAGCCCAGGAGGCAGAGCTGGCGAAGGAGCGGAAGCTCCAGGAGACCATGCTGGGTATCAAGAGCAAGTACGGCAAGAACGCCATTTTGAAGGGAACGAACCTGATCGACGGCGCTACCGCAGCCGACCGCAATAGTCGTATTGGAGGGCACAAGGCTTAGAAATGGGAGCTTATGACGACATCATCCACCTGCCTCATCCCACCTCGCCCAGGCATCCCCGTATGCGTATGATAGACCGGGCGGCTCAGTTTTCGCCCTTTCAGGCCCTTTCCGGCTTCGGTTCGGCCATCCGGGAGACGGCCCGTGTCACCGGGGAACGAATAGAGCTCACCGAGGACGAAAAGGCCGTGCTGGATGAAAAGCTGCGGTATCTGTGTGAGACAGGCGGAGAAGCCATATTCACATATTTTCTGCCCGATGGGAAAAAAGACGGCGGGACCTATGTGGATGCCGTGGGTACGATCAAAAAAATCGACCCATTGGAGGGTCGGGTTATCCTCACAGACGGCACCGCCATCCCCATTGAGGACATTTTAGAAGTTGAAGCCCCAATTCTGGGGCAGGACTTGTAAGTTTTGCCGCTTCTCCCTATAATAAGACGTCTGCTTTGATTGCGCGGTCCAGAATTTCCACCGCCGCGCAAAATACATTTGAAACTGCGAGGTCACCATGAATCAGAAAGAGATCAGCGAGCTGAAGCGCCGCTTCCGGCTGGGCAAAAACGCCATCGGCCGCATTTACGGCTGCTATGTGAACAGTCAAAAGGAGATCGTCTCCTACCTGGACGAGTCCTTGGACCGGATGCCCGAGGAGGAGGCGGAGAAATACTTAGCCCTGCTGAAAAAGACCCTGTCCGGGGCCCTGGGCCGGAACCTCATCGACATCGTGTTCTCCACCCAGCAGGTGGCGGACAGCGATGAGCACCGCCGCCTCATGGCTCTGCGGGACTCCCGGCTGAAGGACGGCGAGGTGCGGCAGGAATTCTATCAGACGGTCATCGACAGCCTGGACATGGGAGAGAGCAATTATCTGATCCTGCTGGCCCACGACGCCTACGATGTGCCCCACCGAGGCAAAGACGGCGAGGATCGCGCGGATGAGGGCGACACGGTGTTCTCCTACATTGTGTGCTGTGTGTGCCCGGTGAAGGACGGCAAACTGGAGCTGAGCTACTGCGCGGGCGAAAATGAGTTCCACAACTGCGCCCCCAGTCAGATCGTCTCCCCGCCGGAGCTGGGCTTCCTGTTCCCGGCCTTTGACGACCGGGCGGCCAATATCTACAATGCTCTCACCTACGCCCGCAAGCCGGACGAGCTGCACCAGGAGTTTTTGGACGCCATCTTCCACACCGAACCGCCCATGTCCGCCGGAGAACAGAGGGAGGCGTTCCAGACCGCCCTGCGGGAGGGGCTGGAGGGGGCCTGCGGCCTGGAGGTGGTGCAGGCCGTCCACGGCCGCCTGACGGAGCTGGTGGAGGAACACAAGGCCAGTAAAAATCCGGAGCCCCTGACCGTGTCCAAGCACACCATGCGCGGGATTTTAGAGGCCAGCGGCGTGCCGGAGGAGAAGGCCCAGGCCTTTGAAGAGAAGTACGACGAAGCCTTTGAAGGCGGCGCGGTCAGCCCCAAAAACCTGATCAACGTGAAGGAGTGCGTGGTGCGCACAGCCAACGCCACCATCAAGGTGGACCCGGACTGCGGGGACCTGGTGGAGACCCGGCTCATCAACGGCAGAAAGTACATACTGGTGCGCGTGGAGGGAGACGTGGAATTTAACGGCATCCAGGTGCAGTTTGACCGGGAGCCCCCGGAAGAAGAACAGGGAGAAACGCCGTCCCCAGAGGAATAATCGACATACAAAAAGGAGAGGCTGGACAAAGCCTCCCCTTTTTTCGTCTCTTCTATAGCTGTCTTCCATTTGTGCGGGCAGCACAGTCCGGTC
>OFGN01001572.1_pt1 | contig 15549 bp, 16 predicted proteins | sample 1521821 | NCBI WGS metagenome assembly OFGN01 (sample SAMEA3504094, study PRJEB24116) | mouse gut metagenome | biome: mouse gut; feature: mouse-associated habitat; material: faeces | place: Denmark | collected 2011
AAATGGGGTCTTGGAAGCCGCATAAAATAAGGCTTTGAGATTCCGAGAGTCTATAAAAATATAAAGGAGGCAAAACAATGATGGCAGTAGAAGCGGCAAAAGTGCCACAGATCACATTAAATACGGGGGATAAGGTTCCCTGCATCGGTATGGGGACGTTCGGCTCCGACCGGTTTACGGCCGAGCAGGTTTCCGGCGCGGTGGCAGGCGCTATCAGAGCGGGATACAGGATGTTTGACTGTGCGGCATGTTACGGCAATGAGGATCAGATCGGTGAAGTTTTTGAGGCGGCCTTTCAGGAAGGTGTGGTGGAGAGAAAAGATCTCTACATTATGACAAAGGTCTGGAACGATATGCACAGGGAGGTGGAGAAATCCTGCAGAAAGAGTATTGAAGATCTGAAGTGTGAATATATTGATCTGTTCTTTATTCATTGGCCGTTCCCGAATTACCATGCACCTCATTGTACCGTGGATTCCAGAAATCCGGATTCCAGGCCCTTTTCCGTGGCGGAATTTATGGATACATACAGACAGTGCGAAGAACTGGTGAGAAAGGGACTGATCCGGCATATCGGCATCTCCAATATGACAATACCGAAATTGAATGCGGTCATCGATAAGTTTGAGATCAAACCTGTGGCATGTGAGTTAGAGCTTCACCCCTGTTTCCAGCAGCAGGAGCTGTTTGAGTATCTGAAAGCCCATGATATCCAGCCGATCGGCTTTATGCCCCTTGGTTCACCTCAGAGGCCGGAGCGGGATATGGAGCCCACGGATATCGCGGATATGCAGGTGCCAGAATTTCAGGAGATCGCAAAGGCGCACGGCGTACATCCTGCGATTATAGCGCTGAAATGGGCGGTGCAGAGAGGACAGATTCCGATCCCGTTCTCCGTTCATGAAATGGAATATACGAGCAATCTGGAATCTACGGTGACGGAGCCGTTGACGGAAGAAGAGATGAAAGTGATCGCAGGGCTTGAGAAGAATAACCGTCTGGTAAAAGGACAGGTGTTCTTATGGGAAGGCGCTACGGACTGGCATGACCTCTGGGATGAGGACGGCGTGATCGTGGACTGCCCGGATGCGGAGTAAAATGTGTCGGAACAGATGCCGGCAGTTTCGGAAAAACAGGGCGGATACGGAGGCTTAACAATGATCACAACGGTTACGCTGAATGCGTCGATCGACAAGGCGTATTATATGGAAGGCAGTTTGAAAAACGGGACGGTGATGCGGGTAAAAGCGGTGCATAATTCCGCCGGCGGAAAAGGGCTGAATGTGGCAAGAGCCGTGCACCTGTGCGGTGAGGAGGTAGCCGCCACGGGGCTTGTAGGAGGCTATAACGGAAAGTATCTGGAAGCGCTGCTGGATCAGGATAATATTCCCCATGATTTTGAGCATATCGAGGGAGAGACAAGAAGCTGCATCAATATTCTGGATGAGACGTTCGGCTCTACCGAATATCTGGAGCCCGGCTGCGCAGTGTCAGAGCGGGAAAAACAAAAATTTCTGGAACGGTTTCCGAAGATCATCGGAAATTCCCAGGTCGTGACCATGTCCGGCAGCGTACCGGCGGGACTTCCCGGGGACATCTATAAAGAGATGATCCTGACGGCGAAAAAGGCGGGGAAGCAGGTGATTCTGGATACCAGCGGGGAGCTGCTGAAAAAGGGACTGGAAGCCTGTCCCACCCTCGTAAAGCCGAATCAGGATGAACTGGAACTGTTGTTTTCTGCAAAAGTAACCGGCAGGGAAGAGGTGATAGCCGGGGCGAGGGAGATCTATGGGCGGGGCATCCCGTATGTGGTAGTTTCCCTTGGCGGCGACGGCGCGCTTATGGTCTGCCGGGAAGGTGTGATGCAGGCTGCGGCGCCGAAGGTGGAAGCGGTCAATACGGTGGGCTGCGGCGATTCCATGGTGGGAGCCATGGCCGTGGCGCTTAAGAGGGGCTGGGAGCCGGAGAGGATGCTGCGCTATGCGGTGGCTGTGGCATCTGCCAATGCGCTCTCGCCGGATACCGGGAATTTTGAGCCGGCGGTCTGCGGGAGGCTGTTTGAAGAAGTAAAAGTAGTCAGGCTGTAACATATTGAACATGACAGAAAGAAGGATGAGATTATGCCATTGGTGACAACAAAACAGTTATTGACGGATGCCCGGAAGGGCGGGTATGCGGTAGGCGCGTTTAATGTGGAAAATATGGAGATGGTAATGGCGGTGGTAAAGGCTGCGGAGGAGATGAAAGCGCCTGTTATTCTGCAGACCACGCCCTCCACGATAAAGTATGCGGGGATTTCCATGTATTATGCCAATGTAAAGGCGGCGGCGGAAAAAGCACAGGTGCCGGTGGCGCTCCATTTGGATCACGGCAGCAGCTTTGCGCTTGCCATGCAGGCGCTGCGGGAGGGATATACATCCATCATGATCGATGGCTCCAAGGAGACTTTTGAGGATAATATTGCGCTGACAAAAAAAGTGGTGGATGCCTGCAGTGCGTCGGATATTCCGGTGGAGGCGGAGCTTGGCAAAGTGGGCGGCAAGGAGGACGATCTGGAATGCAATGATCCGGGCTATACGGATCCGGAGGATGCTCTTCGTTTTGTGGAGGAGACCGGGATTGATTCTCTGGCAGTGGCGATCGGGACGGCCCATGGGATTTACAAAGGGGAGCCGAAGCTGGATCTTGTGAGACTTTCGGAGATCCGGGAAAGAGTCAGCATTCCGCTGGTGCTTCACGGCGCATCCGGCGTGCCCGATGAGACGGTGCGGGAGTGTATCAGGCGGGGTATCTGCAAGGTGAATTTCGCCACCGAACTCCGGATTGCCTACAGTGACGGCGTAAAGGCGTTTTTGAAAGAGAATCCGGATGCCTTTGATCCGAAAAAATACGGGATGATGGGCATGGAGTGCGTGACAAAGCTGGTATGTGAGAAGATCAGGCTTTGCGGGAGCGGACAACAGTAACATCATTTGCCTGTTGCGAAATGACAAAATGCACAATACAGGATTTAGCGTTTTACATGGCGCGGGAGAACAATTTTAACCATATCGTGTGGTTTGGATTTCATTTTCCCGGCGCCATGTTTTTATTTTTCTACTTCTCTCTTTTCATGTTATGCTTGCAAACCTGCCGTATGATATGATAAAAAGGAATTACAGCAAATCAAATACATGTCCGTTTTCACGGGACATGGTAAATCCGACCATTTCCGCACTGCGCGGATTCTATTGACACATCACAAAGGAGCATATCTTATGAAGTATCTGAAAAATCCCGAAGGGATACCCGGACTGGCATCTTTTACCGGTGCGATTGATTACCCTCTTATGAATGACTATATGTTTCGGAGCGTTATGCAGAGCAATGAAAAGGTATTAAAGGGGTTTCTTTGTTCCCTGCTGCGTTTAAGCCCGGATGACGTGCGGACCGTGCAGGTTTTAAATCCTGTCGAGCTGGGAAAGAAAATCAGTGACAAGGAGTTTATTCTGGATATCAGGATTCTGATGAACAACAGCACCGCCATAAATCTGGAAATGCAGATGAATAACCAATATGACTGGCCGGAGAGGTCGCTTGTCTATCTCTCCAGGCTTTTCGACGGGCTGAACGCCGGGGAGTTTTATAAAACCGTAAAACCTGCGTTTCAGATCGGGATTTTGAATTTTACGCTTTTTCCCGGACATCCGGAGTTTTTTTCGACCTATAAGATGATGAATATAAAAAACTATCATAAATATAGTGACAAGTTTACCATACATGTGTTAGACTTAACAAAGACAGATATGGCGGAGAAGGAAGATAAGTATTATCATCTCGACAAATGGGCAAAACTGTTTAAAGCATTGACCTGGGAGGATTTTAAGGTGATTGCGGAGGGAAATGAAAGTATGCAGGAAGCAGGAGAGACGATGTTCCGGTTAAACTGGGATGAACAGATCCGGTATCGGTGCGAGGCACGGGAGGATTATTATCGGACATGGGGCGGTGTAAAGCAGACGATGAGTGAGATGAAGGAGAAGATCACGGAGCTGAGATCATCGAATGAGGAGAAAGATGCAGCTATTACGGAATTGAGATCATCGAATGATAAAAAAGATGCTCTGATAGCTTCCCTGGAAGCACAGCTTGCCGAATTGCAGGGGGAGAGATCGGAGAGCGGAGAGGAGCGCAGGAAATAGTGTTCAGCCGAACTGTTACCGGATTTGAAAAAAGATTTCCGCAAAGCATTGACATTTAGTGTGTGCGGTGTTAAGATATCAGAGTGCGATGTGGTCCGCATCTCTATTGTGATGCGGGGACCGCATAAAAAACAAGCAGAGTATCCACTCTCACCCTGCGGCTTTGCTGGCAGGTGTTCAAAATTTTGATTTTCGTAATTCGATGCTACAGGTGTCGGATTTATTGGAAAACCTGATTTAGTGGATAGTACTGCTGTCCACTTTTTTGCGTGTAGAGAAAAGAAAAGTCGTTGAGGCAGGCAGAGCCTGTTTATTCGGATCGAGGGGGAGGGAAAAACCATTAGCGATTATTTCATTAACGAACAGATTAGAGACAGAGAAGTGCGTGTCATTGGTGAGGACGGCGAGCAGCTTGGCGTTATGTCATCAAGGGACGCTATGAAACTGGCGGAGGAGGCGGGACTTGACCTGGTAAAGATCGCGCCGACTGCAAAGCCTCCGGTCTGCAGGATTGTTGATTATGGAAAGTTCAGATATGAGCAGACCAGAAAAGAAAAGGATGCTAAGAAAAAGCAGAAAACTACGGAAGTAAAGGAACTGCGGCTTTCTCCCAATATTGATACGAATGACTTGAATACCAAGGTGAATGCGGCAAGGAAGTTCTTAAGTAAGGGGGATAAGGTAAAGATCACCCTGCGTTTCAGAGGGCGTGAGATGGCGCATATGAATAACAGCAAGCACATTCTGGACGATTTCGCGAAGGCGCTTGCGGATATTGCGGTAGTTGACAAAGCACCCAAGGTGGAAGGGCGAAGCATGACCATGTTCTTGACGCAGAAAAGGTAGCTTCCCTTTGTGGAAAATAAGAAATATAGTACAGGAGGAATGAATTATGCCAAAAATGAAGACAAGCAGAGCGGCTGCAAAGCGTTTTAAAGCAACCGGAACAGGGAAACTGAAAAGAAATAAAGCTTATAGGCGCCATATCTTAACCAAGAAGAGTACAAAGACAAAGAGAAACTTAAGAAAAGCAGCTATGACAGATGCATCAAATGTAAAGAATATGAAGAAGATCCTGCCGTATTTATAAGAAGGCGGGAACAGAAATGATCGGTTAGGAGGATAAAAGGATGGCAAGAATCAAAGGCGGTATGGGCGCCAGAAAAAGACATAACAGAGTATTAAAGCTTGCAAAAGGCTACAGAGGTGCGAGATCCAAACAGTACAGAATCGCAAAGCAGTCCGTTATGCGGGCACTGGCAAGTTCCTATGCAGGCAGAAAAGAAAGAAAGCGTCAGTTCAGACGTCTGTGGATCGCACGTATCAACGCGGCTGCAAGACTGAACGGTTTATCATACAGCAGATTTATGCACGGCCTGAAGCTGGCTGAGGTAGAGATCAACAGAAAGATGCTCGCAGAGCTGGCGGTAAACGATGCGGAAGGATTTGCATCCCTGGCAGAGCTGGCAAAGAGCAAACTGTAAGAAAAAAGCGAAGCCTTCCCGGAATTGGCGGAAGGTTATTTCGCAGTTTATGTACGGATTAAGAAAAAATCGGGTGGGCATCCACTCGATTTTCGCTTTTATGCATATGCAGCTAAAAGAAATGCGCCGTCAAAAATAATAAGGTATGATGAGACGGTGCACGGACGGATTTTTATAGTAGAATATTTCGGAAAGGCAGGATTGTTTATATGGGAGTTCTGGGAGAATTGGAACCGAAGCCGGTATTTCGGTTTTTTGAGGAGATCTGCGGTATTCCGCACGGTTCGGGAAATGTGGAAAAACTGAGCGATTATCTTGTTTCTTTTGCAGAAGAAAGAGGGCTTTTCTGCAGGCAGGATGAGATGAAAAATGTGATCATTTCCAGGGAGGCGACGCCCGGTTATGAGAAGCAGGAGGGGATCATCCTGCAGGGACACATGGATATGGTTGCGGTGAAAAAGCCGGACTGTGATATCGATCTGAAAACGGATGCTCTGAAAGTGGCTGTGGAGGGCGACTATATTTATGCGGAAAATACCAGTCTTGGCGGGGACGACGGTATTGCGCTTGCCTATGCGCTGGCAATCCTTGATGCGGAGGATATTCCCCATCCCCATCTTGACGTGGTGATCACGGTGGATGAGGAAGTGGGCATGGACGGTGCAAAGGCGCTGGATTTGTCCGATGTAAAGGGAACAAGGCTTCTGAATCTGGATTCCGAGGATGAGGGCTGCTTTCTGGCGGGCTGCGCAGGCGGAGCCAGTGTAAGACATATCCTGCCCATGGAGCGGGAGGAGCGGAGAGGTACACTTTATACGTGCAGAATATGCGGCCTTTTGGGAGGGCATTCCGGCGGGGAAATCCACAAGGAGAGAGGAAATGCCAATTCTCTTGCGGGAAGGCTTCTCGAAGCGGTATCTAAGGTGACAAAAATCGGCATCTGTGAGATGGACGGCGGTCTGGCGGACAATGCGATCCCCCGGGAGGTGGTCCTTCGGTTTATCGTTTCAGAGAAAGAAGACGAACTGGAAGAGGCGGTGAGAGCGTTTGAAAAAACATTGCGGACGGAACTCTCCACGAAAGATCCTGGCGTCAGGATAGAGATGGCAAAAGAGACGGACGCTGCGGCGTACTGCCTTGATTCTGCTTCCTGCGAAAAAGTAAAAAAGCTGCTTCTGATCATGCCGAACGGCATTCAGGCGATGAGCGCGGATATGCACGGACTGGTACAGACTTCCTTAAATAACGGTATCATGAAACTTGGCGAGAAGGAACTGAACGTAATCACTTCCGTGAGGAGTTCCGTTGCCAGTGAAAAAGAAGCGCTGATCACAAGGATCACCGCCATAACGGAACTTCTGGGCGGATGTGTGGAAGTGACCGGAGACTATCCCGGCTGGACCTACCAAAAAGAGTCGCCTTTCCGCGACCTCTGCATAAAAGTATATGAGGAAATGTATGGAAAATCTCCGAAGATCCAGGCGATCCATGCCGGCGTAGAATGCGGAATCCTTCTGGAAAAACGCCCGGACTTGGACTGCATTTCTCTTGGTCCCGACATGAAGGACATCCACACTACGGAAGAAAAATTATCCGTCTCTTCCGCAAAACGGGTATTTGAGTACGTCTGCCGGATATTGGCTGAAAAGTAGATATTTATTTTTTGTAATATTGGCTTTGTATGTGGCAGCAGGAGAGGTGGGCGGGATAATAACCTGTTCAGACACGCTCTCGCTCGGAGAAAAACGCAGCGGATACTAAGTTCATGCGAAATTTTTGCAAAATTACGCATTCTCTAAGTACCGGCGTTTTTCTACGGTCTTCACAGGGTATTATCCCGCCCGCCTCTCCTGCGTCCTCAGTTTCACAAACTACAAAAAATAAAATCCCCCTTGTGATACCGCAAAAGGTCTGGTAAAATATACCTCAGGGTGGAGTTGCCCCGGGGAGGCGGCTCCATACGGCAAAAAACAACGGATGTACAAGCAGTATATCTGCCATATGGAAGGAGGTTACAACATGTTAAAGGGAATTCCCAACATTATATCGCCGGAATTGCTGAAAGTATTACATGAGATGGGACATACGGATGAGATTACTATTGCGGATGGTAATTTCCCGGGACATACCTACGGAAAGAAGGTGATCCGCCTGGACGGACACGGCGTACCGGAAATATTGGATGCGATTCTGAAGCTGATGCCCCTTGATATGTACCCGAACGCGAAAGGCGAGGTAGATCCGCCCTGTACGCTGATGTCAGTGGAGCCGGGGGATGACGCAAAGACACCGATCTGGGATGAGTATAAGGAGATCGTGAAAAAGTACGACGAGAGAGGCGAAAAGTGCTTCCAGGAGATCAATAAATGGGATTTTTATAAGCAGGTGCAGGAGAAATCCACCTGTGTGATCATGTCAACGGAGACGGCTATCTATGCCAATGTGATTTTGAGAAAAGGCGTAGTGATATCCTGATTTGTATGCAGGTTTTGTTATCGAGCCGTGAAGGTACATGTGAGAAAGAGCGGATGCTCCCCCGGCACAAAAAGGTGTGCAGGGGGAGTTTTTCAAAAAGGATAAAGAAAGAGGATACGATTATGCATATGGCGGACGCACTGGTGATACCTGCGGTGGCAGTAACCATGTATGCTGCTTCAACGGCGGCTGTGGGTTATTCGATCAAAAAAGTAAGGCTTGTGGATGAGCCGGAGAAGATTCCGGTGATGGGCGTGATGGGAGCCTTTGTCTTTGCGGCGCAGATGATCAATTTTACAATTCCCGGAACGGGTTCTTCCGGGCACCTCTGCGGCGGTATGCTGCTGACCGCGGTGTTGGGGCCCTGGGCTGGCTTTTTGACCATGGTGGGAATCCTGTTGATACAATGTCTGATGTTTGCGGACGGGGGGCTTTTGGCGTTGGGGTGTAATATCTGGAATATGGCGTTCTATGGCTGCTTTGTCGGCGGGCTTTTGATCTGGAAGCCGTTTATGAAGGGTGGAGTGACAAAAAAGAGGATCACGGCGGCGTCTGTTGCGGCCTGTATCATAACCCTGCAGATGGGAGCCTTTTCGGTAACCCTTCAAACCCTTGCATCCGGCGTTACCCAATTGCCGTTTTCTGTTTTTGCGGGGGTGATGCAGCCGATCCATCTTGCAATCGGCCTGGTGGAAGGCATTGTTACGGCGGCGGTGCTTGGTTTTGTATATGAGGCAAGGCCGGAGATGCTTTGGACGGGCAATGTGACGGGCGTGAAAAAGGAGGGCAGGTTTGGCTTTCGGAAAACGCTTGTGATTCTGGGGGCGGCTGCGGCGCTGACGGCGGGTGTTCTTTCTTTGTTTGCCTCTGCCCTTCCCGATGGACTGGAGTGGTCTATGGAAAGGACGGCGGGCACGGCCGAGTTAGAGGCGGCGGGCAGTGTTTATGAGGCGGCGGAGAGGATTCAGGCCGCCATGGCAATTCTGCCGGATTATGGCTTTTCCTTCAGCGATTCCGGGGCGGGGACCAGCGTGTCGGGGCTGCTCGGCGGTGCGGTGGTGATCGGTCTTAGTGTTGCCGCCTGCTATGCGTTTAAGTTTTTCAGAAGAGGGAAAAGCTGACCATGGCGGGACTTGGCGGTGCAATCCATGAAATTCATTCTCTGGAAAATCTGGCGGAGAGGGGGACCTTTCTGTGCAGGATACATCCTCTTTCCAAAGTACTTGTGACGATCTGGTATCTGGTCCTTGTGATGAGTTTCGGAAATGATGATATAAGCGGTCTGATGGGGATGGCTCTCTATCCTGCCGTTTTGATGATAACCGGAGATATTTCCCTGAAAGCGGCTTTGAAGCGTATGCGGCCGCTTCTTCTTATGGTATGCCTGATCGGGGCGGCGAATCCCTTTCTGGATCGGAGAGCCTGTTTTGAAATAGGAAGAGTTACCGTGACGGCGGGAATGCTTTCTATGGTGTCTCTGCTTCTGAAAACCGGATTTGCCGTATTTGCGTCCTATATTCTGATTGCTGCAACGACCATGGAACAGATCTGCTATGCGCTGCGAAAACTCCACGTGCCGCAGGTTGCTGTGACGGTGCTGCTTCTGATCTACCGGTATCTGGTGCTGATGCTCAAGGAGGCGGAGCGGATCACACAGGCGTACGGCCTGCGCTCGCCGGGAGAGAAGGGCATACGGAAGAGCGCCTGGGGTTCTCTGGCGGGACAGATGCTGCTGCGCAGTGTGGACAGGGCTCATATGGTATATGAGAGTATGCTGCTGCGGGGATTTCGGGGGGAGTTTTTCCCGGGGGGCGAATTTGTGCCTGTGCGGCAGAGTGTTTGTTATGTGCTGGCGTGGGGCAGTGTACTCCTTTTGTTTCGGGTGGTGCCGGTTTTTCGGATGGTTGGCAGTTTGTTGATGATGTGATATCGGATGAGGAGAGCGGATGGCGGATGCGGTAATTAAAATAGAAGATATGCGGTTTTGCTATAAGGCGGAGAGGTATGTTCTGGATGGCATCAGCCTTATGGTAACGCCCGGGGAATCGGTGGGCATTATCGGCGCAAATGGCGTGGGGAAGTCCACTTTTTTAAAAATATTGGTGGGGCTTTTATCGGAGTATGAGGGAACTGTCGAGATCATGGGGCTTTCTCTGGAGCGGAAAAATTACGGGGAGATCCGGCGCTTTCTCGGGTATGTGTTCCAGGATTCCGACAGCCAGCTTTTTATGAATACGGTGAGGGAAGACGTGGCGTTCGGACCGCTGAGTTACGGTTTTTCCCGGGAGGAAGCGAGAGATGCCGCAGAGTGGGCGCTTCGGAAAACACATATCGAGAAACTTGCGGAGCGTCATATTTACCGGCTCTCCGGCGGGGAGAAGAAACTGGCGGCGATTGCCGGCATCCTTGCCCTGCAGCAGGATGGTGGGATGATATTGATGGACGAGCCTTCGGTTTCCTTAGATCCGGCGAACCGGGAGAATCTGATCCGGGTGATCAGGGAGCTGCGGGGGGCAAAGCTTATTGCTTCCCATGATCTGGATTTTATTTATGATACCTGTGAGAGGACGATCCTGCTCTCCGATGGCAAGGTTGTCTATGACGGAGATACAAAGAAACTGTTAAGAGACAGGAAGCTTCTTGAAGAAAACGGGCTGCGGCTTCCGCTGTCATTTCGGTTTATGGAACAGGAGGGCTGATGGTTTATGGAACTGCGTGATATGCTTGAAAAAGTGAAGGCAGGAGAGGTTTCCGTGGAGGAAGCGGAAAAGTATTTTGCTAAAAAGCCTTTTGAGGATATGGGATATGCCAAGTTAGATACCTGGAGAGAGATCCGTTCCGGCTATCCGGAAGTGGTCTATTGCAGCGGGAAAGCGGATCAGCACCTTCTGCATATTTTTGAGACGCTGTACCGGGAGAACGGGGAAGTGCTCGGTACACGGGCTTCAAAAGAGCAGTATGAACTGGTGCGAGAAAGGATTCCGGAGATTGATTACGATGAGAGTTCCCGTATTTTGAAGGTTGAGAAGCCGGGGAAGAAGCGCGCCGGCAAAATTGCGGTCTGTACGGCGGGGACGGCGGATATTCCGGTGGCGGAGGAAGCGGCGCAGACGGCTGAATATTTCGGGAATTATGTGGAAAGGATTTATGACATAGGTGTCAGCGGTATTCACCGCCTGTTGGCAAGGGTGGACGATATCCGTTTAGCCAACTGCGTGGTGGCGGTGGCGGGGATGGAAGGGGCTCTTGCCAGCGTGATCGGCGGACTGGTGGAGAATCCGGTAATTGCCGTGCCGACTTCCGTGGGATACGGCGCCAGTATGGGAGGAATATCGGCACTTTTGACGATGATCAATTCCTGTGCCAACGGGATCGCGGTGGTGAATATTGACAACGGCTATGGCGCAGGTTATATGGCATCCCAGATTAACCGGCTGGGGATGCGTTCGGAAAGAGGATGGAGGGAAACATGAAAGAGAAAAAGAAGGTTACTTTATATCTGGAGTGCAACAGCGGTATCAGCGGTGATATGACGGTGGCGGCGCTGTTGGATCTCGGAGCGGATAAAGGGGTTTTGAAAAAGGCGTTAAAGAGCATTCCGGTGGACGGATTTAAGATCAGAATCAGCAGAGTGAAAAAGGCGGGGCTGGATGTCTGTGATTTTCATGTAATTCTGGATAAGGCGCATGAGAATCATGACCATGATATGGCGTATCTGTTCGGAAGTGAGAAGGAGCGGCATGAACACCACGAACACCACGGGCACAGTCATGAAGAAGGGCATCCCGGGCATCACCATCATGGGGACCATTCAGGGCACGGCGGGCATTCCCACGAGCACCGCGCTCTGCCGGAGATCCTGCATATCATAGAGCATACGGATATGACAAAGAAGGCGAAGGAGACCGCGGCGCGCATTTTCAGGATTCTGGCAAAGGCGGAGGCGAAGGCTCACGGCGTGCCGGAGGCGGAGGTGCATTTTCACGAAGTGGGAGCGGTGGATTCCATTGTAGATATTATTTCCGTGGCGGTTTGTCTGGACAACCTGGGGATAACGGAGTGTATCGTGCCGGGGCTTAGTGAGGGAACGGGGACCATCCGCTGTCAGCACGGTGTGATGAGCGTGCCGGTACCGGCGGTGCTGAATATTGTGCAGGAACATCGGTTAAAGCTTTCCGTTACGGATATCAAAGGGGAACTTGTGACGCCCACCGGCGCCGCTATCGCAGCGGCGGTCAAAACCGGGGAGGAGCTGCCGAAAAATTTTCATATCATAAGGACGGGTATGGGAGGAGGAAAACGCGAGTATGAAAGACCGGGTATTTTGCGGGCGATGCTGATTGAGGAAGCGGCGGAAGAGGCGAAAGACAATGATAAGAAACCGGGAAAAGAGGAGGCGCAGGACGGCGAGGCTTTCAGAGATGTCATCTATAAGCTGGAAACCAATATTGATGACTGCGGCGGAGAAGTCCTTGGCTATGTGATGGAGCGGCTTTTTCAGGCGGGGGCAAGGGATGTGCATTATATGCCGGTCTATATGAAGAAGAACCGTCCGGCATATCAGCTGAATGTGATCTGTAAAGAGGAACAGATCCCTGTGCTGGAGGAGATTATTTTTGCGGAGACCACGACCATCGGCATCCGCAGGCAGAAGATGGAACGCTCGGTACTGCCAAGATACCATACAGAGATCATGACGGAGTTAGGGGCGGCTGTTGTAAAGGAGTGCCGTCTGCCGGAGGGTAAGGGTGTGAGATGCTATCCGGAATATGAGAGCGTGGTGAAGCTGTGCCGCATGAGCAAAAAGCCTTTTCGGGAGGTGTACCGCCTGATTGAGGATGTATGCAGGACGGAGAAGAAAGAGAAATCGGAGCTTTTTACAAAGAAAAACGGGAAAGGGCACAGATTTCGGAGGAAAGTATGATACGTGAGAACTATGAAGCGCTGAAGGAGAAAATAGAGCAATATCTTCCGGAGGGTATAGTGGTAGCTTTTTCCGGCGGCGTGGATTCGGCGCTTTTGTTAAAGATGGCATGTCTGGCGGCGGGAAGGGGAGAAGCGGTATATGCCGTTACGGTCCGCACAAAGCTTCATCCGACGAAGGAGATGGAGGAGGCGGCAGTCATGGCAAAAGAGTTCGGCGTGCCGCACAGAGTATTGGAGATAGATGAACTGGCAGAGGCAGGGATTGAGACCAATCCGGTCAACAGGTGTTATCTCTGCAAGCTGAGTATTTTCCGTAAAATAAAAGAACTGGCAGAAGAACTGGGGGCGGGCTGCGTTTTGGAGGGCACCAATGAGGATGATCTGCATCAGTACCGTCCCGGTATCAGGGCGCTTTTGGAACTTGGGATACTCAGCCCGCTGGCAGAGTGCGGCCTGAGGAAAGAGGATGTGAGGGAATTGGCGGCATATCTGGGTATTTCTGCGGCAAAACGCCCGTCCGCCCCCTGCCTTGCAACAAGGCTGCCCTATGGGACAAGGATAGAGTATGGACTGCTTGCCCGGATCGATGAGGGGGAACGTTATCTGAGAGAACTTGGCTGTTATAATGTGAGGCTGCGCGTCCATGAACTGACCGAAGAAGTCAATGCGGGTCTGCAGAATATGGGGGAAAACCAAAGAGACGGCTGCGGAAGCGGCGTGGAGAACGGACGGGAATGGCTGGCGCGGATTGAGGTGGATCAGGAGGATATGACAAAGCTTCTGGATCACAGGAATGAACTGGTTGATAAGATAAAGGGGCTGGGCTTTGGAAGGGTGAGCCTGGATCTGGAAGGATTTCGCTCGGGAAGCATGGATATAAAGGCAAATCGTCATAAAAAGTAGTTTCTTCTTGTGCCGGAATATGGTATACTCTAAAGGATGTAAATAGAAGAAAGAAGGGAGAGTGAGAGATGTACTCATTTGATGAAATCAGGGCGGTGGATGCGGAGATTGCGGAGGCAATCGTGGCGGAGCAGGAGAGACAGAGCAGCCATATCGAACTGATTGCTTCCGAAAACTGGGTGAGCAGGGCGGTGATGGCGGCAATGGGAAGTCCGCTGACGAATAAATACGCGGAGGGCTATCCCGGAAAGCGGTATTACGGCGGCTGCGAATGCGTGGACGTGGTGGAGAATCTTGCGAGAGAGCGGGCGAAAAAGCTCTTTGGCTGTGATTATGCGAATGTGCAGCCCCATTCCGGCGCACAGGCGAATATGGCGGTATTTTTTGCCGTACTTGAGCCCGGCGATACCTATATGGGTATGAACCTGGACCACGGCGGACATTTATCCCACGGTTCACCGGTCAATATGTCCGGCAAATATTATAAGTGTGTGCCTTACGGCGTAAACGATGAGGGCTTTATCGATTATGATAAGGTGAGGGAGATTGCGCTGGCATGTAAGCCGAAGATGATCGTTGCCGGGGCTTCCGCCTACGCGAGGACGATTGACTTTAAGAGATTCCGTGAGATAGCGGATGAGGTGGGCGCGGTGCTCATGGTGGATATGGCGCATATCGCGGGACTTGTGGCAGCAGGAGTACATCCGAGCCCTATCCCTTATGCGGATGTGACCACCACAACGACGCATAAGACGCTGCGCGGTCCAAGAGGCGGCATGATTCTCTGCAATCAGGAAGCGGCGGATAAGTATAACTTCAATAAAGCGATCTTCCCGGGTACCCAGGGCGGTCCGCTGATGCATGTGATCGCGGCGAAGGCAGTCTGCTTCAAGGAAGCATTGGAGCCGTCATTCAAAGCGTATCAGCAGCAGATCGTGGACAACGCACAGGCGCTGTGCAAAGCTCTGATGGACAGAGGCGTGGATATTGTATCGGGCGGCACGGACAATCATCTGATGCTGGTGGATTTGAGCAAGAAGGGACTGACCGGAAAAGCCATTGAGAAGCTTCTGGACGAGGCGCATATCACGGCGAATAAAAATACGATCCCGAACGATCCCCAGAAGCCTTTTGTCACAAGCGGCATCAGACTTGGCACGCCGGCAGTGACGTCGAGGGGTATGAATACGGAAGATATGGACAAAATAGCGGAAGCCATCACGCTGATCATCGACGGCGGGGAAGAGAAAGTGCCTGAGGCAAAGGCTATTGTAAAGAGCCTGACGGATAAATATCCGTTGAACTAAATAAAAAAGAGCATCTGGAAGGACAGATGCGGAACTAAAAACAGCATCGGTCCGGACAGTGCACAGAGAATTTACGTGCACAAAAGCGGACGGAAATTTCTCTGCCGCAAAAGGCACTGGAAGGACAGATGCGGAACTAAAAACAGCATCGGTCCGGACAGTGCACAGAGAATTTACGTGCACAAAAGCGGACGGAAATTTCTCTGCCGCAAAAGGCACTGGAAGGACAGATGCGGAACTAAAAACAGCATCGGTCCGGACAGTGCACAGAGA
>OFGN01001578.1_pt1 | contig 15461 bp, 13 predicted proteins | sample 1521821 | NCBI WGS metagenome assembly OFGN01 (sample SAMEA3504094, study PRJEB24116) | mouse gut metagenome | biome: mouse gut; feature: mouse-associated habitat; material: faeces | place: Denmark | collected 2011
AATCTGTGAATTCCTACTTTACATTTATCCTAAAAAATGATACAATAAGGGTAGTATAAAGATAAATATATAACACAAAAAGATATCTAAAACATAACCTAAACTAAATAAAGTTTATATTAAACTCAAATAAAGTTTATATTAATTGTTGCTGTTTATTGAGTCTTTAATGTTTATACGCTAAAATTATCAGGAAATATTATGGTCATTCAAGATTTGAGCAAAAATTTAAAAAATGGAGTCAAGCCGTTTTATCTAATAAGCGGTGACGATTATTATTTCAAAAAAACAGCCGTAAGTTTATTTAAGGCTTTGGTTGACGAAATGACTTTTGATTTTAATATCACTTATTTTAACAGCTCAATGATTGCAGATGCTTTGCTTATCAATTTGCAAACACCACCGCTTATGAGTGATTACAGGCTTGTTCTTTTTAGTGGTGATGGCAAAAAGCTTGATAAAGAAAAAGCAAAAAGCTATGAAAGCAAGATTAAAGATTGGTTAAAAAATCCTTGTCCTAATGTTATTTTAGTTATAGTGGACGACGATGATAGTTTTAAGTTTTTATCAAAAATAGCGGAAGTAGTTGATTGCAAAAAACAAAAAATAGTTGATTTGATTCCGCAAGTAGCAAACTATATTTCTGAAAAAGGATTTAGTGCAAATGATGCTACTATAAAGGAATTAATAAATAAATGTAACAACGATATGATGATTATAAGTAACGAGCTTGAAAAATTGTTTGCAATAGCAGATAATAAAAGCATAAGTTATGATATGATTGACAAAATTGTTGTTAATAATATAGAACAAAGTGTTTTTAAACTTACAGACAGCATTGCACTAGGAAATATAGGCGAAGCTTATGTTATTATGGATACTTTGCTTGCATCAGGCGAACAACCGCTTAAGATATTGGCGACAATTGCAGGTCAATATAGGCGAATGTTTGTATGCAAAGTTTCTCAAGATAGTGAAGCAGCTTTGGCAGAGCAGTTAGGTGTAAATCCTTATGCAGTAACAATTTCCAAACGAGTAGGAAAGAGTTATAAACCAATGCAATTAAAAAAATTGGTAGATAAAATGAGTAATATTGAGTATGCTGCAAAAAATGGCGAAATAGGCATTCTTGAAGGATTAAATTTAGCATTTATATATGCTTGCAATAGGAGATAAAATGAATTTTTTACGAATTGAAAATAATGAAAAGGACAAATCAATACTGACTATTTTAAAAGTATTGTTGCCTATCACTTATGTTTTTAAATTATGGTTTGAGGCGGAACTGATTTATAATAGCGTAGGTGCTAGCTTAGGCGTGCTATTTGGCAGAATTTTGTCTTATGCTGTAAATGGTGGTTTAGGTTTTCTGTTTGCTTTTGTAGCAGTTAGTTGGTCTTACAGCATTTTTATGAAATCAAAATTTTGTCCCGTAGACGAAAATTGCAACTGCAAAATCAACAAACAAACTTATACTGCGATTTGTTATTTTGTAATATGTATTACTAATTTAATTGGTGGCGTACTCAACTTTGTACCATACGCATTTCCTATTTCAACTGTATTTTCTTTGCTTTTAATGCCAAGGCTAATTACCTTGTTTGCAATTTGCGGTATTATAGCCATATTAAACACTATGTGCAAAAAAGATGAACTAAAGGAACTTATAACTTCAATGGCTATTCCTAGTATCATACTTTTATTGTTGTTGAGGTAAGGTATGAAAAAAAGATTTATTTTATATTTAGTTGCGATTTTCAGCGTAGTTTTTATGATTTTTGCTCTATCCGGTTGCACTTACAACAAAGGTAATCAAGATGTGAGTGTCGCAAATTTTGTTCAAGGCACTACACCTTATGAGACTCTAAAAACTTTTGTAAACGAATTTCCTAATCGTACATCAATTCAGCAAATAGCACCTAATAATACAAAAGATGCAGCACTTTGGATTGCAAGCAAACTAAAAGAGTTTGGATATGAAACACCATATAATTTGGGTACAGATAATGAAGGGTTAGATATTTTTACTTACGAAAATACCATAACAAACAAAACAGAAATGGCTTACAATGTCGTATTTAAAAAGGAAAGTTCGTCTAACAAAAAAGTTGTAATTGGAACACATTTTGACAATGTATATGATTTAACTTTGGATAATGGTAGACTTATGACTGACGGAACTTACGATAACGGAGTTGGCGTTGCAACATTAATAGAAACAGCTAGAGTATTAAAAGACAAAACACTGCCTTTTGATTTGGAATTTGTGGCATTTGATGCACAGGAATTTGGTTGGTATGGCAGTAAAAGATATTTGTCAAATCAATTAGACAAAGAAAATATCATTTTAATGATAAATTTTGATAAAAACGCAATCGGTGATTATGTTTATATGTATTCAAGCGAAGCAAAAACTAAACATAATAAATATTTTTATGACATTGCAAAAGAAAATAATTTGTGTATAGCAGATTTGCCGTCATATAGATTCCCTATGTTGGAAGCTGCACCTAGTAACTCTTACTACTCAAATGATTCAAACTGGACAGATAGTGATATATTTTTGGCAGAAGGTATTAATATAATCAATTTTATTTCTTTAAACTACCAAGTGTTTAAGGAGAGTGAGAGTAGTAATAGAAAAAATATATTGTATACCGAAAACGATAATTTTTCTTATGTTGTGGATATGCTAGGCGGGGAGAACGATGCAAAAGCTTTAATAGATAAGCAAATTAATAGTGCAATAAGCAGTGTAGTTTATGCCTTTGAAAAGGAAGATTTTGTTGATGTAATGTCAGTATCAAAAGCTAATAATGGTATGGATATTTTTGCAAATTCAACTATAATGATGATTATTACTTTTGCATTTATTGGAGTAGTAATTATAGCTTTGGTAATCTTGTATTATGCTTTGGGCACTAAAGCAAAAGCTCACGATGTTTATGTCAATACCATTTATGGCAGGTTAAACAAAACTACAGGCAAGATTGAAAATGTTAACACAGCAGAACCCAAAACTTCAGGAGAAAATGTGGGTAGCGTTTTTGGCACTGAGTTTGATAATCAAAACAAAACTAATGCAGATGCTGAGCAAAATAAAACTACTACAAACAGTGATAAAACAAATGATATTTTTGGTGATTTTTAATAAAGTTGTATAGTAATGGTGTCAATCAATATATTGATTTAAGATAAAAAAATAATTGCAAAAAAGGGAATAAATCTTTCAAAAATCGGGGGTAAAATCAAAGATGAACGAATATGAGTTGAAATATTATGAGTGTTTATCGGAAAAATTTAAAAACAAAAAGCAAGTGCTTGCAGAAATAATAAATCTGAAAGCGATAATGAATTTGCCAAAAGGTACAGAACATTTTGTTAGTGATATTCACGGCGAATATGAAATGTTTTTGCATATTTTAAAAACAGCGTCTGGCGTTATTAAAAGAAAAATCGACGAAGAACTTTCTGAAATTTTGTCCGATAAAGAAAGAGCAGAACTTGCTTGTTTGATTTATTACCCTGACGAAAAATTGTCTATTACAACTAAAACAGATGATTGGTACAGAATAATGCTGTATCGTTTGATAAGAGTTGCAAAATGCGTTAGTGCAAAATACACTCGCAGTAAAGTTAGAAAAATGTTGCCAAAGAACTTTGCATATATAATCGACGAATTGTTAAATTGCGATAGTCAAAGCATTAATAAGGAGAACTACTATAAAGGCATTATCGAAAATATTATCCGTTTTGATTTGGCAGAAGATTTTTTAAAAGCACTTTGTAGCTTAATTCAAAGTTTGGCAATTGACCATTTGCATATTGTTGGTGATATTTTTGACAGAGGCCCAAGAGCGGATATCATACTTGATTATTTAAAAGGAGTGCGTTCACTTGACATACAATGGGGTAATCACGATATTTTGTGGATAGGTGCAGGGCTTGGCGATAGCGGTTGTATTTTGTCCGTACTTTGCGATTGCTTTAAATATAATAATTTAGATTTACTAGAAGACGGATACTCAATCAATCTGTTACCGATTTATAATTTAGCTGAAAAGTATTATAAGCATAGCGATATTTCTTGCTTTAAAACTAAATATAATAGTGACAAAATGGCAAGACTATTAAAAGCTGTTAGTGTAATGCGTTTTAAAATAGAAGATAGTTATAAGAAAAAATATCCTTTGTTTAATATGCAAGACTTAACCGTTTTGGATAAAATTGATTTTAAAAACAAAACTTGGAATGGTTATCCTATGAAGGAATGTGATTTTCCTACAATAGATACAAGTAACCCTTGCAAACTTAACGACGAAGAACAAGAAGTAATAAATAAACTAATACATAGTTTTGTTACATCAGGTAAATTGAAATCACATATCAAATTTTTGCTAGATAAAGGTGCGTTATATCTTTGCTATAACAATAATTTAATGTTCCACGGCTGTATTCCACTTGATGAGAACGGCGAATTTTTAGAAGAAGAATTTGACGGAAAACTATACAAGGGCAAAGCTTATATGGATTACTGCGATAAAATGGTAAGAAAAGCATACATCACTCGCAGCAAAGACGATTTAGCTTTTATTTGGCAGCTTTGGTGTGGCAATAAATCGCCTGTTTTTGGCAAAGATAAAATGGCTACTTTTGAAAGAATTTACATTGACGATAAAGCTGTTCACGAAGAAGCTAAGCAAAACTATTTTAATATGCAGGATAACCCTGATGTTTGTGACAGAATATTTGAAGAGTTTGGGCTTGACAAAGAGACTGCACATATCATAAACGGACATATACCTGTTAAACAAACAAAAGGCGAAAGTCCTATAAAAGCTAACGGAAAAATGATTGTTATTGACGGCGGTATGAGCAAACCTTATCAAAAAGTAACAGGCATAGCAGGTTATACGCTTACATATCATTCATACGGAATGGGGCTTGCTGCACACGAACCATTTTTGGGTAAAGACGAAATCGTTATGAAAAATAGGGAAATGCTAACAGTAAAATATGTGGTTTCTCGTTATAATGATAGAATTACAGTAGGTAGGACGGATATAGGCACTAAGCTAAAGGAACAAATTGCAGACTTAAATACTCTTGCGGATTTATATAGCGAAGGAGTTATAAAAGAAAGAAATTAGTGCAAATAATACCGATTTTTGAGTGATTTTTAACATAAATATTTGTTTACAATGATAAATTGTTGATTGTGTTATTTTATAGCAAATTTTTAAATTTATGCAAAATAATTTGTTTTATTACATTTTTTGATATTAAACGATTGGAGCTGCTAACTTTATATTACATAAAATTATATTTAAACCTTTACAATATTAAAATAATGTGTTAAAATAAATGTGTATATATAAATATATAATTTAAGAAGATGGCTTATGGATATTTTAGAGCTTGCAAACAATATTGAAAAAGTGAAAAACAATATTAAGGCTGTATGTGAAAATTGCGGCAGAGAAAACGATGTGCTTTTGGTTGGTGCAAGTAAAACTATGGAGCAAGAAGTTATTGACTATGTAGATAGTAACAGATTGCTACAAGTTTTGGGCGAAAACAAAGTGCAAGAGCTTACACTTAAATATCGTGACAACCAGTCTTTTGATTGGCATTTTATTGGTAGATTGCAAAAAAATAAAGTAAAATATATCATTGATAAAGTTAAATTGATTCATTCTGTTGACAGCGTTGATTTGGCAAAGGAAATTGACAAGCAAGCTAAAAAGCATAATTTGATTATGCCTTGCCTTATTCAAATTAATATGGGAAGGGAAGAAAGCAAAACAGGTTTTTTCCTTGAAGATGCAACAGATGCTATTGAAGAAATTAGTAAATTTGACAATGTTAAAATTGATGGACTTATGGCAGTTATGCCTATTGCAAGCGAAAGTGAGACAATAAAGCTTTATAAGCGACTAAATGAAGAATATACATTACTTAAGCAAAAATATAATTTTAAATTTTTAAGTGCAGGAATGACTAACGATTATTTACTAGCGATTGAATATGCTAACTCAAATATCGTAAGAATCGGTACTGCAATTTTTGGAAAAAGGAGTTATAATGAGAAGGTTTAGAGACAGAGAAAATTACGATAATTTTGAAAGGGATAACTTTGACCGTGATATGCCAAACAGAGATGGTGGGCGCGGCGACAGAGATAGTAATAATTTTGACCGCATATATGACTCTAGAGAATATTCAAGGGGAGATGATTCCCGCAGGTTTGATGAAGTAAATGGTGGTTATTCAAGACCATCTTCTTATGCTCAAGATGGCTATAGATACGGCGAACCTTCAAGAACATATTCTGATTCACCGCGTGATTATAGGGAAGAGAGATACTCTCGTTATGATTCAAGACCGCAAGGCGAAGGTAGCTATGATAAATATCCAAGGGCTATGCCTGAAGGAACAAGACCTAATATTGTTGCGGACAATGAAAATAAGGTTGTTTTTTCTTCTCCGCAATCTTATGAAGATATTCAAAAACTTATAGACAGCTTAAAAAAGAAACAATCACTTATTGTAGATGTTTCTGACTTAGACCCACATAACACTCAAAGATATTTGGACTTTTTAAGCGGAGCAATTTATGCACTTAATGGTTCATATCAAAAAATTGATAATAAAAAGTTTTATTTTGCACCTCAAGGGGTATCTATCACAATACCTTATGACTTAAGGCAAAAAAAGGAGTAAAAATGATAGCAATATTATTGGAAGTTGGATTATTTGCATTGTTATTATTTATAGATTTGTTCTCAAAGGGTATGATTATGCCATTTTTGGACCAAGTAGGCGGACACTATACTTTGATAGATGGTGTGCTTGGTTTGGAATGGGCAATTAATGATGGTGCATCTTTCAACTTTTTAAGCGGACATCAAGGTTTGTTAATAGCAATTTCTGTAATTGTTATTGTGGTTTTGTTTGTCGGTTTAGTTCTTACAGATGAAAAACCAAGGTTGTTCAGATACGGTGTTGTTACAATAATTGCAGGTGCAATGGGAAATTTGATTGACAGAATAGCATTGGGTTATGTTCGTGACTTTATTGATTATACTTTCTTCCAAACTTGGTTTAATGTTCCATTTGCAGTTGGTAATATTGCAGATATATTCTGTTTGGTTGGCGTGCTAATGATTTTGATTTATTTGCTTTTCGAGTACAGAGAAGGGGATATTTCTTGGAGACATAAAAGGCTATTGTTATGGAGAAAGAAATAATTTGGGACGATTTAAATCTTGAATCTCAAAGCGAATTATTTGTTTGCGAAAGTTTAACCGCTAAAAGACTTGATATTTTTGTTTTGGAAAAAATAGAGAGTTTGACAAGGTCAAGAATTAAAACTTTGATTGAGAGCGGTGATATAAAAGTAAACGGCGAAATTAAAAAAAGCGGATATTCCGTTAAAATGGGTGATATTATAAGTGTTTGTATACCGCCACCTGTAGAGTTATCTATTTTGCCTTATGATTATAAATTGGATATAGTTTATCAAGATAATGATTTGGCAGTTATAAACAAACCGCGTGGTATGGTTACGCACCCTGCAATTGGCAGTCCGAAAGATACGCTTGTAAATGCACTTTTAAGCAATCTTGATAACTTAAGCGACATTAACGGGGTAATAAGGCCGGGGATTGTACACAGACTTGATAAGGATACAACAGGTTTAATTGTGGTTGCAAAAACAAATAAAGCTCATTTATCGCTGTCTAGCCAAATTGCAAGTAAAGAATGTCATAGGAATTATTTAGCGTTAGTAGACGGGGTTATTAGTAAAGACGAAGGCGTAATAATTGCAAATATAGACAGGAACAAAAAAGATAGAAAACTTATGGCAGTTACTCGTGAAGGCGGCAGATATGCGGAAACGCATTATAAAGTGCTTGAGAGATATCGTAAATATTGTTTAGTTGAGTTTGAGTTAAAGACGGGTAGAACACACCAAATAAGGGTACATAGTAAGCATATTGGACATACAATTGTAGGCGATAGCGTTTATGGCGGTAGTACGAAATTGTTTGATAACGGACAATTGTTGCACGCGTATAAAATTTCTTTTACACACCCTACAACAGGTGAATTTATGGAATTTACAGCACCATTACCCGATTATTTTGAGAGTATAATAGAACAATGTAGAAAAATGGTGTGATTATATTGTAAAATAAGTTATCATCAAATAAGCGAAAATACAATTAAATTAATTAGTAAAGTTTAATGGGAAATTAAGTATAGGAGTCTGCAATGGGTATAAAAGCAAAGTTAATGGATACAGGTGCAATGGATAGAGCTTTAACTCGCTTATCTCACGAAATTGTCGAAAGGAACGGCGGCGTTGAGAATGTTGTACTTATCGGAATAAAAACAAGAGGTGTTCCACTTGCAAACCGTGTTGCGGAAAAAATTAAAAAGGCTTATGATGTGACTATTCCTGTAGGTATACTTGATACATCTCGTTATCGTGACGATAGAGAAAATATAATTGCACTTATCAAAGACGATACTAATATAACTTTTGAAGTTGCATCAAAAAATGTTGTGCTTGTTGACGATGTGCTGTATACAGGGCGTACGGTAAGAGCAGCAATCGAAGCAATAATAAAACTTGGCAGACCTAGCATTATAGAACTTGCCGTTATGGTTGACAGGGGACATAGGGAATTGCCGATAAGACCAGATTTTGTTGGTAAAAATGTGCCTACAAGTAAAATTGAAAATATAAAAGTTAATTTGACCGAAATTGATGGTGAAGATAGTGTTTTGCTATTGGATTTGTGATTTAATATCGATTTTTGATTGGTTAATTACTTGTTAAGATGAAAAATAATCAATTTTTATTGGTTGTTTTTTATTTTAATAACCCATTATAAATAATAATAGAAGGGTGAGTTTATGAGATTAAAAAGATGCCTGTTTGCACTTGTAATAGTAATAATGTCTATTACTTGTATTTTGTTTACAGGTTGCCAAAGCGGTATTCGTAGCAGATATGAAAAGGTAACTACAAAATACAAAAAATGGTGTAACAGATTTTGAACACGGTTGGTTTAATTATAACAATGGCTATGACAAAGATGGGGAAGTTGTTGACAAATTGCTTGACTGCAAACCAAACGAAAGGCAGTTGTTACATACAGATAATGAATATTATAACTTTGTACATTTTGGTATGAACACTATGACTGATAAGGAATGTGGGGGACGGCACTGAAACAGTTGATATGTTTAACCCTGAAGATGTTGACACTGACCAATGGTGTAGTGTTTTTAAAGATAGTGGCAGCAAAGGTGTAATTTTTACTGCAAAGCATCACGACGGCTTTGCTTTGTGGGATACTAATACTACAGATTTTAAAGTGACAAATAGCGGATATAAGTTTGATATCCTTACAATGGTTGCAGAGTCTTGTAAAAAATTTGATTTAAAGTTTGGTGTTTATTTGTCGCCTTGGGATATACACGAGCCAAGTTACGGAAAAGCTGGCGGCGTTGACGATATAGGCAGTTATAATTATGTGTTTTACAATCAAGTAAGAGAAGTTCTTGACATTGTAGAAGATGTTGATGTGGAGTTATTTGAGTTTTGGTTTGATGGTGCAAGGGCAGAAGATGCTACAGTAGACAAAGACTTTGCCTATGCTTGGGAAGATATTTACGAGCTTATAAACACAAGATTTCCTAATTGTGTAATTGGCAATTGTGGTAATGATGTAAGATGGGTAGGTAATGAAGCTGGTTATGCAAGAGACTCTGAGTGGTCTGTAATCTTATCATCTTTACCTGAAGATAAACAACAATCAAGCGAAGAAGATGCAAAAAGACTAGGTTTGCACTATGAGTCAAATGATAGAGGTAGCCGTGATATTATTAATGCTGCAAACAAAATAAGCAAAGATTGGCAAGTAAAATATTATCCTGCAGAATCTGATGTTCGTATTCGTTCTAAATGGTTTTGGCATAAAAACGATAAGGTAAAAACAGCTGACCAACTTGCAGACCTTTACATAACAAATGTAGGTATGAATTCACACTTTTTACTAAATGTTGCACCAAACAATAAAGGTGTAATTGAAGAAAAAGATATTAATGCTTTGTTAGGTATGAAAAGTATAGTTGATAAAACAATGGAAAAACAACTTATGCCTGTAAAAGTAAGTGTTAGCGGCTATGATGATATCGGAAACATTCAACTAATCGATAATTCTGATGCTCCTATGACTGTACTACAGGACGGCAATTACGGAACAGATAGTTATACAAGTTACAAATTGCCTGACAATGGTTATATAATGGACTTGTTGTTTAATGACCTGCAATCTATTGGAAGAATTGATGTTCGAGAAGATTTAACAAATTCTCAAAGAGTAGAAGCGTTTGAAGTTTGGGCGATTATAAATGGTAAATGGAAATTAGTTGCAGATAATACAATTATTGGTAACCGCAAAATATTTGTGTTTAAAAAAGCAGTAAAAACTAACCAATTGCGTTTTGTGTTTAAACAATCAAGAAGTAATCCACATATAAGAGTAATTAGCGTATACCAAAAGTAATAGATTGCAATTTGCAAGCCATTAACTTTCTAATTAATAAAATTATAAAAAAATAATAATAATTAAAATACACACTGAAATAATAATTATAGTGTGTATTTTTTTGTGTAAAGTTTAAATTTGAATTTTTTGTTATTTTATGCAATATTCCTTGCAAAAATCGGGGTTAAAATAGAATTATATTAATAAGTAGTGCAAAAAATAAGTGCATAGATTAACTATATCTACGTACTTATTCAATATAATTATAAAACAAAAAATAAAATAATGTCAATATTAAGGTAATCATTTTGTAAGAAATTTAGTTAAAATAAACCAAAATTTTAAATTTATCTTTTAAAAACCAACGCAAAATGTACATAGATATAGTTATTCTATGTACATTTTGTCATTTAAAAAATGACATACACAAGGAGAAATTGATATGAGTAAATTAAAAATAAGATTCGGCTATTTAACTATAGTTTTAGTTACATTAATTTTTTTATTAATTGGTAGCATTATTCCGGTTTATATTTCTCCTAACCAATCTGCAACTTTTCCAAACTCAATTTCGCAAGTAGCAGCTACTGAAACTGCAGAGATTTGGGATTCTAACGCTCAAAGATTTAATAAAAATGTTGTAAATGACATAAAAAACAAATTGTTTGGAAATCAAAGTCCTAAAAACTATATTGAGAGTAATTATGATAGTCAAGAATATAGTTGGACACAAAGCAAAGTTGTAAATGCTAGAACTATTAATTCAAAAGTAGGCGATGATTATTATGGTATGCTTGTTACTTTGGGTGGCAAGAAATGGATAGTTACTTCATTGACATTGGGTGACGGAGATAAAAAGGACGATGTTATTTTGACATTGTACTTAGCAAGTAGCGAAGGCACATCTGATTTTGAAAAAGCTGCAACTAGTGTGAAAGGCAACAATGCTTATTGTAAAAGCGCATTAAGAAATGATTTACTAACAAATTCAAATTGGAGTTTATTTAATTCCACAAATCAAAATGATTTTGCAACTCAATTTCTTGTTCAACCAAAATTTATTAAGTATCAACATACACAATCATCAATGTCAAGAGGTGGTATTCATAATACAGTACACGTGCCAAATGAGGCATTAGATGAATTTACAAGTAACTGGCACGAAAATTTGAATGGCGGTTATAATTCAATTAGCGAGACATTTAATGGGATTCGTTATGATGCTTGGGGTGATGACTATATATGGGTACCAAGTATGACAGAAACAGGTGCAGGTAACAATCTTGATACAGCTTCTGTTTGGAAATTAACTACAAATCAAAGAATGCCTATGGCTGGTGGAGCACAAATAACTTCTTGGTTTAGGACTGGTGATAGCAACAATTATGCTTTTGCCAATGCTCTTGAAAAAAACGGAGATAGAATGTACTACACGACAGATAATAAATTAGGTGTTCGTCCTGCAATACATTTAAATTTTACATCGGTGCTATCAAGTATAAATTATTTAAATGACCCACAAGATTTAGAGACAACTTACAATGAGAAAGGTCAAACATTAAAAAGCATTGCAGACACAACTAAAGCTAGTTGGTATGATAAAGATATTTATGAGAATGCCAATAATTATGTAGACATTACTTATCCAAATAGTCTTACAGAATTGAAAGATACAGGTGAATATTGGGTTAAGGCGCAAATAACTCAAAACTTTATTAACGCAGTATATAGTCAAGTAGATAGTGAAGGAGCAGCAAATGGTTGGACAGCAGACTATATTGCTGAGATAAAAGAAAAAAGAAAACCAAGATTTATTGGAACAGCAGACACATCAGATGCTGACCATTTAGAGTCAGATACTGTTCGTTGGATTAAAATAAAAATAAATGAAGCAGAAGTGGATTTTTCTAAAGTTAAGTGGAGCGCAGATGAATTGGAGTACAATGCTTTAAATCAAACTGTAACCATTAGTGAAGGATTACCATCTTTTGTGCAAGTTAAGTATAGCGATAATACTAAAAAAGCGGTTGGTACATATACAGCACAAGTAATTGAATTGACTTGTACAGATAAAAACTATAAAGTGCCTACAACTGCAACGGAAATTGCAAAATATCCTACGCTAAAACATACATTTGAAATAACAAAAAAGAAAATATCTGCAAACTGGAAGATGGAAAGCAGTACTCAAGACGGAGTTACAATAGCAAAACCTGTTTTAGATGTTGATAATAGTTTAAAAAATAGTATAGAGTATACATATTATAAAGACTTAAATATGACAGACCCAATAAGCTTGGATGAAATATTTGAAGAGTTTGATATTACAGAAGTAAAAACGTATTATGTAAAAGCAACGTTAAAAACTACAGGTGATTTTAATAATTCAAATTGCATATTTGACAATGGTGGGGGAGAAAGCACTGAGCTATCTTCAACAATGCAAACAGGTTCAACAAGTAATAGTGTTACAATCGAATTATTAAACAAAAAAGTAACATTTAATGGAAATAGTCAAACAGCTAGTTTCTCAGTAAGTGGTGGCGGTTTGACTGAAGATGCTTTAGTATTAAAATATTACGCATTAGACGGAACACTTTTGACAACACTTCCAACAAATGCAGGAAAGTATAAGGTAAAAGTAAGCTTAAAACAAGATTTAACGGATTTTATTATAATTGGTACAACAGAATTTATTTTTGAAATAGAAAGTTTAAAAGTAACTAAGCCAAGAGCAAGTCAAACCCAATATTTTAATGCAGACGGATTTAGTATAAGTGACATAGCAAATCTGCCAAAAGATTGGAAAAATTATTTTGAAGTTAAAGCTTACGATAAAGATAACAATGAAATATTACCACAAAATGATAGTTTAAACTTTGTAAATGCAAATTTATATCGTATAGAAATCAATTTTAAAAATGGCACAAATACAAATAATGGTAGCGCTACAGACAATGTAATATGGAGTGATGGCACAAAAGATACATTTGTGGTAGACCTTGAAATTAAGCCATTGGAATTTATTGTGCAAGGCTGGAGTGAAAGCACAGGTAATAAAAAACCTACAATAGTAGGTGAAGACACTACAGAAATAGCAAAATACTTTGACTATGTCATATACGAACTTAAAAATGGCATAATTGTAGGTAATGTGTTGCCACAAAATGCTACATTAAAATATAATACTGATTACCAAATTGCTCTAAAAGTTAAAGACGAATTTAAAGGTAATGTTTTGCTTGATTACAATGGCGAAAAAATAGACGAGACAGAAAGCTTTAAATTTAAAACTGGTATAAATCCAAATCCGGGTATCGACAGCGATGATAACGACGGAGACGACAATGAAGGCAATGGCGGTAGCAGTGGCGGAAATAACGGAAATGGCACTAATAGCGGAACAGACTTGTGGTTTGGCACAAATGGAAAAATGCCGATATTTGCTTGGATATTAGTTGGTATAGTACTTCTACTATTTATAGTATTAATTTTGGTTTTAATATTAAAACGTGACAAGCAACAACCACCGCCACAACAACCAATACCTTATGCAGATTACTATGCTCAAAAGAAAGAAGAAACAAATACCGATAACAAAGTAGTAAAAGATGAAGAGCCTGCTCGCAATGTGCGCGGAACAATAGTAAATAACTATAAAGTAGGTTATAAGGATTGGACTTTTGTAATAAAGGAAACAGATGTTTTAAATCTTGAAGCACTAGAGTCACCGCAAGACGAAGTAATGTTTTATGTATTTAATAAGAATGATTTGAGAAAAGTTAAAAAGTTGCAAAATCAAATAGATTTAGCAAACAACGAAACTAACTTAAATAGCAAAGACGATATGTCTACATTGGATAAAAAATCAAATAAAAAGCGTAAAGACAAAAAATAAAAAGAGATAAATTGCAATGTTAAACAGACAACACCTTAAAATAGTTAAGGTGTTGTTTTTAATAAAAAGCTTTATTTTAAAATGGGATTCCGTACATATCTTTTGTTTTGTCATAAAACAAGTTTATGTGCGGTGGAAAATAGGTAAATATTATTATAAAAGCAAATATTGAAATAGCTAACATAGCATAAACATAATAGTATTTTGTAAAATATCCACTATTTATCATTTTATAGCTTACTAAACTCATTGCAAAAATTATTAAAATTGTCATAATAATATCTATTGCAAGATAATTTGTGCCTATTATGCCTGAATAAGTAAAATAAATTACAAGCATAAGCGGAATACAAAATATTAAAGGGATACTTTTTGCTGTTAAATAAACTTTTATATCGGGTTTAATTATAAAGTATTCCACAATGCAAAAAATAAAAAAAGGATAAAATATGATTTTACTATGTTCCCAAACACTTTCGTTTGTTGCAAAAAGCCACGCAATACTAGGCGCGTTGTTTAGCCATTCAAATGCAAAATGAAATACAAAAGAATTAACAATGCAAAACACAAATCATATTATTTCGGTAATTAATAATTTTTTGTTTAACATTTTATTAGGTCCTTTTATCTTGAATAATAACATTATTCATATTTGCAATATCAAAATATTCTTGCCATCTATGTTCGCGAATTGGATAGTACTTTGTGTCTATTTTTATTAGTAAGCAAGGGGAAATTCCATTGTAATTGTCAACTATAAATGCTTGAAAATCCTTGTTTTCTTTTATTTTTTTCTTATCCATCTTCCGCCCCTCCACATATCATCGTTGTTTCTTTTATTGTACCAAGGGTTTGCAGATATTACAATAATTTACTTTACAAATAATTGTGGTTTTTGATGTTTTTTATCATTATTTAGAATCAGGCATAGAATGAAAGGGAACATGTATCCATTAAAAACGCCGAAAAACTGCTATATTCACACTAAAAAGCAGCAG
>OFGN01001580.1_pt1 | contig 15424 bp, 3 predicted proteins | sample 1521821 | NCBI WGS metagenome assembly OFGN01 (sample SAMEA3504094, study PRJEB24116) | mouse gut metagenome | biome: mouse gut; feature: mouse-associated habitat; material: faeces | place: Denmark | collected 2011
AACAACAATATTTCTTTGTTTCTGCTTCAATTCAATCAATTATCAAAAAGCATTTAAATGACTATGGTACTTTGGATAATTTTGCAGACAAAGTTTCTATTCATATTAATGATACACACCCAACACTATGTATACCTGAACTTATGAGAATTTTGCTTGATGTTTATGGTTATAGTTGGGACGATGCTTGGAAGATAGTTTGCGACACAATGAGCTATACAAACCATACAGTTATGGCAGAAGCTTTGGAAAAATGGCCAGAAAGCTTGTTTTCTATGTTGCTTCCACGTATTCACCAAATCGTTAGTGAGATTAATAAGAGATTCTGTGCTGATTTGTGGGATTTCTATCCTAATGATTGGAACAGAGTTGCAAACAACGCAATTTTGCAAAATGGTCAAGTAAGAATGGCAAACCTTTGCCTTGCTGCATCACATACAATTAATGGTGTTAGTGCTTTGCATAGTGATTTGTTAAAACAAGATGTTTTCCACGATTACTTTAAAATGCAACCTAAAAAGTTTACAAATGTAACTAATGGTATTACTTACAGACGTTGGCTTGCTTTGTCAAATCCTAAGTTGACAGCTTATATTAGCACTCTTATTGGTGAAGATTTCTTGAAAGACAGCAATAAACTTGCAGATTTGATTAAGTTTAAAGGGGATAAAAAAGTCCTTGGCGAGTTTGCTAAAATTAAGAGAGAAAACAAGGTTAGACTTGCTAAATATATCAAAGAGCATAATGGTATTGACGTAAATGTTGATAGTATTTTTGACGTACAAGTTAAAAGATTGCACGAGTATAAGAGACAACTTTTAAATTGTATGCACATTATTGACTTGTATTTGAGATTAAAAGAGAATCCAGATTTGAATATTCACCCAAGAACATTTATATTTGGTGCAAAAGCAGCTCCAAGCTATTACACAGCTAAATCAATCATTCGTTTGATTTGTATGCTTGGCGAACAAATTAACAATGACCCAGATATTAAAGGTAAAATTAAAGTTGTATTCCTAGAAAACTATCGTGTAAGTCTTGCAGAAATTGTTATGCCTGCATCTGATGTAAGCGAACAAATTTCTATAGCAGGTAAAGAAGCTTCAGGTACTGGTAATATGAAGTTTATGATTAATGGTGCTGTTACTATGGGTACAATGGACGGAGCTAATGTTGAAATTCACGAAAATGTTGGTGATGAAAACATCTTTATCTTTGGTTTAAGAGAAGAAGAAGTTTCAAAAATGTACAGAGAAGGCTATAATCCTTCAAGATATTATAACGAAAATTACAGAATTAAACGCGTTATCGATATGTTGAATGAAGGTGTCGCAGGCGTTAAGTTTAATGAGATTGCTCATATTTTGACTACTAAAGACCCTTATATGTGTCTTGCAGATTTCCAAAGCTATATTGATGCACAAGATGCACTTGACAAAGCTTATGGCGATACAGAAAGATGGAACAGAATGTCACTTGTAAATGTTGCAAAGAGTGGTTTCTTCTCATCTGATAGGTCAATTCAAGAGTATGCTGACAGAATTTGGACTTTGACTCCTGTTAAGGTTAAAAAAGCTAAAGTTGTAAAAAGCAGTGCAAAAGCTGAAGTAGCAACTACAGAAAAAGTAGCTGAAAAAGCTAATACTACAGCAAAAAAAGCACCTGCAAAAAAGAGTAAATAATAACAAAATTTAACCTGATTTATTAAAAATTTGCATATTGATTTACAATTAAAAATATTATTATAAAACAAAAAACTCTCATAATTTTATGAGAGTTTTTTGTTGTTATTTGAATTTTTTATAAGGGACAAAACTTTAAAATTAAAAAAATAAAGTCCATATATTTATATGATAAAATTGATTTTAAATATCAAAATTATGCTTGAATAAATATATGAACTAAACTTTTTAAAGATGTAAATTATTACCAAAACCCTTCAAAAATCGGGGGTATTTTGCAAAATCAAGTGATTTTGAGCTTTTTAGAAGAATATAAAATCCCCAGGAGTGATAAATAAATAGCTTATGATTGATAGTAAACCAATGATTATTGGTTGGTGCAGAATATATACTATTAAAGCTTTATTACCCCAAAAACTTATTGGTTTGTACCAACCATATTTGTCAAGAATAGGTAGCACTGATTTCTTTTCCCCATATACAAATCCGCCAACGCTTGCACCAAGTAAAACATAACCTAAGTTTGGTAGCATTGGGAAATAATCTGCAGATTGATAGGCCCCTAAATAATTTGCTATAAATCCTAAATCGGTATTTGAGTTATCGGGGGGATTTTTTGTGTAAACTTGAGTTACGATTATAATCACCATACCTGCAATCAAACACACCATACTTATCAAGCGTTTGTTATCAAGACATACTTTTGCGATAATATGATAAATTAAAATTGAGAATGCTAGCATATGCAGTACACCGAAAGTTATTGCCATATCAAACATAGAAGTTACGGCTGTAATGCCAAATGCTAAAAATAACGCTTCTATACCACGCTTTAAGTTGTTTCTTGATAAATTGCAAGATATTCCGCAAAACAAGAAAAACAAACAGAATATTATAGGGTGGAAGATTTCTCTAAGCATTCCGTTTTCGTAGTTGATAGCTAACTCTAATATCCCGTTATGAATTGGATTTGCAATTACCCAAGCATCGCCGAATATTTCCGCTATGTTAAACATAAAATGGTCCCAAATCATTAATATCACGCATATACCGCGAATAAAGTCAAGTTCCCATATTCTGTCTTTCTTTTTTAGTGATTTTGATTTTAATGCGGGCAGTTTTAAAATACTTCTTTTATTTTCTTCTTTTTCCATATCTTTTGCCGTCCCTTTCAAAATCTTGTGGTTTTTCTCTTATATCAATTAACTTGAAGTCACCATTAGGATAGTCCCTAAACACTTTAAAATGATTTTCATATTCGTGAATCAAAATAGTAGGGTTGTTCTTTGACCGATAAATTTTTGGTGGAACAAAGCCTTTTCTACTAATGTTTGGGTCATAATATGGGTGACTTTTATGTGGCATACCGCCTTCATATTTTCTAAAATACTTTTCAGGATTTTTTTCATACATTTTTTGTCTTTTGCTAGCATCTTTTTTAGCTTGTAACTCTCGTTTTGCTTTATTACTCTCCGCAATCTGTTTGATAGGTTTAACAATCAAATTTCTAATTGAAATAATCAAACTTCCTGTAAGGGTTATTGCAAGCCCAATATAAAACAATATAGTATTGCTATTAAGAACTGCTAAATCTAGCCCCCCTGTAAGCATTAAAATGCCGCAAATCAACATATAAATTGCGGGAATCCATAAACCAAAATACAAAAGCAAATATGCAACAATGTACAAGACAACCTTGACGATATGGTAAATCGCCTTGATAACCCACGCCAATATTGCCGTAATTCCTAACATAAGCACCTTCGTAAATTTATTTGTCAACATTATATCACAAAATTCGCTATTTGTAAATGGTTTGTCTGCAATATAAAACAAATTGTAAGTGAATTAGGATATTGATATTTTGTTGATTATCATACAAAATTATTGTCTCAAACAAAATATTTAATATCATTTGTAGCGTAAAAATATGCTCTTGAATAAAATTATACTACTAAAAAAGCGTTTTTTGGGTATTAAGATACAGATATAAATAATGTGTTTTTAATCGTTATTATATTAAATTTGGAGATTTACATACAAAAAATAAAGTAGTTAAAATGGATTTTTTATATGCTTTTTTACATTAAAAATTGCAAATTATAGGCTATTTTTTGATTAAAAATGCTACAAAATAAACCGATTTTATTGAAAAAATATAAGGTTTTTTAACCAAAATCATAGATGTTTTTAAAAATAACTTAATACTATTAGTTATAAAAATAGTGCGAAAAATGGGGGGTTTTTAAGCTGAAATCTGGTGATTTTTTTATTGGATTTTTAATCGAAAAATGGGCGAAATTTTTGTGTTTTTTGAAGAAAAAATGAGAGATATTTTTGTCATTTTTCATAAGAAATTTTTTGTAAAATTTGATAAATTTTTATCATTCTTTTGCATTAAAAATTTGCTCTTTTTTGAGTATTTTGTCAAATTTAAAAAGTCGTTTTAGTAGGTCAAATTGCACTAAAAGTAGCGATATTTTGTATTATTAATACGCCAGTATAATAATAGAAAATAACTTGCTAACGTTAGATAGGTTATAGAAAGTAATAGGCTACCGCTTGTATAAAAAGAAAAGTGCAAGTAAAGTGTATGTAAATTTAAGGGCGGAATTTTAAGAGTTAAGGTTGATTTAAGGTTGTATATATATAATTTATTTAGTTAAAAAGACTATTACGCAAGCGATTGCGTTTTTGGGAGGAATTATGAGAAAAAAGAGATTTTTGTCTTGCTTGCTTGTCATACTATTGCTAGCAGTTTTTTCTGTTACACTAGTGGCTTGTCAGGAAAGAGTTTCTCAAATAGTCACCCCTGATGCCGTAGCAACTAAAGATATGCCTGGTGTAGGCGAGTTGCTACTAATTATGCTAGAAGGTATGGGCAACAAGGAAGACTTTGTGAGTATGGATTTTGATTCTGTCATCAAGACTAATCTAAATACCAAAACGGACGAAAATGGAAAGCCGGTAGGTGACCCAATTTGGGACTATCGTAGATTCTATTTGAAAGGTAATTTCAAACCGGATTCAGGCGATTTGAAAGGCGACGTTGAGCTTGGCTTGGGCGTTATCGCAACTGATGAAAACGGTAATGAAAAACCAGATAAAAGCCAAAACTTTGAAATATTCTTAAAGAACGGTCGTTTTTACCTAAGAGCAGCTGGTACTTCTTTATATCTTGAAGATATCGATTTCAATTGGCTTATTGAGCAACTTAGAAAAATTGGTGGCTTGCAAAATTTGGTTGATACTATTATTGGATTGACTGGACTTGACCTTGGCGACGGCGCCTCTACAAAAGTTAACGATTTGATTGGTATCGTTGCAATGCTTATTTTCCAAGTTGACACAAAAGTTACTACATACAACAAAGACTCTAAAACTGGACACATTGCATTGAAATTCAATCCAGACCAATTGATTGACACTGTTGTTAAAGCAATTGGTAATACAAGTATTGATGGAATATTGGAAGGTGTTGGTATGAGATTAATGCTACCTGATGGGGAAGGTGGTATGAAACCTTACAGCCTTGATAATTTCTTAAAGACTTTGCATTTCCCTAACATCAATGTGTATGTTGAGGCAGATGTTGAAAATGGCAAGTTAGTTATGACTGACGAGAACAATGCAATTAATGGTTTGCAATTGCACGTTTACGACTATAAAACTGACTATTTCCAAATGAATACTGGCGTTATCTATGATAGCGAAAATGGTATTGAGATTTTGCCTAAAAATATTGAAGAGTTCAAACCATTTGGTTTGTTGAAATTCCAATTTGATACTAGTATTGAATTAGAGGCTAAAAAGGTCGATGTAGGTAAACTTGTTAACTTCTTTGCAGGTAGTACATTCTTGCCTGAAAACAGCTTAATAATAGATGCAGAAGCAAACATCACAATTAAGCTTGATGTTGATTTGCGTTTGAAAGAAGAAGAAAACAGCTTGGATGACAAGAGTATCTTCTTGCTTGAGATTTTTGGCGATAACAAAGAAGAGCCAATGGCAGGCTTGTATTTGAGAAATAACAAAATTTACATAAATCTTGACGATGCTATTAAAACTGAAAATGGCAATATCGATATCAAACCTGGTAATATCGTTGTTGATGGCGTGACAGTAACTAAATGGGTTTCTCACGCATTGAGTTTGGCAACAGATGCTGTTGAACAACTAATGGATGAGTTTTTTGGTAAAAAATCTAAGTCAAGCGCAACAACATTTGCAGAGCCAGTTAGCGACATCCAATTTAAAGACGGATATAGTTTAGATGACTTTGTTTTGACAATCGGTCACAATGACGAAGGCGAAGCTTATGTCAGCAAAACTATGGGAACTATATTGGATATTATTAGATATACAATTGGTTTTGAAGAATTTATAATTGTTAATGAAAATAATGACGGCAGAATTTATTTGAATATTAATAATAAATTCTTCCACAAATTATGTTCTCAATTTAATATCAATGTTAAAGAATTGGCTGAAATGCAAGATTTTGGTGTGATTCAACTTGGTATTGACTTGGCAAAAGAGTCAGCATTCTTCACACTAGATCTTGGTAAGGCTGTAGGTGCTGATAGCTCTCTTAACGCATCAATTGTGGTAAGCAATTTCCGTTATGGTTTTTCTGCTCGTGAAATTTTGATGAAGAAAATCGAAAAAGCAACAGATGGCAGAGACTATATTGGTAATGTAAAAGATTTGATTTACAATGCAGTTGACGATTTGGACTTTGAGTTTGGTGCAAAATTGCATTTAGACAAAGGTGTATATAATGCAGCAAATATTTTGGGTATTGACACAAAACTTCCAAGTGTTAATATCACTGTTGACGACGCATTTGATTTAGAATTGATTTTGAAAATCCAAGTTCAAATGGACGAAGTATTTGTAGGATATGAAAAAGACGAAAATGGTAATCGTACAGATATTGAAATATATGAAAAAGTAATATCACGTGCGTATATAAGTATAACTAATGTATCTAGCAACCCTATCTTCCCAGTTGCTGGTATGACAGTTCGCTTGTACTACTTAGACGATAGATATGAACCAAACGGTGCATTGGGCATTATGCCAATCACAAGAGAAAATGATAAAGTTCACGGCACATTGTATGCCGATATGTCAGAATTTAATATGATTCAAATTGGTATTCCAAGTTTTGCAATCGGTATTGATTTGACAGATTTAATCTTTAGTATGTTGGGCGATTTAGATATTGACTTTAAAATTCCTGATATATTGAATAAAGATAATAATAGTGGTGCAGACCAAGGTGCTACTCAAAGTTATAGTTCAAGCAATGGTATAAGAACAGTGAAGGGCGACGATTCTCAAGTAATCTATGCTTTGTTTAATACTGCTACTGCTGAACAAACTGATAGAATTTTGAAACTACAATTGACAAGTGCTTTGATTAAAGAATTGTTAAAAATATTTGATTTAAACATTGGTTTTGAACTTCCTGAAATTAATATTGATGCTGAAATCAACAAAATAAACGGCATTACTTTGAGCATTAAAACTTGGGACCCTGCAACAGAAACCGAAGACAAGAAACTAATTTCTCTTGACTTAGGTGTTAATAAGTTTAGAATGGGTGTAAATGTTGACGTTAATGTTGATAAATTGCTTGAAGATATTCAAAAAGATTCAAATAAATTTGGTGTTTATATTAAAGTTGACGATTTGTCAGGTGGCGTTGATAAAGGATTTTTAAAGACAATCCTTGATGGTATAATTTACAGAGCACTTGATGATGTTGACATTAAGTTTAATTTGGCTATCCACTTGGACCCAGGTACTTATAATATTAATAATATTTTAGGTATTAATACAGGACTTCCAAGTATTCCTATAGAGTCAAGCGAAGGCTTTGATTTGAAATTTGAATTATCAATTCAATTGCAAAGCGCTATAGTACCTAAAACAGATATTATGGGTAATATTATTGAAGGCGAATATGAGCAAATTATAAGCCGTGCAATGATTACTCTTCAAAATAAAGCTCAAAACCCAATTACTCCAAAGGGCAATGGCGTTGTTAAATTGATGTATTTTGATGATAGATACGAAGGCAATGCAGAATTTTTGACAAGAGAAGGCTATCAAGGTTTGAAACCTTACAAGGCAGTAAAAACTGGTACAGATAGCGAAGGTAATGATGTTTATAGAATTGAAAAAACTCACGGAACATTATTGCTAAACTTGTCTACTTTCAATATTTTGAATTTTGAGTTACCTGATGTTGCATTAGACGTTGATTTGACTCAAATCATTGAACAAGTTATCGGTTCTATAAATTTGAGCGATGTTGCATTTAGCAATGATACCGCAACAGCAACAGAAAGTGCAGTTAAATCATTGATTGCTCAAATGGCAGATGGCGATAATGAAACTACAGAACAACCAGAAAAAGTAAGCTATATTAAAATTGCTTTGACAACTGAACTTATCGAACAAGTATTGAAAATGGTAGGTGCAAATTTAAGCTTTACATTGCCTGAAATTGATGGTGGCATAATTGTTGATGCTACAGAAGGTATTTATGTTGATATCGCAACTCAAGACGGCAATAAAAATATTACTGCAAAAATTGGTATGAATAAGTTGCATTTAGGTACACACTTAGACGACAGCGATATAATATTACCTGAAGATTTTGCAAGTAAGATTAAAAACTTTGGTAGTCCTGCAGATTTGACCTTAAATAATCTATTAAGTACTGTTATTTACAGAGCACTTGATGACGTAGACCTTTCATTCGGTTTAGCTTTCAATATAACAAAAGGTACTTATAATGTAGGTAAACTTTTGAGTATGTTCGGTCTTGATTTTGGTGACGAGCCAATCAATATCGATGTAAGTCAAGATTTCGTACTTGATTTGACAATGAGAATTCAAATCAGATGGAATGATTTTGTAGGCGAATATGCAAATGGTGGAAGTGGTATTACTCAAGCAAGAATTAGCTTGTATAATAAAACACCTAACATTCTATTCCCAACAGGTTCAGAAACAGAGCCAGTATTAGATGTTCACTACTTTGACGATAGAGGACCTAATAACAATACAATTCCGCCACTTGTTAATAACTTCTGGTATGGAATGAATGGTAAAAAGACTCACGGCTCATTGTTTGTTAACTTAAGCGGATTTGAGTTTGCTAAATTGAAATTACCTAGTATGGTAATTGATATGGATTTAACTAAAGTTGTTAAAGATTTAGTTGATAACTTGAACTTGAGTGACGAGTCAATTATCTCTACAGCAGAAATGGAAAATATGATGACAACTTATGTTGCAAGTGCTTTTGCCGCTGCTGTTAATACAGAAGAAAATGTTACTGAAGACGAAGGCAATTATTTAAGAATTTACATTACAATGAGTTTCTTGAAAGATTTACTTGCAAGATTCGGTGTGGGTGTTGTTCTTCCTCCATTGTTTGATAGCTTGGAAGGTGACTTCACTATAAGCCAAATTAATGGTATTAGATTGTTTGCAAAAGTAACAGGAACTCCTGAAGAAGGAACTGAAGGCAATGCGATATCATTGGATTTGTCAATTAAACATATACGCCTTGGTAAGGAAACAACAATCAACTTACCTGGTAGCTATAACATTTATGGTACAGAATTAGTATCTGACCTAGGCTCAGTAATTTATCGTATTTTAGACGATACAGATATTGAAATTAAGCTTACAGCAGATGTACCGGCAGGTAAATATAATCTTGCTCCATTGCTAAGTCTTGCAGGTATTAAGATTGACGAATTGTTTATGGAATTTACAGAAAGCTTCAATCTTGACTTGGCATTAAAGATTCAGCTACAAATGGAAACTGTACAAAAAACAGATAAGTATGGCAATAAGATTGACGGCACAGAAACTGTTCTTGCAAGAGCATTAATTGAAATTGTAAGTGGTACAGATAACAAGATATTAGGCTTTAAAGCAAATCAAACTGTTGCAAAAGTATATTACTTTGACGATAGATTTGAAGAGAATATGAATAAGCCTAACTTGAAGTTGAAACCTTACAGCTATGATGATACTAATGGTCAAACAAAATCACACGGTACATTGTTTGCCGATTTCAGTGGATTGAAGATTGCAAATATAGCAATTCCACCAATCAATATGGATATTGATTTGACAACTGTTATCCAAAGCGTAGCTGCAAGCTTATCAGATAGTATCAATTTGGGTACTGCTACAGCATCAGAAACATTTATGACACGCACTTTAGCAGCTATAGCAGATAATGACAATTCTATTCCTGGTACTCCTGCATTAGGTAACTATATTAAAGTTAACATTGCTACAGGTTTGATTAATGAAATTTTGGCAATGCTAGATGTTAATATTGGCTTTGAATTACCTGAATTTAATGTTGATATCGCAGCAGATGCAGACAAGGGTATTGCAATTGTATTGAACCTTGATACTAAAGACTTTAATGTTGATGGTGATGTTACAAATCATATTAATGCTATGTTGTCATTCCCACAACTACACTTAGGTATTAATAATACAGTTGATATTCCACAAGATTTCTTAAGTGATTACTATAGCACAGACTTTAGTAACTTAGTACAAAAATTATTGAGATATGGCGAATTAAAAGCAAAAGTAAATATCAGTGCAAACAGCTCAACAATCAATGTTCAAAGACTTTTGAATAACATTTTGGCAGCAAGCGGTATGACAATCACTTTGCCTATCAATGTTGATTTGAATGACTTTGCAAACGAGTTAGATTTGACTATTAAATGGGCATTTGATTATGCAAATCCTACAAATACTTTGCTTGAAGTTAAACTTGAGTGCGACGGCAATACTTCACTTGGTATATATTTGAAGAACGGCAATGTTTATGTAGACTTAAGCGGTTTAGGTTTGCCTAAGTTCGTACTTGAAAACTCAGGACTTGCAGAGTTAATTACTAACTTAGTTGGTAAGTCTTTAGATGGTATTTTGGGCGGACTTGTAAACTCTGGAACAAGCGGTTTACAAGGTGCAGTTGCTACAGCAAATAATATGTCAGTTGCTGATATGAACTCACAATTGTTTGCAATGGCTCTTGATGGTGATATTGAAGCTGAAGAAGATAAACCATTTGAAATTATGGATTATGTATCTCTTCTTTTGAAAGGCTTGAGTATGAGCGATGGTGTGTTCAATATCAACATAACAGAAGAAATGATGAGAACTCTTTTGAAAGAGCTTTCAATAAACATCGCAGAAGATATTTCAGTTAATGGTAGTTTGGACTTGTTTAATGGTAATATGGTGCTTGACATTACATTTGACCAAATTAGAGTTGCTATGGACTTCAGCGTTGTTAATATCGGTGGCGAAAATAATATTCAAATTAACGAAGGCGGCGGTTACGAAGTATTGAATATGGGTAGTGCAAACTTGTTTGTTAACTCATTGTTCAATGCACTAGACCCTGGTATTTGGATTGATATTATAAGCAAAAACTATGCAATTACCGATACTAACTTTAGATATACAAAAATTACAATGGAAAAAGTTCCAATGGAAGGTATGTCACTAAACTATACTAATGGTGGTTGGGCAAACGGCGGAAGCATATTGATAAAGATATTACGTATGGACGGTGGCGGTCAATATTGGGACCCTAACAATGGTGTGCCTGCATTGTATATCATTTTGGATATTAATGCTAAGAAAATTAATATCAGAGGTACAACAGAGTTGTTGCCAATCGATGTGTTCTCACTACACGCCGACCAAATGGTAAATATCTACATTGACTTTGATATTAAGAAAATACTTTCCGATTTGATTGGACCTATTATCACTCAAATTAAAGATGCTGGAACTTCTACAACAGCTGACAATAATGTAGCTACAACAGGTATAGAAGATGTATTTAAGGGGTTCTCAATTGATAGCTTACTAAGAGGCATAAACATTAAGATTTATGGTGTAAAAAACATTAAGATTAATGTAGAATTAAATCATAATATGGTAAATGATTTAGTGCCAAACTTAATTAACAGCTTTAATGGTATGAAAATTGAGTTACAACCTGGTAAAAATTCTACTGTAATTAGCGGTCTAAATTATACTAATGGTCGAGGCACAAACTTCTTAGACAATTTGTATAATAACTTAGTTTTACCAGTTGTTAAAGTTGCCGTTGAAGACGCAGGATTTGGTGGTGCTTGGGCAGTTGTTAAAGGCTTGGTTGATGATTATGTTAAAGATAATCTACTAAACCTAGTATCTCGTTTGTTACCAATGCCACAATTTACAGAACTTAATGCAAATGTTTATATCGTAAATGGTATGCTTGACAATATTCAAGTTATCGGATATGACAATAACAGCAGCAGTGGCAATGATAAAAACAGATTAGAGTTAAGAATCTTTAATGATATGTCACAACAAGCATTCTTCGGTTATATGGACGCACTTGATTTGAATAATGCACGATTCCAATCTCCATATATTCACTTTGATAGTAGCGTAGACAGTGCGGTTAACTTTGCAAATAAGTTTGAACAAAATGCTTATGCTGCTCAAAAGTTAAAGATGTACTATAATGCAGTATTAGGTGGTGATAATTGGCCATTTATAGTTGATGCTGCAACTGTTAACTGGGAAATCACTTACTATAATAGCGAAGACTTTGATTTGGATAACAATCTTCCTTCAGGTGATATGAGATTTACAATAAGCAATATGAATGCTTTCAAAGAATATGGTGGAGCTTGGAGAAGTGGTTATTACAAAGCAACAGGTACAGCAATTGTAGGTACTAAAACTTACTCAACTACTGTAAGAGTGGTAATTGAAGATAATACAAGCTTTATTAATCATGAGGACACAACTGTTGATAAAATTGAAGTAAGAAGTGGTCGTGGTCTTCCTGATACAATTACTTTGACAAATAAAACATTGAATAGGTCAATCAACATTAGAAATGTTGCAGGTGCAACGGATAAATTCACATTGATTGATGCAGAGCAACTTAATATTTATGACCATACTCGTAATGCTCAAGTTAGAATTAAGCTTGCGAATGGCACTAACAAGACTTTACCAGTTGAAATTCATTGGCACGACGCTAACTTGTCATTGGTTGAAACAGCACCAATTGAAATAAGCATATTTGACTTTATGGATTTCTACAACAACTATTATACAGCAGAAAAAATGCTTGTATTAACAAGTGACGGAAGAAGAATTTATCAAGATGTTGAAAGTATATCAATTACTAGTGGTAGAAAACAATTGTTCAACATTGATAGTGCTACTGGTAATATTACAAGCCTTGCTAACTTGACTGAATGGGAGAATGAAACAGGTTTTGAAACAGAGCTTACAATTAAATTGAAAAATACTCATCAAAACCAAAAAACTCTAACAAGAAAAGTTATTGTTAAACCTAGAATTGTTGATTACGTAAGATTTGATAGTAGAAATACAATAATTATGGATACTGTTCAAAATGAATCTGACTTACCTAAACAAGTTAGAGTATACTTCAAGAATGGTGATAGCGGAGTTTACAGCATTGACTATAACAGCTGGGATTTCTCAAAGATTACTTCTTCAAGTACTGCAAGAGCTATTGATTGGGATAAAGGCGGAGTTTATGACAATGTATTCTTCAAATTTACAAATGACTATGATAAAATCAAAGGTACAACACCATTAAATTTAGTTGGTAATATAACACTTGTAATTAATGAATCTGTTATTGATTACGCAAAAGTAGGACCTGATAATGGTGAGAGATATTGTAATATTTCTTATGAAGACTTTGCTAACAAAAACTTCAATGATTTGGATTTGCGTTTGATTTCTTCTGATGGAAAGGTTACAGATTATCAAGACAAGGTTGCTTATACAATAAGTTATAAAAAACCTGTTGAATATGGTGAAGATGGTTCAGTTACATCTCCTGAAGATATAATTATGAACGATGCAGCCGGAAGAGCAACACTTGCTGCAATGAGTGAAGCTCAAAGAAACAAATATGAAGCAGTTATTGGTTATGCACTAAACTATGAGATTATTGATAGGGGTATTACTCTTGGCGATAAGGGTGGTAGAGCAAGAGTGACTGTAAGACTATTAAACTTAAAAGTTGACAGTACTTTTGAAAAGCCAAAGGAAGATGCAAGTAGAGTAAAAACAACATTCTTATACTTTGAAGTTGCAGCACCTATAGTAAGGGTAGACTGATTTTAGGAGGAATTATGAGAGAATCAGTAAAGAATAAAAAACGATTAATAGTGACAGCAATTGCCGTAATTATTGCTTTGTTGCTATCTGTTACCACAGGGTTATTGTTATATAACCCTAAGGGTAACCTTTCGGAAGGTATAACAGATGGTCTGCTTGGCAATGTTGCCGATTCTGTTAATCTTTCAAATACTACAACTGGTAAAACTAATCCAGATGGTCTTTCTGGTACGCCTGTTAGTACGCAAGACCAATTAAAAAGTCTTATAAGTTCCAATGGCAATGGGTATTTAGTAAATGATGTTGATTTGGATTGGGGTAATGGTAAACCAAATGGTAATGCATATACTGGTAATTTTAATGGTAATGGTAAAACTATTTACTTAAAGACAAATGCTTCTGGTGACAATTGGCCAGAATTATATACATGGAAGGATGGCTCAGGCGATAACTATTCTGGAGCAGGATTTATCAGTGTTAATAAAGGAACAATTAAAAATGTAACTTTTGATTGTAGTAATATTAACTGGCAATTTGCATCGCCTAATGCCGGTAGTTCTAAAAGTAGAAAAACTATTGCAACTTTTGGACTTGTATGTGGTGAAAATAGAGGAACTATTGAAAATGTTAGACTTAACATAAATAGTTCTAAAATTCAAATGCACGCAAATGTGGTTGCTGATGGTGGCAATGCAAACAAATTGATTATGGGTGGTGTTTGCGGTGCACAAAGTGGTACATTGAATAACATTTATGTTAATATTCAAGGAAATACTGAGTTAAAAGTTAACACAAAAAACTGGAAAGGTGTTAATTCAGGTTTTCAAGCATTACATATGGGTATTGTAGGTGGTGTTTATGGTGCGTATACCAGTGCTACTGCAGCAAATAATACCTCTAACCTTATGATGGTTGGTGGCTCAGGGGTTTGTTTGAGTGCTGACAATACAATTGCTGAAGGTAGTTGGGGTAGTGCACAAAAAGGTGAATTGAATTTAGTTGGTGCAGTTGCTGGATATAATATTTCTGGCGTAAAAGGGGTAGTTTGGGATTATCAAGGTAGATTTTGGACTAACTCATGGGAATTAAATGGTGTAAACTATGTAGTTGATAATCATGATACATCCAAGGCGGCTGCAATGACAGGTATACCTAATGGCTATTATTCTCCAACATCAACACATGTTAATATGAATGGTTCTCCTTGGTTTGCAGATAGTAATGCAAGAGCAAATTTTATTGTATCGGGTTATGGTAAAGATGATTTGCCTACTAATGCTACTGCGGATTGGGGTAAAGATGTTTCTGATACTGCAAGAGGTAAGATAGATAGAAGTTTTGGCAAAGCAAAAATTGATATGGCACAATATGATAATAGTAAATTTGGTGCTATTGAAATGGCTTTTACAAATACTCCTGGTAAATTGAATATTAAAAAGACAATATCTGGAAATCAGTATGACTGTTTCTTCCGTGTTGGTGAAGCAGATACTGATGCTATATGT
>OFGN01001581.1_pt1 | contig 15404 bp, 15 predicted proteins | sample 1521821 | NCBI WGS metagenome assembly OFGN01 (sample SAMEA3504094, study PRJEB24116) | mouse gut metagenome | biome: mouse gut; feature: mouse-associated habitat; material: faeces | place: Denmark | collected 2011
AAAAGGAATCCCAAAAGCCGCATAAAATAAGGCTTAGAGATTCCGAGAGTCTATTTTAACACGAAAGGAGGTTTCCCCTATGGAAGCAACTGTCAATTATTTAAAAGAAGAAGCCACTCAAATGGAACTTTGCAGTTTTATCAGGGAAGGCTTACAGGATATCTATTATAACAGGCTGCTTGATTCCGACACGGTTTTTAATCAATTAGAAGAAAGGTACCATACCAATGAGTGAATATCGTACAACCCTTACTAAGCGGGCCGCAGACGATATCACCGAAATTGGCGATTATATCCATTTCTCATTATCAAAACCTGACATTTCAAGAGATTTCATCAAAGGTCTTAAAACTTCTATCTCGCAGCTAAAGCTTTTTCCTTATAAATTTCCACTCGTTCAGGATACTATTTTACAAAAACAGGATATTCGTTGTATGCCCTACAAAAATTACTACATTTTCTATAAAATCATCGAAAATACCAAAACAATTATCATCTTGAGAATCGGTTATCAAAAAAGAAACTGGAAAAATATTCTTACATAGACTCACCCTCCCCCGCTAAGCACCATATCCAGCACCCTCGCTAAAGGTCCGCAGGCATTCATCGCCTCCTGCAGCGTATTATTCTGGGCTCCTAACTCTACCAGCAATGTCCTCGGCTTTACATGCATATTATAACGGTACCCTTTTAAGTAAACTTTCCGAGTCAGTCCCGGATAGTATTCCTCACACGCCTTCTGCATCTGAAACGAAAAAGCAAGATTGCTCTGCAGGTTTTCATTCGGAAGATAGCTGATCTCTCCGATCTCCCGCACCCTTGACAAACCGTTAAAGAACATGAACCGCGCCGTCTGCTGCCCTTCGATCTCGGTCACAAGCCTTGTATCCGCCGCCACCGAATCCCGGTGCAGATCAATAACCACTTCTATGGTGGGATTTTCAATCAGTACCTGCTCAAGTGCCGGCAGCGCATTAGAATAGGCGTAATCCCTGTCCTCATCATACACGCCCGTATGATGAAGCACCTGATAACCGTACTCCTGCTGCAGGATCTGCGAAAGATGTTCCCCGACGCCGACAATCGTTGTGGAGGCATCCCCTGCCACGGAATCCGCATATCCCTCATGAGAATGGGTGTGATAGATCAGGATCTGAGGACCTGCTCCCTGCTTCGCTATCTTCATATCCGCAGAAGAAAGCTTTTTTGCGTTCAGTTCTTCCGCCGTCGTATAGGTGCTGGCATCCACCGTATAAAATTTTCCCACAAACTCTTCAAACTCCTGATAATCCTCCAGGGAAATATTCTGTGCCTTCTCCGTATGTATCAAAGCCCTGTACGCCTCTTTGTCCGCGGCATTTGAACTGCCGTCGGTGATCATAAAATGGGAACCTTCCTCGTTCAGCCTGAACTCCCCGTCCTGCTCATTCTCCATCTCCTCAATGATCAGCCCGCTCTGCCCGTCACCGTTTCCGGATATCCCGGCGCCTTCTCCGCTTCCGCCGCCGTTTTCCCCATTGCCTGCCATCTCTCCCGCCCCTCCCTCACCGCCGCTGCCGTCCTGCTCCTGTCCGGATTCGCTTTTGTCCCCGGCCGCCAGCTCCCCGCCGCCCGACATGTCCTCCCCCGTTCCCTCCTGTGCCTCCTGCATCAGAATCTCCACATATTCCTTATAATACTGGTTCATCATGCCGTCCCCGAAATAGGAAATGCTGTAGCTGTACAGCGGCATCTCCCGTGATATCATATCCATCATTTTCCCCTCCGCCGTAATGCTCCGCTCTCCATAGGCAAGGGTATCCATGCAAAAGGCAGCCGTCGGTAAAAGCTGCCCGTACACTTTTTTTACAAGTTCCCCCGCCGGGATGAGCAGTATCAGAAATACCGCCGCGGACAGGGAAAACAGAAAAGTCGCCTTTTGCCTGTTCTCATTATATTTCCAATGCAATATTGATTGCCTCCGATACCGTATAGCTTAATCTGTTTACCACATCATCGATATCTTTTGTCGTCACATACATATTCTGCAGTTCCGCCATTTTCAGGGCATGGACCTCCGAACAGAACAGCACCTCCCGCTCCACCTGTTCCACCGCGTCCCCCACAATGGTCCCCGCGTCCACAACCGTCGGTATGCCGATCCCGATCACAGGCACTCCAAGCGTCTCCTGTGTCAGCGCGTGACGGTGGTTTCCCACTCCCGAACCGGGCTGTACTCCGGTATCCGTGATCTGTATCGTCCGGTTCAGCCGTTTCGTGCTTCGCGCCGCCAGCGCATCGATAGCAATGATCACATCCGGATGCGTCTCCTCCACCACTCCGCGGATAATCTCGCAGGTCTCCATGCCGGTCTTTGCCATAACGCCGGGTACAATGGCGCTGATCATATGCATTTTATTCTTATTATATGCCGCCTTCCCGAACTCCCTGACCACATGCCTTGTAATATGAAGCTGATCAGCCGCATTGGGACCTAACGCATCCGCCGTCACATCCCGGTTGCCGAGCCCTACCACAAGAACCGAGAGTTCTTCCTTTTCATCCGGCAGAAGTTCCCGAATCTGGTCCGCCACCTTCTCCGAGATCTCCCGGTGGTAATCCTCATCCGGCGTTGCCATCCTTGGCGCCTCCAATGTGATATAGGTGCCCATCGGCTTTCCCATGGTCTTCGCGCCGTTTTTTGTCTCTATAATCACCCTCGTGATATAGATCTCATTTTCCGTATCCTTTTCTTCTTCCACACGGACGCCACGTATCTCCTCGTCCGGCTTCTGCACCGTCTCCTTCGCTTCTAACGCAAGGTCTGTTCTTACCTGAATCCCCATAAGTAACCCTACCTTATCTTTCCTCTTACATTTTTATTCAGTCAAAGGGCTGAATAGTAATATTTTTGGCAATTAATACGAAATTATGTATTGACAGAAACGCTTTCTCACCTTAAAATAATATGCGTATGTTTACCTTAGTTGTCCGTGTCTCGCTAAAGTAACATCATAAAAATACGAACGAACAGTAGAAATCATTGGAGGTATCAATCTTGGCTAACATCAAATCTGCGAAGAAACGTATCCTGGTAAACCGGACAAAAGCTGCGAGAAACAAATCCATCAAGTCCGCTACCAAGACCGCTATCAAGAAAGTTTATGCTGCTATCGAGGCTAAGGACAAGGAAGCTGCAAAGGCTGCGTTGCTTGCTGCCACATCCACCATCGATAAAGCTGCCACAAAAGGCATCTATCATAAAAACAATGCGTCCAGAAAGATCTCAAGATTAAATCTGGCTGTGAACAAAATGGAATAGTATTGAGCCATGCAAAAAAGCGTTGGTATATGCGATGCGTGTTCACACGCAAGAGCATATATCAGCGCTTTTTTATGTGGCGATAGCCACACATCCGGAGAAATGCGAAGCATTTTTCCGGATGGCGCATGGCGTACCCCACGGGGCGCATGGCGTACCCCAACGGGGCGCATGGCATCCCCCGCCTCTTCTTCTCAATGTCTGTGTCCCCCGCCTCCGTGAGACCTCCCGCCGCCGGATATATGATGACCTCCGCCGCCTCTGCTGCTGCCGCTTCCTCCGCTGCTGCTCTGAATCCTGTGCTGCGCCACCGCCTTTCGGATAAACTGATCTTCCCTGTGGTTTATTTTTACCTTTTTCCCCTTCACATAGGTTCTTGCGTCCGTTGTCCTTCCTCCCGCTTTTCCCCCTCTGTTGATTACCACAAACCCGATCGCCGCCGCAAGTGATAATACCAGAAGAAGCGGTACGGAGAAATTGGCATTGACCAGCCCGAATCCGTTCATGTCGTGATAAAACTGGTTGATATAAGCCTTATAACCATAGTAAGGACTGATCAGACTAAAGCGATAACTCTTCTCCAGAAGATGGTCAATCATGCGTCCGGAGTATTTTCCCTCCGCCTTTCCTGTCGTACAGAGCCAACTGTAGGCCCAGCCGTCGTCCTCCCGATAGAGATTGTCAAGAAGCAGAACGCCGTCCCCGTAAGGCTCATCGTAGCCAAACATATGCTCATCATAAAAATCATCCGCATAGAGCATCACATATTTATCCTCGGTGATATACTCCTTCTGTGCGTAGGCATACTCTTTCAGAGATTCGTTCAGCGTCACCAGCACAATATCACAACCGGTCTGCCGCTCCCTCTTTGCAATCAGTTTCCGCAGCTTTTCCTCTTCCTTCTCCGTCAGAATCCCCGCCTGATCAAATACCCTCTCTTTTGTCGTACATTCCGTATTCTGCCTGCTGCCGTTTTTCAGCGTTCCGATGGCGCTGTGGAGCCCCGATATGATAAACCAGATCCCGGCCAGAATCCCCAGAATGATCAGCCAGACTTTAAATCTCCTGAAAAATCCCCGCATCTCAGAGCACCTCCAAAATCATTTTGGCAAGCAGCATCGCCAGGAACAGAAACCCCCAGAGCGTTCCGCCGTAAGCTAACATCTTCCCTTTGGAAACCGGTGTCTTTCCCAGCACTTTCCCGCTCTGCCCGTTCACATAATAAGCATATTTCTGCCCATGCCAGTTATAGTAATACACCCACACCGGAAGCAGCGCATACTCCGCCTTTTGTCTGTCCAGATTGAGATGCTTCCTGTCGGCATGGAGCGCGGTATAGCCGGAGAGCGTCTCACGCAGCAGCTCCTCCGCATCTCTTCTCGCCTTTTCCAAAGCCCGCCGCTCAAGCGACATCATCCCTTCGCTGTATCTTTCTCCCTCGAAGCCGGACATATACTTTTTCTGAAAGCTCTCCAGCGCCCCCTGATCATAGGGCTCTAACAGATCCATCATGACATCATTCATATCGATGGAGGCATCCACCGGAATCCTGTCGAAATCAATCTCCAGATTCCGCTCCACCCGAAACCAGGAAGTCTCCACATATTCCGTATTGCCTCTGCGCCAGCTTCTCACCTTTGTCCCCGTTCCGGCATAATCAAAGGTCCCCATATAATCGTAGAGGAAAAAGGGCACATAAATCCCTTCCATGCCCTCTAACGTCGCCGTCGAAAGGAACGTGGCAGGGGTAAAATATCTGCTCTGAAACTCTTTTCTTAACAGTTCCACCGCTTTTTCTTTTGATATCTGAAAGGGCAGAATCAGATGGGGCGTATACTCCCCCTCCACCCTCTCTTCCAGTATCGCATAACAGCCGCAGTGCTCACACCTGCAGGCAGACGTATAGCGGGACACCTCCAGGGGCGCCCCGCAGTTTGCACATTCCGTTATTGACGATGCTTTGACTTCTTCCTCGCTGTCCGTTCCCTCGCAGTGAGGACAGTACATCTTTTTCTTATCCGGGTGGTATACCGTATTTCCACCGCAGTTTTTGCATTTATAAATCATGTTTTTATTCCCGACTCATCCGCCTTAGTAAAATACCACCGGTTTTCCCGCCTGTGCAACGGCGATGTAGGTCTTTCCGGTATTGAGCTGGATCTCATTCCCGTTGTCGTCAAAGTATTTTGTCGGTGCATAATCGCTTGTCTTTGCCCATCTGATATGGATCGCTTTCCCCTTTGTAAAGTAATAGCCATCCTGTATGCTGTCTATCATCTGGAATGCCAGATAACCCTTTGCATCGATGGGAGCCCATGTGGTATTCTGCACGATCACGTTTGCAAAAGCTATCTGCTGTCCTGTCAGTCCATCCGTCTGCGGTTTGCCATGCAGTTTTTTCAGATACAGCCCGGAAGCCGGATCATACTGGAGAGAGCTCTTTGTATACTCAAATACTTTGGAGAGGTCGATCACATTTGCCGTTGCCGCCTGTGCACCATACTGTTCGAGCGTGTTTACACCTTCCGCAAAAGTAAAGTGTTTGCTGTTATAGATACCCTCGCGTACCGTTGTCTGATAGCCGAGTTTCGCACATGCTTTCTGGATGCCGTCCGCGCTGATATAGGCGTTATGAGGCGCTTTACGGTTTGAAGTGCGGTAGAAATAACCGGAACCCGGCGTAGCACCGCCCGTACCGTACTCGTATGTACCGGAAAGGTTATTCACATCGGGGGCATCGATCACACCCTGCATATAGCACACGCCGCCGAAATGAATCAGGATCGGATCCCATTCTTTCGCCGCATAGATGTAATAGAGCCTGCAGCTTCTTAAGTTGCCGATCTGAGGCAGTCCCTGCCAGTTGGGGATGATTGCCATCTGACGGGAGATATTCCCCTCTTCCATGATCTCATATAAGATCTCCGCATTTCCAATCCCGTAGGAAGGCTGCGCCACCTTATCCGTAGGCATCATAACCGCGATCGGGCGAAGGGATGCCTGCGCTGCCGTCACCGGCTCATTCGTGTAAACGCTTCTCACCACCGGAGCCTCCGCTGTCGCCTCCGCACTTAAGGATGTGCCCATAAAGAGGCCTGCCGCCATAACAGACGCCAGCACCGCACTGCATAATTTTGTTTTCCATTTCTTCATATCTCAGTTTCCTTTCTTTTTTTGCGCTGCAACGCATATTACGATTGTCACACTACCATCATACAACTTTTTCCGCCAGGAATCTATTATTTTTTTTCGACAATTTTTATGCTATACTTTTTCAAAGAAAGGATGGATGAAGATTATGACAAAAAAAGATATTCTTGAACTCAAAAAACGACTGAACAAAACCGACTGTTCCATCACAAAGCTCTGCGGCTGTTATGTGGACGGCAATCAAAACAAAGTCCTGACGTTCTCGGAAACCTTCCTGAACCTGGACGACGAAGAATTTTACAAATATCTGGATCTCTCCAGAAAGTGTCTCTCCGGTACCGTTGGCAATAACCTTCTGCAGCTTGACTTTCCCGCGGAAGAAGAAGCCCCCGGCGGCAGGCAGCAGTTTCTGATGGGCATCAAAGAAAGCGGCTTAAAAAACGAGGAGCTGCTGGAGCGGTTTTACGATCTTGTGATCGAGCATTACGATTTTGCGGGAAATTATCTGATCCTGCTCTTTAAAGACGCCTACGATGTTATCACCAAAACTAACGATGGCTTAAAACTGGATGAATCCGAGGAAGTTTTTGATTACCTGCTCTGCGCCATCTGCCCTGTCACCCTCTCGAAACCCGGGCTGGGGTATCGGGAAGAAGAAAACAGGATTGGCGCCCGCGTCCGCGACTGGGTGGTCGGCGCCCCCGACACCGGATTTATTTTTCCTGCCTTTTCCGACAGAAGCAGCGATATCCACTCTCTGATCTATTATATTAAAGATACCAAAGACTCCCGCCCGGATTTTGTGGAACATGTACTGGGCTGCGGCAGCAAACGCACCGCCACCGAAGAGCAGCAGATCTTTTCCTCCATTGTAAAACAGGCGCTGGCACCTGTCAGGGATGACTGTGAAGAAGTCCTTCTGCAATTACAGGAAAGTTTTCAGGATATCACCTGTCCCGAAGAAGATGAAATTTATGAAGAGCCGGAACCTGTTATTCTGACCGGCGAGCTGGTGGATGAGGTACTTGCCGCACATCAGATAAAGGGGGAGGCCGCACAGCATATCCGTGACGGGATCTCCCGGGAGTTTGACGCACAGCCTCCCGTGCTGCAAAATCTGATCGACGAAAAAGCGCTGGAAAAAAATGCGAAAAAAAAGGAAGAAGAACAGCTCCGTCTCCAGGTTCAAAACCTGCAGAAAGAACTTGCCGAAAAAACTTTCCTATCTTCCGGAGAACATGCGGCTTCCGATGATACCTCCGACGATATTTCCGCTGCCGTCTCTTCCGATGTGGTGCTCCGGGTAAGACCGGAAAAAGCGCCGCTTATTAAATCCGAGATCATAGACGGGCAAAAATGCCTGATCATTCCCGTGGAGGAGGACGAACAGGTGAATGTAAACGGCGTGGATACCATCCTCTAAGCATAAAAGCACCGGAGCGCCGCTGCATCAGCAGCCATATTCCTTTGTGCGGAGTGTGCATCCCCGCAGAGCGTTTTTATTTCATAGGAGGCAATTTCCTATGAAATACAATAAAAAAAGAATCCTGAGAAAGGATTCTTTTTTATGCACCGAGTACGGATAAATCCGAACCCTCAACTTCCTCCAGTGTGATAGTCTTAGAACCGTCCTTATAGTTGAAAGTAAGGATTATCTTGTCCTCATAAAGATACACCACATTTACAAAACTGTCAATCAGTCTTTGCCGCTGTTCCCGCTTTGTCACATCAAATTTGCGGAATCGGTAAATGAAAAATGCTATCTGTTCTCTTGTAAGAAGGGGCTTGTGCATTTCCTCCTGCAAAATGCTGACTTCAAGCTGACTTTTGGTTTCCTCCAACTCGTCCAGTCTTTGTTTAGTGGATGGGGTAAAAATCCCTGCTTGAATGGCGTTGAGCATATTGTTAATACCTTTTTCCGTTTCTGCAAGCTGCTTTTTCAAAAGGGGCAGGTCGGTGCTTTCTTTCGTCTGCAACTCCATCAGCGTATCAATCAGCCGTTCCATGACTTCATCATTCATAATTGCTTTCATGGTATAGTTGACAACCAAATCTTCAATCCAGTCTTTCTTGACCGCTTTCTTGTCGCAGAGTTTCTTTTTCTTGGTATTCACACAGCGATAATAACGGTGTACTTTCATGGTGTGGCTTGTGCCGCTTTCCCCTACCATGAAAGAGCCGCATTTCCCGCAATACAGCTTCGTTGTCAACAAATAATCGTCCTCTGCTTTGTGACGGGCGGGAGCCTTTTTATTTTTCTCCAGACGCTCCTGCACCCGTTCAAATAATTCTTTCGGGACAATCGCCGGAATACCATCCTCCTTGACTACATCACGATAGCTGTATTCTCCCATGTAACGACGGTTTTTCAACAGGTGGTTCATAATATTCAGCGTGATTTTTCCGCCACGAATGGAACGCATACCCCGACTGTTCAATAGATTAACAAGCTCCTGCATAGTTGCCCCCTCGCTGTACTTTGTAAACATTTCCAGCACTACCGGGGCAGTCTTTGGGTCGATTTGATAATACTGCTGTTCGTCAATATAATATCCCATCGGAACAGTGCCGCCGTTGTATTTACATTTCAGCGCATTATCGGTCAATCCCCGGATAACCTTTTCAGAAAGCTCCGCAGAATAGTATTCTGCATACCCCTCCAACATGGCTTCCAGAATAATTCCCTCGCTGCCCTCGGAGATATTCTCCCTTGCGGAAATGACTTTCACGCCGTTCTTTTTCAAAAGGTTTTTATATCGTGCGCTGTCGTAACGGTTTCGGGCAAAGCGGTCTAATTTCCACACAAGGACAACATCAAATAAGCCCTTTGCGCTGTCTTTAATCATGTGTTGAAATTCGGGGCGGTTATCTGTTTTCGCTGACAATGCCCGATCAATATAAGTCCCTAAAATTGTAATATCGTTGCGCTCTGCATACTCCTTACATTCCCGTAACTGTCCCTCAATACTTTCTTCCCGTTGGTTATCAGAAGAATAACGGGCGTAAATCACACCTTTCATTTTCTTTCCACCTCCATCATTTCAAGAAGCGTCTGTTTTAATTTTTCATTCAGCGGAGATTGCGGGTCGAAACACATTTCAATAAACTGTTTCATTTCCTCACTCCCCGGTGCAATCTTCGGGCGGTGTTCATATAGCTTGCCTTGCGGATTGTCTGTCCGGGCAAGCAGGTAATCCAATGATACATCAAAATAATCCGCATACCTTACAAGCGTTTCCAAAGAGGGAGCCGACTGTCCCTGCTCATAACGATTGATACTGGACTGCTTCACTCCCAAAAGTTCCGCCATCTTTACCTGCGACAACTTCACACTTTCTCGCAATCTCCGCAGGCGTTCTCCTAATTCTTTCATGGATTGTAACCTCCTTATTTCCTCTATTCTTAGTATATCACTTTTTCGGTTTCTTTTCAACCCGTATTAAGCATATTTTTATGGAATATACTCGTAAAGCGGATAAAGAAAACGGAGAGGGTTACAACAAAATAAGCGGTCAATCCAGCTGTGGTTTTACAGCAGATTGTGACCGCTTATTTTGCATTTTGGAGGAAGTGTGGCTACACACTCCGACAAAATAGGGTTTCCAAAGGGTACCCCTTTGGCACACGACTTTGCTTGCAAAGTGTAGTGTGTTATACGCTCTGTCGGCGTTGCCGTAAAAATGCCGTTGCCGCCGGAGAGGGCAAGGGCATTTTTACGGCAGGAAAGCAGCGCTGTGATTGTGTGGCGTAGAGCCGCAAACGCAGGACTGGTTTCATCAGCAGACAGGGCGTATATGCAAACTCCGTTTACCCTATCTCCCTAATTTTCAATCACTATTTTTCAAAAGTCAAAATAAATAGAACTTCCAATTTTATGTGAGTTCAATTTGAGGTTTTTTATGTAGAGTATCTTCATACCAAGAGCTTAATATATTTGAATGAAGTTTCTGCATTTTCTTTATTTCTCTTGAAGCCTTGTAAATATCCGTATCAAGATACGTCTGTGGTAATATTGCAACATTCGTTTGTTGTTTTGGTGCTAACGGATTTTCGCCATTACCCTTAAGAAGTTTAACATATTCGCCAAATATTGTAGGACAGTTCTTCTCCAATAACGCCGGAATGGACGGATATACAATTTTGTTAATTATATCGGATGCCCAATATCCTGTCATTGATAAGTCAAGTGGGTTCACATATATATGATTATAAAAATCAATATCAATTATGCTCCCATGAATCGTACCAACTCCACCAATTCTTTTCACCATATCTGCAACACGTTTTTGGAATGAAGTAAACTTGTCAAACGGCGTTTTTATTGTAGAAATCATAGCGTCCATATTATCATAATAATACTGAACATCTTGAATTTCCAATTTTTTCATAGCACCACCATTAAGGATAGTAAGACTGCCGCTTCTTGATTTGTGGATAAAACAGTAATACCCATTCTTTTTTAACATATAGAGTACATTTACTTCTCGCTGGAAAGTAATTGATATATTTTTCCCACGGTAGAAGTCATTGTACTGTTCACCCGTAACCTCAAATATACCATCCTCATAATCAGAAAAACAATCATAATCGTTATCAAGCAAAAAAGTTTTCAAATGAGGGTTCTCGCTATGGTATCCAACTTGATTGTCTGAATAAACTCTATACTCACCGTCATCATGGAAAAAATTCCTATGTGTATGTCCACTTACATAAACATAATTTTTATTAGGATCTGCTTCTCTACACCAATCTTTTTTAGGTGTATGCGTTAAAATAATCGTGTTCTTATTGGCAAGAATAGGACGTAAACGATTATACAAATCTTCAAAAATTTTAGATTCTTTTATTTCAGTATCTCTATCCACAGTCATTCGATAAATGCCGTTATTGGCATTAAATTCCATATTATATCCCGAAAATCCCAATCCGCCGAGAATCACATATCTTGCACTTCGCAAGCGGTCAGCAATTTGCGTTTCATTCATTTGGCACAAATCGTGATATTTAATCAGGTGTGTTCCTGTGTTCGGATCAGCAAGCAAACCGCAATCTTCTTTGTAAAGAAGATCGTTATGAAGTAAATACATACCATATTCTTCTAAAATAGTTCGATACTTTGAAACAATCTGTTCTATTTGAAAACCCGGAAAACTCCATAACTCATGATTTCCAAGCGTAAACACAACCTGTGTGTTCCGACGTAATGTTTGGGAAAGCCTCTTTACAAATAACTGAAATATTCCAATATCTGATGCTACATCACCGTCAATCAATAATAAGCCTCCTGCATCATTGGCAATAGTATCGACTTTTTTTTGAATCACATATATAACATCTTCTTTTGAACGACAGCCTGCATTTTTTATTCGGTGCATAAGATGAATATCTGAAACATAATAAACCCTTTGGCATTTGTAATCAAATGACATATCAAAAGTTGATAAATCTTTTCTCGCAGCTTCTTCCTTTAAGTTTCTCGACGTTTGGAGAACTAAAGCAGTTTCGTTTTCATTCTGTTCTATACAATCAAAGGATTTTATCAAATCTCTATTGATTTCTTGTGTAGCATATTTCAACCCAAACTTTTCACATAGGGAGCTTTTCATTTTACAATTCGTAAAGTCAATGCTATTCCACTTTTCCAAAAACATCAAACCATCGCAAAAAAGTAGATTGGCTTCAGACAAATCCCCTTTTAAAAAAGCAACAAAGTCGAAAAAATAATCAAAGGAATGTCTGTATTCTTTTATCACACTACCAGATGTATTACACCACTGTTGCGTCACATAGAATTTTCTGTTGTGATAGTATTTTTTTATCGAATAAGTAGCCACTGTATTTGTACAAACTGGCAATTTTGTCGTTTCATCAATAATGTAATTAGAAAAATCCGCATCACATTCAAGCGCCCCTGATAAATCACAATATGTTAAATCTCCGTTTCGATAACTAATAAACTCATCAAACGTTTCAAAATATCTATAAATTGTTGTAATTGGGAAATGTTTATTATCCTCTCGATACCCTTGAGTTTCTTCACAGTAGTAATGTGTTTTCTTATCAAAAAATGCTTTTGAATAAAATTCAATTTTTCCATTTTTCAAACGACAGATGTACTCTTTCAATTTCTTCTTATGCTTATATATTGTCCCCTTTACTCCCAGTGAGTAGTTAAATGATTGCATAACATCATCAGGGTTATATATTGAACATAATGCGTTTATTATTTTGTATTCAGGATAAGCGCCGGAGGACATATATTCCATAATAATAGAGAATCGTTGTTTATCCTTGACATCTGCGAAAATGTATTGAAAAAAGAAAAAGCTAACATCAACCATGGAAGCAATCTTAGATTTTTTATAATTTCCCACGACTTTTACCAATTCATCATAGCTACTACAATTATTAAATTTTTTGCTCCACTGTTGACAATATTTATGAATTTGCCTTCCTTCCTCATAATTCTCTTTTTCTTCATTTGATAATGACAATGAATAATCATCTATTGTATCTTCGACAAACGCTTTTCTTGCCATTAAGTTTTTTGGGTCAATTTTTTTAGAAATAGATATTCTCGAAAAAGGGCAAAATGCATAACACGCATTATCATAAATGTCACCATTTAGAAAATCAAAATATGAATCAAATTTATCAAATGATAAGAAAACACTTTTTTTTCGTTCCTCACCATCTACATCTATATGAATTAAATCTTCTTTAACAAAAAAGGAATTTGAGATAATATCGAATCCTCTTTTACCAGTTATACGCAACCCGGCTTTTCGTTCAAAGGTTACAATCTGAATATCGTTCTCGTATTCTTCTGGAACATCAAAAACTCTAATTTCATTTTTCTTTAATTGCCTGATTATTTTCTTGACTTCTGACTGTGCCATATTATTTTACCTCAATCTCTTTATCTGTCTGCTCCATGATTTTCTTCATCAACCGCCGGAATTGGTTGCTTGTTTCCTCGTCCATCGGGACAAGCTGTCCAATCTGTCCAGCAACCATTTTTGTTACATCGTCTATGGTAAGCGGCGTTTGCTTCTGCTCAACCAATGCGTCCTGCATAGTTTGGAACATAGCGGCGGTCACAGCTTCTCCTGGCTGTTCTCCATTGTCCATATCTTTCTTAATATCCCGCAGGATAGCAAGGAATACATTCTTGATTTTCTCAATCTCCGCTTCATGTTCTCCCATCTTCTGGGCGTTCAAAAATTGTAAATCCTGTTTTGCTTCTGCTCGATGCTCCGGGTGTTCTTTCATCAGATCAGACAGGGAAACCGTTGCCAACTCGATTAGTCGGTTTCGTGCCATGATACCCTTTGCTGCGGTGTCTTGAAAGTAAATCCGTATCAAGTCCATCAGTTTCGGGAAATTCTTGTGTTCCAACAGCCGGTTGAGGATTTGCACATCCACAGTACCCGTCACAAGCCCTTTGATTGCCCCCTCAGACAAGCCCAATTCAGATATATCATAGCTTTTGCGGACGCTGATATTGGATAACCCCAGTATGTAGTCGGTGGACACCTTAAATTCCTTTGCCACGCCTATGAGGATATCGCTGCTGACCGTCTTTGTTTCTCCACTGACAATGCGGCTTAACTGGGAAGCAGATACGCCTATCTTCTTTGCAAGCTGCTTTTGTGTAATGTGGTTTCCGTTGCATAAATCGGAAATCCGCTGTCCGGGTGTTCCGGGTAAAGCCATAGATACGCACCTCCTCTACATACTTCCATTATACAGGAGAATTGCAGAAATGCAATTTTGAGATTGAATATTTTCCTAAAATGCAATTCTCGCAAGATTCCGGGAATTGCATTTTTTTCGTGTAGACTTAGGGTAGTTCATTGATGAGCTGCACCTTGAAAACAGAATGACCGTCCGAAAAGGAATACCTCTCCCGGAGAAGTAGTGCATTTGCGTACCAAAGGAGAAACACGCCGCAGGAATGGGGCAGGAAGCCTTTTCGGAGAGAACGGCGAAGGAAAAATGGAGGGAACACATGAGAAAGAACCCATATAAACAACTACCGCCCATGGAGCGCAAGCCGGACGGTTCCCTTAACCGCATAACACCGGCACAGAGGAAACAGGCAAACGCCCTGATACGACGGGAGTGCTGCTGTTATGAGGACGGGAACTGTATGCTCCTCGACGATGGGGACACCCACATCTGCCCCCAGACCATTTCTTTCTCGGTCTGCTGTAAGTGGTTCCGCTGGTCGGTCTTGCCGCAAATCGGAACGCTGGAAGCAGAGATTTTCCGGGATAAGGAGCTAAAACGCTGTGCGGTCTGCGGCAGAGTGTTCGTCCCAAAGTCCAACCGGGCGAAATACTGTCCCAACTGCGCCGCCAGAGTTCACAGGCGGCAGAAAACAGAAAGTGAACGGAAAAGGAGGTCTTGTGTGGACAGTTAGGGGCTGAAAAGTCCTTGATTTACAAGGCTTTGCAAGCACAGAACAGGGGCAGGCAATAGAAACTACCGTCTGTCCCCGAAAACGGGCTTCTAACCGTCCACAAAACACGATATGACAAACACCATTTATATCCATCAGCCGGAAAAGGCAGTCAGCTTTACCCGGCTTCCCAATTTCCTTTTTGAAGCCCCCACATTCACGCCGCTGTCCAACGAAGCAAAGGTACTGTACGCCTTTATCCTGCGCCGGACAGACCTATCCCGAAAAAACGGGTGGGCGGACGAATACGGGCGGATTTACCTCTACTATCCCATTAACGAGGTAGTGGAGCTGCTCCACTGCGGACGACAGAAAGCGGTCAACACCCTGCGGGAGTTGCAATATGCCGGACTGGTAGAAATCCAGAAACAGGGCTGTGGAAAACCCAACCGCATTTACCCAAAATCCTACGAAGCGGTTCCAAACACCGACTTCAAGAAATCCAATTATGGAACGCCGGAGGACTGAAAACCGCACTCATAGAGTACG
>OFGN01001583.1_pt1 | contig 15398 bp, 14 predicted proteins | sample 1521821 | NCBI WGS metagenome assembly OFGN01 (sample SAMEA3504094, study PRJEB24116) | mouse gut metagenome | biome: mouse gut; feature: mouse-associated habitat; material: faeces | place: Denmark | collected 2011
AGACTTCTAATGACATTGGTAGTGTCATCTTGAGCGAAGTCGAAAGATCTCAAATGTTGTTAGCAATGTCATAATAAGCAAATTTGAAAAAATGACTCTTATATTGATTTAATAACAAATTACTTTTCAAAAAACTGGACGGCTCTTATGTGAGGATTACCCCTTGACTGTTTGAAAACAAAGCGTAATTGATTTGTTTTTATAGCATTTTTGAATACAAATATTTTGCGATTTCCAACAATGGTATTGTCACCAACAAGTTTCCATTTGCCATTCACAAGTGCCCACACCTCAAAAGCTTCTATTCTTTGAGAAAATCTCAAATCTTCTCTTATATCAATTCTACTAAAAGATTGAACACCATTGTTGAACATAAAATCCATAATGTAGCCATTGTCTGGCAAAGCATATCCTGTGTAACATTCACTAGGATTAGAGCTGTAATTTTTGTCATAAAGCACTGCATCAGGAGCTTGAGTGCTATCTACAACTTGAATTTTGCCATCAATATAGCCACTTGTGACAACTTTTGCAGGCATAAGTTGATTTTTTGCAGTTTTGTCAACAATTTCTTTCATTCCCATTAAGGATTTGATATCTTTTTCCTCAATAATTCCTTGTTGATTTGGTGCAACATTAAGCAAAAAGTGAGAATTCATTCCAACATTTGTGATATACAAATCAGCAAGTTGTTTTGCACTTTTAACTTTATCTTTTGCATGCCAAAACCACTTTGACCTTATCCTAACATCTGATTCAGCTGGATAATATTTTACCTGCCAATCTTCACTTATATTGCTTGCAGCATTAATGATATCTCTGCTGCCTTTGTCATTTGATTCATAATGCAAGCATAGTCTTTTTGCATCTTCTTCACTGGATTGTTGCTTATCTGCTGGCAGTGAAGACAAGATAACTGACCACTCGCTATCACGAACATAACCTGCCTCATTGCCTACCCATCTTACATCATTGCCACAATTTCCAATTGCACAATACTGCAAAAAATCGATACTAAAATCAATTTATCCCAGTAAAAGCACACTATCCTCTCCGTCAATTTCCATCAAATTAACTTTGATATTTTCCAATTTGCTTGTAGGCACATTTTTGCCAATAAAATCAGGACGGATAGGCAGTTCTCTGTGACCTCTATCCACCATAACAGCAAGCTCAATTATGCTTGGTCTGCCAAGTTTGATGATTGCCTCAATGGCTGCCCTTACAGTTCTGCCTGTATAAAGCACATCATCCACAAGCACAACATTTTTGTTTGCAACCTCAAATGGAATGTTTGTTTCGTCAACCATATTGTTTGTTGAATTTTCCCTGTCATCACGATAAAGTGATGTATCTAAAATACCAACTGGCAAAGCAATATCATAAGCCTTTTTAATTTTTTCTGCCACTCTATAAGCAAGTGGCACACCTCTTGTTTTGATACCAATCAAAACAACATTTTCCACACCACCATTTCTTTCAACAATTTCGTGTGATAAGCGAGTCAAAGCTCTATCCATTGCACCATTATCCATTAATTTTGCTTTTATTGACATAACATTCTCCTATTTTTTAAAGCCTAAACTTTAAAAAAATTAGCAGACAAAAGCTTTTTTATTTAAACATTTATCTGCACAAATTTTGATAAACTATCATTTTGTTAATTTAAGTTTTTGATTACATTTTGGAAATAATCAGGCAAATCAATAACAAACTCCATTTGCTCTCCTGTTGCAGGATGAGTGAAAGAAATTTTGTATGCGTGCAACAACTGCCCATTATCAAACAACTTGTTGCTACCACCATAAACAACATCCCCCACAATCGGATGCCCAATATGCTTACAATGCACTCTTATTTGATGTGTTCTGCCTGTTTTAAGTTCAAATTCCACCAAGCTATATCTGCTAAATCTTTTTAAAACTTTAAAATGAGTTTCAGCAAATCTGCCACCTTCCCTTGTGACAGCCATAAGCTTCCTGTCTTTTTTGTTTCGGTCAATATTTGCGATTATTACTCCTTCATCTTGTTTTATCACGCCATCAACCAAAGCTATGTAGTTTCTGTGACATTCTTTGCTTGCAATTTGTCCTGACAAAGATAAATGAGCTTTGTTTGTTTTTGCAACCATAATCAAACCACTTGTATCTTTATCCAGCCTGTGAACAATACCCGGTCTTATCACACCATTGATATCACTCAAATTGTCAAGATTGCTAAGCAATGCATTAACAAGCGTATCTTTCGGGCTTCCGGGTGCCGGATGAGTAACCATTCCTCGTGGCTTGTTGATAACGGCAAGGTCATTATCTTGATAAACAATATCCAATGGATAGTCATATGGTTCCAAAGACATTTCCACAGGAGGCAATATGCAAATGCTAACCAAATCGCCATACCTCAAGGAATAACCACTTTTTTTTATTTCTCCATTGACTTTAACTTGTCCACTTTCAATAAGATTTTTTATTCTTGAACGAGTCAAATCCTCAGTGTTTTCCAACACAAACATATCAAGTCTTTTCCCGTGATTTTGCCTGTCTGTCAAAAATTCACACTCTAAGTCAAATACCTCGTCAATTATTTGCTCCGCCATAACAAAAGCCTCTTGTGTCGCCAAGAAATATCCCCTTCCCTATATTCAAAAAGAATATAAATCAAAATCATAAGCACACCAACCAAACAGAAAATATCTGCAATGTTGCCAACTGCAAATGGAACATTAAACCAAGTTTGGAAGAATGTATAATCGATAAAATCTCTTACATAACCAAATGCAATTCGGTCAATCAAATTGCCCATTGCACCTGCAATAATAGTAACAACGCCATATCTTAAAAGGCGAGGCTTTTCGTCAGTAAGCACCAACCCAACAAAAAGTGCAGCAATAACAATAACAGAGATTGCAATCAACAAGCCCTGCATTCCACTGAAAGTGCCAAAAGATGCGCCATCGTTTGTGTGCCATTCAAGGCTTAACACCCCTTCAATCAAAGAATAATGACCACCTGCATGATTCAAAAAAGGTTCAATCATTCCCTTTGAAAACAAATCTATAAATAATAGTAAGGCAAACAAGCCAACTTCCAATAAAATAGCTATCATTTTTACTCCTTTTTTTGTCTCAAATCAAAAGGTATTGTAATTGATACCCCTTGAGGTGCAAAATAGAATTTTTTATTATCAATCTTTTGATAAGAACCATTAAGCGCATAAATCGCACCACTCAAAAAATCAAGATAACGCTGTGTGTTTTTTACATCCAAATCAGAAACATCCACAATCAAAGATTGTTTTTTCTTAAGGCTATCAATCAAATTTTGAATATCTTCATATGACTTTGGAGTGCAAAAAACAACTTTGTTTTCTCCATCCCTCATATTAGATTGCCTTGCTGAATCTGAGCCGTTTGATGGATAATAACCTTCATTTTGTGCAGGGCGTTCGTCATATCTTGGGTATCTTTCCCTATATGGACGCTGAGATTGCTCATAAGCTGCTCTGTCATCGCTTGGATATCTGTACTCCTCTGCATAATTTGATCTGTTATAACCACCTGACCTATCATCAAATCTTCTGGAATTATTGTTTCCGGAATATTCTCTGGAATCATACATTCTATCAAAATTGTTATCGGCATTGCGGTCATAATTATCTCTATCATAACCACCTCTGTCAAAATTTTCTCTTTCGTAATTATCGTAGTTTTCCCTGTTTCTAAATATTCCCATCATAACTCCTTTTGCCGAAAATTGCAGTGCCTATTCTTACAATATTTGCATCTGCAAATTCAATAGCCAGTTCGTAATCATTTGTCATACCTGCACTCAGATATTTAAAATTGTATTTATCCTTGAGCTCACACCATTTTGCTTTTAATTGTTCAAACAATTTTATTGTGTTTTCCTTGTCGCAAATTGGCATAACTGCCATAAGTCCTTCAATTTTTACATTGTCTAAACTTTGAACATCCAAAATTGCATTTTCGATTTCTTCAATAAAAAAGCCACTTTTGCTTTCCTCTTTTCCCATATTAATTTGTAACAAAACTGGCATAACTTTGTCATGTTTTTTTGATTGCTTGTCAATTTCTTTTGCAAGCGCCAAACTATCCACAGAATGAATTAGAGTGACTTTGTCCACAATATATTTGACTTTGTTTGTTTGCAATTTGCCAATGAAATGCCATTCAAAACTTTGCCCTTCTTTATATTTTGCAAGCAACTCTTGCACGCGATTTTCGCCAAGTACAGAAAGCAACTTGTTGCAGTCAACCATATCAATGATATCTTGCTCCATTGTTTTGCTTGCACCAACCAACAGGACATTATCAGTTCTTCCACATCGTCTGCAAGATGCCAAAATATTTGATTGCACTTTATTTATGTTTTCAGTAAGCTCCAAAATATCCATAATAAACTCTTACAAAATATATTATTTGAATGTTATTAAGCACAATAACATATACATTTTTATTTTAACACATTATTTTTAAATTGTAAAGGCTAATTATAATATTTAATATATTATATTTGCACTTTAAAAATAAACTTCACAATTATTATTGTCTTTCTTTAATAACGCCGTCAGAATACAAAAGTGCCAAGGTTGTCAAATCTGCAATTTGCTCTTTTAGTTTGCGACCAATATCAGTGTTGCCTACAGTTATCCTTGAATTATATCTTGAAACAACATATTTTACAGTAAGCATTTCCCTATCGTTTGACACAATTTCATCCTTGCCCAAAAATGGCTCGTGAGCTGCCAACCCCATTCCATACGAATGATATGTCAATGTGTACCCTGCAATGCCTGTAACTTTTTGATATGGCTTGCTCATACCTCCATCAATAACAATCATTTTTCCGTTTGCTTTAATAGGACTTTCGCCTTTTGTTTGCTTTACAGGAATATGCCCGTTTATGATATGCGCAGTGCTTTTATCAAGTCCAAATTCTTCAAAAATCCTGTCACAAATATCAGGATTATCTTGCATATTAAAATAGTTTTGTTTAACTTCCTCGTGAGCTGCTTTATCAGCAATGTAAATTCTTTCAAAAGTTGTCATTTTATCTTTTCCAAAAACTGGAGATTTGTTTCCACACCACAATTGCCATATAAAAGCAATGTCGTCTTTGTTTTTTGAAAAATATGCTTTTCTAACAATTTTATCGCAATAATCCATATAAGCTTTGCCTTTGTAAAGCTTTCCTTCAAATTCCTCTGCCAAAAATTCGCCGTTTTTATCAAGAGGAATACATCCGTGAAACATTAGATTGTTGTTATAGCACAAATAAATTGAACCTTTGTCAATCAAAAATTTGATGTGAGATTTCAATTTTGAAGAGGTTACAAAACTATGTATCAACTTGGCAACAACCAGCTTTTCGTCATCATTCAATTTGCTTGTATCAGTTTTGTCAATGGTTGGGAAATCACATTCTTTCATGGAATAACCATTCCAAGTTTGCTTTTCAAAATCAATTTTGTCAAGCACAGTCAAACTTTGCATATTAAATGAAGGATATTTCCTTTTGTAGCTGTCTTCCACTTTAAATCGCATTATGCTCACGGCTTTTAGCACTCTTGCAAGCTTTTCATTGTTATATTTTGTTTGATAACATGAAAGGTCGCTATGCTTGTAATACTTATCTGCAAGATTAAAAAGTGGCAACAAGTTGATAGAATAACCATCCTCTAAAAGCTCTAAATTATCATATTTAAAGCAGTCACACAAAACTGACAAAATACAACCTGCATCGCCAAGCCCTGCACCAATCCACAAAATATCGTGATTGCCCCATTGAATATCCACTGAACGCACACTTTGCAAATAATCCATAATGATATCTGCCCTTGGACCTCTATCAAAAATATCTCCAACAATATGTAAATGGTCAATAGCCAAACTTTGAATAAGACTGCAAAGTGCCTTCAAAAAATCTTCTGCCAAATCAAGAGTGATGATATTTTCAATAATTTCTTTGTAGTAATTTTCTTTGTTGATACTTTGGCTGTCGCAGTTTAAAAGTTCGTCAATAATATATGCAAAATTCTTTGGAAGCATTTTTCTGACTTTACTGCGTGTGTATTTTGCACTCACACACTTTGCCACCCTAATCAAGCGATAAAGCATTGTTCTATACCAGCCATCAGTTTTCAAAGTTATTGCCATTTTCTCATCAGGGTAATAAATCAAGCAAGCTAGTTCTGCTCTTTCTTGATCAGAAAGCACCTCGTGCAACTCCTCATCAATTTTTCTTTTGATTACGCCAGATGCAGTTTTAAGAATATGCAAAAACATTTCATATTCTCCGTGAATATCACTTACAAAATGCTCTGTACCCTTTGGCAAATTCATAATTGCTTTAAGGTTAATAATCTCTGCAAGCACTTGCTTTTTGTTTTTAAATTTTTCTGACAAACACTCATAGTATTTCAACTCATATTCATTCATTTTGCATTTACCCCCGATTTTTGACGCTTTTTGTATTATTTCTTCCTTTAAAACTATTTTTATAATCAACACAACACATTAGTAAGCAATAACTTTGTTTGTATTTTTTTTCAACACTACTTTTGTATCAACTGCAAATTTTATTCACAACTAAACATAAAAATTTTATTTTTCACAAATTAGAAATCGCCAAAAATGTCTTTTGTTTTGTCCTCATCCGATTTGTTTTGATTTGTGTTTACGCTATTATCTTTTGATCCAAACTCGTCGCCAAACACTCTGCCAGCATTGCCTTGTTGCGAATCAAATTCATTCCCGAACACTTGCCCAACATTGCCACTTGATTGATTTGCTGAATTGCCATTTTGTTCTATTTTGCCAGTTGTTGTGTTTACTCTACCATAAACTGTGTTGATATAAACATCGTGCTTTTTGGCTTTTACCCTTAATGCAAAATACAAAATTAACAAAAATAAAATTCCAAATCCTAAAATGCAATAATTGACAATTGTAATAGTTTTTGCATTTGCAAGACCTTCAAATCCACCATTTGCCTTGGAATCAGTCATCACTTGCAAGAAATTTTCCTTTTCAAACGCATAAACAACACTGCTTATTGCGCTGTTAATTTGCTTGTCAATTGTTGTTTTAGCAGCGTCTTCTCCACCAAGTCTTTTTACAACATTTACAAAATTATCATCTTCAGTGTAGGCAATATCACTTTTACCATCACTTTCCACAACTTCGAAAGTTTTAAAATTCATTGAAACAAAGTTGATAATATTTATTCCTTCATTCAAAAACATTTGACTATCTGCATAATTCGCCTCATGCAAGTACAAAAAATTGCTAAAATCAAAAGAGTATGCTTGAGATTTAAAAGCTGGCATATCTGCAATGCACAAATTGTTTTCTTTCACAATATCATAAAAGAATTGGTTATGCTTTGTTTTTGCCTCGCTTGAGTACATATAAACATAATCGCCAATAGCATTTCTGTCAAAATTTATCATTAAAACAATATTGTCCTTGTCTGTTTGGTTGTTCAAATAATGGCTACTTCCATACCAACCAAACTCCTCTGCACCAAAAGCCACAAACTCAATATCAAAATCAAAAGTTTTGTTTGCAAGCACTTTTGCAAGTTCAAGCAAAGTTGCAACCCCAACGCCATTGTTATAAGTGCCATCTGAACACAATGCAATATTGTTATATTTCACATCAAAGACATTGTCATAATGTGCACCAATAACCACCTTTTTGTCTGATGCACTTTCTTTTTTGTAAACAACATTGTACGCTGTTTCTATTTTTTCAGTGTAACTATTTTCGTAATTGAAAGTATCAATTCTGCCAGTATAACCACCAAAGCTTTCAAACTGCTCAGAAATCCAATTTGCAACATCCTTGCATTTATCAACGCTATAAGTGATTGTGGATGTCCTGTCAGGAAACTTTGTAACAAAAGTTTTTAATGTTTCATAAGGTGTTGTTCCTTGCACAAAATTTGCAACTGTTGCATCTTGATTGCCAGTGTTGTAACTGCAACCTGTCAAAGAAAAAATCATAATAAACACACTGAAAATCGATATTAAACACAAAATTATTTTCTTTTTCATAAGGTCACCTCAAAAACAAAAGCATTACAATAGCAGGCAATGCCATAGAGGTTACAAGCTCTTTTAACTCGCCTTTTTCGCAAAATTTGTAAAGCAAAGCAACAATTGCACAAATTGAAAAAATTGACATTATTGTTGGCAACAAAATCACAATAAAAGTTGAACTTATTGGTGCACCATAACCAAAAAAGTTTAAAAGTCCTGTAAGCACATTTGCAATGATAAGCACAAAATAGCAAGTTGCTGAATAAGTCGGCTTGTTTATTTTGCAAATAAAATTTTCATCACAAGGGGTGTATTTTGATCGGTAAAACAAGCTATAACTGAAAGACACGGCAAGCAACTGCAAAACATATGCAATTCCTCCACCTATTGCGTAAACAATAATTCTTCCGAGAAATCCGTTGAATGTAAAATTAAAATAATGAAATTCCAACTCTGAAAGATACCACATTTTAAAAACAACAGTAATTGGCAACAAAATTTTTAGTATCATGTACAATTTATTTTCTTTTGCCTTGCTCGCATCAATGTTTAAAAAGTTCATTTTATCTCCTATTTACGGCATAAGTAAATGCCAAATTTAGTCCTTCCAACATACCTATTTCGCCATTTTTTGTTTGAAATTCAATAAGTTGAAATTTATCCACAAGTTTTTTGAGTTGCATTGGCTTGTAATTTTTTGCAATCTTTTTTGCAATTTCCACAGCAAATGGTTTCACACCCAGTTGCACGGCAAGTTGCTCGCTGCTCAGTGTTGACACTTTGCAAATAAACATACGCCTGTATTGCGCAGTAATTGCAGCAAGAATCTTCAACGGCTGTTCTCCTGACGACAAAAGATTATCCATAATCGAATAAGCCTCTCCACAATTGCCTTGTGCTATACTGTCTGTAAGTTTAAACACGCTTTGCTCTATATTATTGACAACAATTTGACTTACAATATCAAAAGTTATGTTTTTATCTTCACAATATGCATACAATTTGTCAAGTTCGTTTGCAATAATCATCATATCATTGTTGCATTTAACAATAATTTCTTTGATGGCAGCATCATTTGCCACATAGCCATGATTTGCAATCATCTTGCTGACTTGTTCAACCAGATTGATTGTATTTTGCTTTTTGCAATCAATTTGCTCTGCATATTTTGCCAAAAATTTAAAACAATCCTCGTCGTTGTCAGCCACAAGCACCACATTTGGGCAAGGATCTTTAAGCCACAATTTTATTTTATCCTCAAAGGCTTTTGCCTTATCTTTTTCCAATTTTTTTCCGTCAGCACTCAAAAAGATAACTCTGTAATCACTCATAAATGGTGGAGTTTGCAAATTGATATAAAACGCCTCTGCCGTTACGGCTGTGTTTAAATAAGAAATATTAAAATCAAAAGTCCCCTCATCCACAATGCTTTTAAAGCTATTGATTGCCTGTTTTTTAAAAAACAAATCATTGCCGTTTATCATATAAAACGACTTTACATTTGTTTGCAAACTTTTACTCAACATTTCTATATTCATAGCAATCTTTTCCTCAAAAATGACAATAATCTTCCATTTTTAATTATACTATCTTTATTTTAGCATTTTTTATTATAAATGTAAAGTAGGAATTTATAGATTGTGCAATATTCTCCAAAACTGCACCATCATTTACAAGATAACCATATTCCATTTGTTGTGCAATATTGCTATTTCCCAAAAGATAAATCAATTGCGCCTTGCCACTCAAAGCAATATCATTATCGTCTAAGTTATCCACAAACAGCACTCTGCCACCCTTCCCCACAAGTTCCACAACGCTTTCATTTATCGGTGCAAAAATATAATATCCAACCATGCACGATATCAAAACATTATCTCCAAACAAATCCTTAAATCCGTCGTGGATTGTTGATGTAACAAGTTTTTCAATATTCAAAGCTTGCTTATACTTTGCCAGTCTTTCAAAATCTTTGCCTTCAAAATTGCTTTTTACCAAGCCATCAATTTTCTTTATGTTCTTTTCTTGCATAAAAGTTGTACAAGTATAAATCGCCTGCACCAAAAGCTCTCCACTTGACACAAGATAATGTTTGTTTTCAATTTCCACCATAACAAGTGAATAATTACTTTCATTTGCAATGCTCTCAAGTTTGACACTTCCATCAATTCTGCCAAAGGACACAATTATATTGCTAACCATTATCACAGCAATCATTATACTTGCAAGTATTGTTTTCGGTTTTTTGGAAATCAATGAATAACTTGAAATCAAAACAAGAAAAGACAAATACAAAATTATCCAAAATACAGAAAGCTTTAAATTTATTGCAAAAAACGGCACTTTTGCAAGATACATAACAACAAACTCCACAAAAGAAAACACATAACCAAGTGGCAACAAAACATAAGCAAATGGAGGGAAAATGCAAGCTAAAATTATACCAGTAAACACAAATGGAAACACCAATGTTACAAACGGCACAATAAGGATATTAGCAAATAAAACTATCAAAGAAACACTGCCAAAGTAATGTAACATTATCGGCAGAACGCCTATGTTCACACTCAAAACAGTCACAACAAATTTATTGAATGACTTAAACTTTGTTTTGATAATTTTGCTTAGTGGCAAAGAGAAAAACAACAAACCTATTATTGCCATAAATGTCAGTTGAAATGACATATTAAACAACATTAGTGGATTTATCAAAAGAATAATCAATCCACTTAGGCTCAAAGATGACATTCCACAATGCCTCAATCCAAACAATCTACCTGACTTGTAAATTGTAAGCATCAAAAATGCTCTTGCAACAGAAGGACCAAATCCAACAAGCAATGCATAAAGCCCCGATAAAAGCAACACGATTATGTAATCAACAAACTTGTTTGCTTTGCATTTTTTGCATATCCAAGTGACAAAACCTGCAATAAGCCCAAGGTGCAAACCACTAACAGCAAACAAATGTGCAAGTCCTGTCAAATTAGAGGAAGAAACAAACTCATCTGACATCACATTTCTGCTGCCAAACACCATGCTAAACATAATGTCGCCACTCGGAACATATTTCAGCATTGCATCACGCACTCTGACTTTAATTCTCTCCCCAAAACTCGCTTTGCCTTGCACTAAATCCACAAACTTTGCGTTTTTCAAATTGAATTGCACGCCACTTATAAAATTATGCACACTAACCGACTCTGTCAAATTGACTTTTTTAGGCTCAATGTCAGCATTGATAATAATTTTGTCACCAACCTTAAACTTAATCTCGCTTGAAAGTGGCAAATAAACACCAACTTTTCCATCAAGTTCTTCAAGATTTTCACCTTTTTGAGTGTAATATTTGACATCTGTAAGCACAAGATAATAACTTTCAAGATCACTATAATCAATCGGCGAACCATAAACATCACTACTTGAATTTATAACACCACTAATTGTTGCATTAGAGACAGGCAGATAAACTTTTGTAGATTTATTCATCATAATCGCACCACTTGCAACAAAAACAACAAAGGTTGTAAACAGGACAGCAACTATTGCGATATATTTTCTTGATTTTTTGCAAATTGCCACCAATGTTAGCGCCAAAAGAAACAAACAGCAAGCAACAAGTGCATAAGCAAAATTAAGCAGAGATATCAACAATATCCCTGCTATCGCCACCAACAACATTACAGGCATAAGCCTGAAATTAAAAAATTTTTTCTTTTGTTTTATCATTCTCTCCAATATTTTGCCACACCATTCGTCTTTTGTTGCACAAAACTATTATGCAAATTACTATTATGATTAAAAAACGCAAAGCACATCATAAATTTTTACCATGAAATTGCCAAGTTGCCCCAAAAAATTAAAATAAATCAAAAATCACTGACACCAAGCAGATAATCAGTTGACACATTAAAAATATTTGCAATTTCTGCAAGCATTGATAAAGAAGGTTCTCTTTGAGATTTTTCATAACGAAGATAAGCAACACTGCTTATTCCAAGTTTTGCAGCAATTTGCTTTTGAGTCAATCCATTTTCTTCTCTCAATTCTTTTAATCTTTCACTTAAAATAATTTTCATATACACCTATTATAATTACATTGATATGTTACCATATTGGTAGCAATTTTGCATTATAACTACCAATTTGGTAAATTTTACCAATGAATTATAAATATAGAAACACAAAATATGGGTTTCAATTATCCAGAATAAAAATTAAACTTCAAAATCTTTCACAATTTCTGCATTTTTATGATATTTTTGAGCTTCACTCAAAATTTCTTCCTCGTCTCCCACCGTCAAATGTGCAAGAAAAAGCTTACTTTCACACGGAACACTTTCTGCAAGCATTTTAACGCTGATATGTGGTGCTTTTTCATTGTAATCTTTGTCAAGAATACAAGCATCACCAATAACAAAATCTGCATTTTTGCAATTAGAAGTCAAAATTTGTTTATCTGAACAATCGCTTGTGTAAACAATTCTTTTGCCGTTACAATCGATATTCACTGCAAATGTTTCCACAGGATGTGGAGATTTTGCAAAACTAAAAACAACACTATCCACACAAAACTGACATCCTTCGTCAATGTACTCAATATCAAATTGTGGAAAATTCAAAATGTTTGCAATAGCTTCAGGATTTTTTGGCATATACACTTTGATTTTATTTAAGTTTAGGTATCCTAGAGCGTAAGACAGCACCCCTAAATCACACATATGGTCAAAGTGCAAATGTGTGATAATCACTGCATCTATCAAGGAAATATCAATGATTTTTTGCAATTTGCTAAGTGCACCACTCCCCATATCAATCACAATATTTTTTCCACCAGCTGTTTGCAATAAATAGCAGTTTGTGCATCCATCAGCAGGACAATATCTGCCGTATTTTCCAATTACTTTAACTTTCATCTGCAATTTTAACCTCGTCTAAATTTATATATTCAATATTATACCCTTGCGAATAATCCACATAGAGCAGAAATTTTCCTTTGCTAAAATCTTTTGGATTGATATCTACTTTTACTGCAAAATATCTTTTTTTGTCAATGCAAACTTGTTTTAAAAGCTTTGCAAAATTTTTGTCATAATCAAATTTTAAGCAAGGTGGTAATATTCGCGAATTATTTGTTGAGATATAGTCTAATGTCATTATTCCCTTAACAATCTTAAAATCATAGTATTGACATAGATAAACAAACAAAATTTCAATTCTGTCAAATAAGCTTAATGTCTTTCCATAAATAAGCTTTCCTATATTCAAATAAAAATCATAAGGATTCTTAACAAAATTATTCAATGTATTTTTAAACAATCCACTATTATAATATTTATCGCAGCCTTCCTCAGCATATTTCAAAAGTTGCAATTCTATCTCTGATATATAAGGAGTGCTTATTATCTCATATGGTGCTGTGCTTGAATATTTATATCCATCATCCAACATATTTTTCAAAGCGCTACCTTTTAGCACCTTCAAAAATCCCAACTGCAACATATCACTTTTAAGCTTATAAAGTTTATTAAAACCTTCAACAAAACTTTTATAGTCCTCATAAGGAAGTCCTGCAATCAAATCGGTATGAATATGTGATTTTTTTGTTGCTATGAGTTTTGACAAATTATCTGTCAATTTGCTCAAATTTGTTTTTCTTACAACCGAACCCAAAGTTTTTTCATTAAAACTTTGCACTCCAACTTCAAACTGAAAAAGTCCTTTTGGAGATTTTTTTACAATATCAATAAACTCGTCATCCAAAATGTCTGCTGCAATTTCAAAATGGAACCCAAAGGAATAATCCTTGCAATTTTCAATCAAAAACCTCAAAATTTCTTTGGCAAAAGATTTTTTTGCATTAAAAGTTCTGTCAACAAATTTAAGCACACGAATGTTTTTTCCTTTAAACTTTTCCAGTTCGGCAAAAGTTCTCTCTAAGGTAAAACATCTTAAGCCATCGCCTCCACTCATACAATACGCACAGGAGTAAGGACAACCTCTTGATGCCTCAAAATATGCAATTTTACCCTCAACATCATTAAAATAGTCAATTGAATATGGCGATTTCAAGTCGAAAAAATTTATGCTTTTGCCTTTATAAACTTTTTTATTCTCAAGTTTATAATCAGCTTTTTCAAGCTCGCACACCATTTGATTAAACGCAATTTCGCCTTCTCCAACAATTACAATGTCGGCAATTTCAAGCAAATTGTCATATTCAAAGCTTGCCTCAGGTCCACCAAAAACAATAATAGTTTGTGGATTTCGCTTTTTGATAAGTTTGCTTAACTCAACCACGCAATTTATGTTAAAAATATAGCAAGGCAACGCAATCACTTTTGGATTATTCTCCATTGCCAAAGCATAAATATCCTCAATCGATAGGTTGATATTGCTTTGTACGATTTGTATTTTATCCTTAAAATCGCAATTTTCTTTTAAGTAATAAGGCGACAATAAAGTATGTACATATTTGCTGTTCAATGCTACAATTTTTATCATTTTTACCTCTTTCTTAAAATAAAATCTTTGTTTATATTATAACTGAAAATTGTGGACAACTCAAACACTTATCCACAATTTTTTGACAAAATCTCCGAATTTATCCACAAACTAAACACATTTATCAAACTTTTGTCAAAATTTATAATTGTATTTTATCACATTTTTTGCAATTTATCAATGTTTTAATGTAGTATAATTAAATTTTAAAAAATTCCCAAAAAATTTATCACAAAATGCTTGACATTGCAATATTTTCGTAGTATATTGGTGCTGATAAAAAAAGATAGAGATAAGGGTATCAATTTTTATCAAAGACAATTTAATAAGGAGGTATTTGTATATGCTTAAGAAGATTTACAAAGCGTATGTTGAATCAGTTAAGATGCAAATGAAGTTTAACAACTTTAAGTTTTTTAACTAATTCAGGGGAATTTTATGAGACTACCGAAAGGTAGAATTTTTTTTGCCTTTTTTCTGATTTTTCCCTACATATTTTAAGCTTATATAAATATAATAGTATCATGTTGAGCGTAGTCGAAACATCTCCAATTTTGCCTGCTGATAAAATTAAAATATGCCTTTTATTATACAAAATATAGATTTGTTTTAATTTATTCAATGAGCAATATCAGAGATCCCTCGATTACACTCGGGATGACACACAAATTTAAAACTCGGACTGAAAGTCATTCTTTCAGTCCCAAATAAGTAAACAAGGTAAAAGTCTCAACTTTTACCTTGTTTATCTTTTAAAAATATTTTGTCATATCAGCAATTCCACCGATATAATTCAATAGTGTTTCACTATCTGCTGTTGTCAAGTTTCCTTT
>OFGN01001586.1_pt1 | contig 15375 bp, 10 predicted proteins | sample 1521821 | NCBI WGS metagenome assembly OFGN01 (sample SAMEA3504094, study PRJEB24116) | mouse gut metagenome | biome: mouse gut; feature: mouse-associated habitat; material: faeces | place: Denmark | collected 2011
GAGCCGTACAGCGCCGAGCTTGACAAAACGGCTAACGACGTGCTTGCAAACCCGAATAAATGGTATTCGGTGGGCAGTCATGCGGAGTGGGTGGAATTCGCTTACGACAACGGCACAATTTCCACAACGCGCACGGGCTCGTCCAATGCAAGGACCATGAATTTGCTTATGCAGCCGTTGTTTGCGGTAGGCACAACCTATACGGTATCGTTTACAGTGGACCATAACAGCGACGGCTGGGGCAATGCAACCGACCACTTCCATTACGGCGTCGGCAGAGGCTACAACGCAAATAACATCGGCAACGATAAAATCGTTACCGAGCACGCGGACGCGCTGAAAGGCAATATCCCCGCAGCAACCTATACCGGAACCTTTGTGGTGGAGGCGGGCAATCCCTTCTTCATATCGTTCAGAACGGCAAAGAGCAACGCGGTTATAAGGGACATAACCTTTACCAAGGTTGCCGACCCCGAAAAATCCTCGCTTACGGGCTTGCAGTCGCAGAGCGCAACGCTTACGCTTGGCGACAGTGAAAGCAATACCGTACAGATAGAGCCGATTATAAACAGGGTCAACGAGTTTGACGAGGTTGTGATTACATATACCTCTGCAAATAACTCGATTGCAACGGTTGACGAAAACGGACTTGTAACGGCTGTTGCTGTTGGCAGTACCAAGATAATCGTATCCGACGGTACAAACACAAAGGAGTTTACCGTAGTGGTATCCGACGGGGAAAACCCTCCGCCCGTGGTGCTTGTTTCAATCTCGCCCGAAAGCGCGACCTTGGACAAGGCGGGCGTAACCCACGGCAACACCGTGCAGATAGAGGCAACCTATTCGGACGCAAGCGGCTGTCCTTTGACGTACGCTTCCTCGGATAATGCGGTTGCGACTGTTGACGCAAGCGGTCTTGTTACCGCCGTAGCTGTCGGCGAATGCACTATAACGGTTTCCGACGGAACTAACGAAAAGACCTGCACCATAACCGTGGAAAATTCCAACGCGGCAAAGCTTACCTCGATTTCTGCGGAAAATCTTATGCTCGATTTAGCAAACGCAACCGCGCCGAACACGGCGCAGCTTACCGCAACGGTTGAAGGCGAGGGCGTTGAAAACGTGACCGTAACGTGGAGCACGGACAATGCCGCGGTTGCCGCCGTGGACGAAAACGGCAACATAACGGTTGCAGCGGCGGGCGTGGCGAACATAACGGCGACCGACGGAACGCACAGCAAGACCTGTAAGGTTGTTGTAGGCGACAGCGGAAGAGAGCTTGGGGAATATACCTTGAGCGGAGATGCCGCAAACGCGGTTTCAGACCCCGCAAAATATTACGGCTACGGCGATAGCGACCCCGACTTTGCCGCAACCTGTAACGCAGAGGGCAAAATCAACGTTGCAAAGGCAAACGGCAAAGAAAAATCCTTCTACTTATACTATCAGCCGTTGCTGTCCGTTGGTACAAAATACAATGTTTCCATAACAATCACTAGGAACGAGGGCAAAAATCTGGGCACGATAAAGCGTTTGCAGTTCGGCACGGGCACGGCTTACAACTCCGCCGCGGACCCTTCCAAGGTGCAGATTGTGACCGATAATACGGGTACAAACTATGCGCAGAACTCGCTTACTCTGTCGGGAACGTTTACCGTTGATGGCAGCGAGCCCTTCTATATCTGCTTCAGAACCACGAACACGGGCTTTACCTTTGAATTTACCTTTACTCCCGTTGAGGAGGAGCCCGCGGCGCAGACAGCCGTGGCAGAGGCTTTGCCCGCAAACGGCAAGGAGAACGCGTACGTTTAATACCACGACGGTATCTGATAATACTGAAATTTATTAAAGCGTATAAGTCCTTCTCCCAACCGAAAAGCTAAGGGAGAGGGACTTTTTACAGGAGATTTTATCTATGAATTCGGTTAAAACCTATTTTAAAAGCAAGGGCTGCGGCTATTGGGTTGCCTTGGGCGCCGCCGTGCTTAGCATTATAAGTCTTATTATTTACGCGGTGTTCGGCGCGGAATTTCCAAGATATTTCAGCGCAACGCCTATATGGCTGCCCGTTGTAGGCATACTCGGCTTCCTCGGGCTTAGCGTGCACAGGCTTACCGCGCCCTATGCGCCCGTGTTTATGTGGGTGCTGTCCTTTGTGGCAATGCTTGTTTACGTGGAGGCGGTGTATATGTACCTTACAGAGGTGTTCTATTCCGGCATTAACAGCGAAACGCTGGCAATGCTTTCGCCTGCGTTTGTTGCGGGCGGGGTGTTCTATATTTTAAGCGCGGTGTGCGGCAACGTCGCAAGCTGGCTTAATCAGCTTAAAAAGCAAAACGTAAAAACCGAAAGCGCGACGGAGGAAGCGGCTGTATGAAAAAAATGAAGGCTTTAAAAACTGCGGCTAAAATAACCGCAAACGCGTGTTGCGTGCTTTTCGGCGTGGTTATGACTGCAAGCGTCATAGCAAACGCCAACTCTACAATGGTTTCTACCTTCCTCGGCGCAAAAACGCAGGAAATTATAACCAAGGGCGACGGCGAGCAGGGCGACGTTTTATATCACAAGACGGACTTCGACAGCATTGCCGACCTTAAAGCCAACGGCGAAAGGCTGTGCGAGGAAATCGTTGCCGAGGGCGCGGTGCTTATGAAGAACAACGGCGCGCTTCCGCTTTCCGCAAACGCGCAGATTAGTCTTTTCGGCAGCGGCTCTACCAACTTTGTATTTGCGGGCGGCGGCTCGTCCTATTCGCCCATGGCAAAGAATACCGACCTTAAAACGGGTATAGAGCGGTCGGGCATAACCGTAAACAAGGATTTATGGAATTGGTACAAGGCAAATCCGCAATACACCGGCATGCACACCAGCAGTACCTCGGCAAACGGCGCTAATTATTATGTAAAGGACGCAAGCTGGGACGAAATTAAGACCTCTGCCAAAACAAACAAGGCAGAGGCGGCGGTATTCGTCATTTCCCGCTACGGCACCGAGGCAACCGATACGCCCTTAAACGGCGATACCTCCGATATGACAAACGGCAACTATCTTGCGCTGTCGCCAAAAGAGCGGGACGTGCTTAAAAGCTTGAAGGCGCAGAAGGCGGCGGGCGTGTTCGATAAAATCGTAGTGCTTATGAACAGCGCGGTACAGCTGCAATGCGACTTTTTGGAGGATAGCGAGCTGGAAGTAGACGCGCTTTTATGGGTGGGGCAGACGGGCTCTGCGGGAACGTACGCCATAGGCGATTTGCTTTCGGGCAAGGTAAGCCCCTCCGGCAAGCTTACCGACACGGTCTGGAAGCAGCACCTCTATAACCCCGTGTACGCAAATTGGGGGGATTACGAGTATGCCTCTGCCGACGGAGCGCCCAACAAGTCCACCAAATATATGGTGTATCAGGAGGGCATTTACAACGGCTATCGCTATACCGAAACCCGTTACGAGGACGTTGTGCTGAATGCGGAAAACGTAGGGGATTTCGATTATTCCGAAGTGGTTTCCTATCCGTTCGGCTACGGGCTTTCCTATACCGCCTTCGATTATTCGGGCTTTGCGGTTGCGGCGGGCGACGGTAAATATACCGTTTCGGTTACGGTTACCAATACGGGCGACGTTGCGGGCAAGGAGGTTGTTGAGGTTTACCTTCAAAAGCCCTATACCGAATACGACGTGCAGAACCGTATAGAAAAGGCGTCTGTGGAGCTTGCGGGCTATGCTAAAACGGACGTGCTTAACAAGGGCGCAAGCCAGACGGTTAAAATAGAGGTTGACGAAAAGTATTTCGCCTCCTATGACGCATACGGCGAAAAAACCTATGTTATAGACGCGGGCGAATACTACCTGACTGTCGGCCGCGACGCGCACGACGCCGTCAACAATATCCTTGCCAAAAAGGCAGAGGACGGTAAGGAGGTTAATACCTCCGCAATGGTCAAGGCGGGCAGCGGACAAGGCACGGCAAACGGAAATTCCGCGCTTGTTTACAGAACGGAAAAAAGCTTCGACAGCAAAAAATATACGGTTGCGGGCACAACAAACGTAATTACCAATCAATTCGACAATGCGGATTTGAACCTTTACGACGGTGAAACCAACTCGGTTGAATATATCAGCCGCAATAACTGGGCGGGCACGGTAAAGCTGGGCTTTTCCGCAGACGGCAATTATACAAAGCTGGATAACAGCGTAAAGCTTACCATGACGGCGGCAATGAAGGCGGACGCGCAGAAAATGACGCCCGTCAGGGACGACAAGGCTTATCCCGCTTACGGCGCGGAAAACGGAATTCCGCTTGCAATGCTCCGCGCGTACGTCGACGGTGACGACGACGTAACCAACGACAAGCCTATCCCCTATGACGACCCGCTTTGGGACAAGCTTTTGGACCAGCTTACATGGGAGGACACTGTAGTTCTGCTTTCCAACGCGCTGAGAAGCACGGCGGCGGTAGGCGGCAGCATAAGCAAGCCCGCCACCATAGACGGCAACGGCGCGCTCGGCCCCGTGGGCAGCTACGGCGAAAACAGCAGCGTTGCGGTTAACCGCTATTCCATTCTTTACGACGACCCCGACAAGGGCGAAACTCCCCCGCAGTACCCCTGCAACAGCCTTTTGGGCGCAACCTTCAACGACGGGCTTGTGGAAGAGCTTGGCAAGGCTATCGGCGAGGACTGTCTGTGGGCGGGCTATTCGGGACTGTACGGCCCCGGCGCAAACATTCACCGCGGCGCTTACTGCGGACGCGCGTTCGAGTACTATTCCGAGGACGGCTATCTTTCCGGCAAAATCTGCGCGGCAGAGGTAACGGGCATACAGTCCAAGGGCGTTTACGCGTACGTAAAGCATGCGATACTAAATGAAATGGAAGCCAACCGTGAGGGAGTGTGCACATGGGCAAACGAGCAGACAATCCGCGAAATTTATTTAAGACCCTTTGAAATCGCAATCGAAGAGGGCGGCGCGTATAACGTTATGACCTCGTTCAACCGCATAGGCATGAAGTGGTCGGGCGCGCAGGGCTTCTGCAACACCGTTTTACGCGACGAATTCGGCATGCGCGGCTTTGCGGTATCCGACTATTGGCAGAATTCCTATATGTCGCTTGCGGCGGGAATTATGGGCGGAAACGACTTGCCCGACGGCACAAGGGCAACGGGCACCACGGTAGAGGCCATGGCGCGCGCTTCCGAGCTGAACGCATACAAGACGGGCTACGGCGAATTTGCATGGCAGATGCGCGAGGCCGCTCACAGAATTCTGTTTACCGTTGCACAGAGCAACGCAATGAACGGCTTTGATTCCGACACGATAGTCAAGCTTGTCACACCTTGGTGGCAGACGGCGTTAATCGCGTTAAATACGGCGTTCGGCATTCTTGCGGGCGCGGGCGTTGCGGGATATATCGCGGTATGGTGTATAGAATTCTTCGGCGGACGCCGCAAAACAAAAGCGGACGAAGCTGCGGACGCGGAAGCGGACAATCGAGGGCGCTGAAATGAAAATATTTAAAAGCATAGCAGCGGCGGTATGCGCTGTGTGCATTATGTCGGCGGGCTTGCTCGGTGCGTGCTTTCTTGTGCCGACGGAGGAACAGCTTGATAAGCCCGTGGTAACCGTTTCGGCAGAGGCGTATCTGTCGTGGAACGTCGTAAAGCACGCAACGGAGTACGAGCTGACAATAAACGGCGCAACGACAATGCTTACCGATACCTATTATCAGGCGGACGCCGACAAGGACTTTACATTCAGCCTTGTAGCAAGGGCAGAGGGCTATAAGAATTCGGAGGCGGCAACGGGCAGCTATACCGCGCGCAAGCCCGAGCCCGTGCCGACCGACGGCTATCATTTCGACAGCAGAGCAGAGGACGGCGGCAACGGAAGTAAGGAAAAGCCCTTCAATTCGCTTTTGGATTTCAATAAGCTTACGCTTGAAGCGGGCGACGCGGTGCTGTTTAAAAACGGCAGCGAATTCAGGGGCGAATTTAAGCTTTGCTCGATAGAGGGAACGGCGCAAAAGCCCGTCGTTATAACAAACTACGGCGAGGGCGACAAGCTGCCCAAATTCAACGGGGTAGGAGTTACCGGCTCGGGCGTGGTTTCGGTGGAAAACTGCTCCTATCTGACCGTAAGGAACCTCGAAATTTTCGATACGACAAAGGCGGAGGGCGACAGGCGCGGCGTACTGCTTACCGCGGACAGCGATACCGCAGACGGGTTTTATACAAGCACGGGCATAACCTTGGAAGGGCTGTATATCCATGATATCCGCGGGGAAAAGGACGCCGCCAACAGCGGTATGAGCCTTGCCTCCAAAAAAACGGGCGGCATTCAGGTGTGGTCGGAAAACGGCAGAGGGCGCTTCGACAAGCTTACCGTAAAGGACTGCGTTATACGCAACGTGGATAACGTTGGCATAGCCACATGGTACCGCCCCGGTACGGCGGGCTCTGCAAAGGTTTCGCCGTATACCGAAAAGTTTAACGCCACTGCGCACACAAACGTGGTTATAAGCGGCAACGATATTTCCGACATAGGCAAAAACGCCATTTTTGCAAGGAATTTAAAGGGCGGACTTATAGAGCGCAACGTCATGCACGACACTGCCGTGCGCTGTGTTTCCGGCAATACGATATGCACCTCGTACGTTTACGGCACCGTCATACAGTATAACGAGGGCTATCTTAACAGGGCGCAGAAAAGACCCTCCGACGGGGCCGTGCAGGACGGCTGTATGCTTGACGCGGATTTGCAGAGCAGAGATACCGTCTGGCAGTACAATTACAGCCACGACAACGCCTTCGGACTGTTTTTAAACTGCACGTCCTACGCGCCCGAAAGCGGAGTTTTAGACCGCGCTACGGTAAGGTACAACCTTTCAGTAAACGATTACGGCAACAAGGGCATTGTGTTTATCAACTACGCGGCGGCAATGATAGAGGTTTATAACAACACCATTGTCACGGGCGCGGATACCTCTCCCATAATTTTGCAGAGCAACAACGGCGATAACAGAAATTACTCCTTCTATAACAATATAATTTACAATTGCTCGGCAGAGGCGTCGCTTAGTATACCAGAAAGGGAGAACGCAAGCTTTTCCGATAACCTTGTATACAATACAGACGGCGCGGATATTGCAAACGTAAGCTGGTTCGGTACGGTAAATACCGGCGGCAAATACGTCGACCCCTTGTTTGCGGGCAAGGCGGGGGCGAGCGTGGAGGCGCGCACGGGTATGAACGCGGCGCAAGCCTTCAAGCTTTCTGCCCTGTCGCCCGCGCTTAACGCAGGCAGAGCGGTAAGCGGCGTTAAGAGCGACTTCTTCGGCAATGCATACAAAAAATCAATAGGCTGCTATTGCGGTTAAGCCGCAGACCTTGCCTTTTTGAAAAATCCCTTTAAAAAACAGCCCCGATTGCTTTACGCAATCGGGGCTGTTTTTATATTGTTATTATCCTTATATCATTTTACTATTGCTTTTACGGCCGTCTGCATTTTTTCAAGCGCGCATTCCGCGTCCGCCCTGTTGCGGGACTTGACGGAGAAGTAAATTTTCAGCTTCGGCTCTGTGCCGGAGGGGCGCACGCAGATAAAGCTTCCGTTTTCCAGCTCGTAATAAACGCAGTTGGTGAGGGGAGAGCCTATTTCCGTCTGCTTGCCCGTTGCAACGTCCGTTCTGATATTCTTGGAATAATCGCGCACCGCCGTAACGTTGTAAATATCGAACTTGCTTACGGGGTTTGCTTTTAGCCCGTCCACAACGGCGTTCATATCCTTCATTGCGTTAAGTCCTTTAAAGGGTATGGATATGTTGCAGTCAAGCACATAGCCGTAGGTATCGTAAATTTCCTGCAAGCGCTGGAACACGGTTTTGCCGTTATATGTATAATAGCAAACCATTTCCGCAGTCAGCATAGAGGCGACTACCGCGTCCTTGTCGCGCGCGTGCGTGCCGCGCAGATAGCCGCAGCTCTCTTCAAAGCCGAATACATATGTATGCTCGTGCGTTTTTTCCCAGATTTTGATTTTTTCGCCGATAAATTTAAAGCCTACGGGCACCTCGTACAGCGTAACGCCGAACTTGTCGCATATTGCCCTTGCCATGCCCGTCGTCACAAACGATTTTACAACCGCCGCGTTTGCGGGCAGCTTTTCCTCCTCGTGCAGTCTGGTAAGAATATAGTCCAAAAGCAATATTCCCACCTGATTGCCGCTAAGCGCCTCAAACTCGCCGTCCTTGTTTTTTACGGCAACGCCCAAACGGTCGCTGTCGGGGTCGGTGCCAAAGACCACGGTCGCGCCTATTCTTTCCGCGTACCTTATGCCGAGTGAAAGCGTTTCCTTAAATTCGGGGTTGGGCACCTCTACGGTGGAAAATTCGGTGTCGCGCGCGGTCTGCTCTTCAACAACCGTCGCGCTTATGCCTATCTTTTTAAGAATGGTGGTTACGGGTATATAGCCCGAGCCGTGTACGGGCGTGTAGACAAGCTTTAAGTCCTTGCCGCACTTTTTTACCGCCTTTTTTGAAAGGGTAAGGCGGGTTAATTCCTTATAATACTTTTTGTCAACCTTTGCGGGAACTGCCTTTATAAATTTTTTGCGCTGTTCCGCGTCGGGGGAGGGAGAGCCGAGGAAGTCGTCGATTTTTTGAATGAACCCTACAACCACGTCGGTGTCCTCGGGGCTCATTTGCGCGCCGTCCTCGCCGTAAACCTTATAGCCGTTGTACTGCTTGGGGTTGTGAGAGGCGGTTATCATTATTCCTGCGACCGTCTTTAAGCAACGCACCGCAAAGGACAGCATGGGCACGGGGTGCACCTCGTCGAACACGTACGCCGTAATATCGTTTGCGGCAAGCACCTCCGCTGCGGCCGCGGCAAACGTTTCGCTTTTAAGGCGGGTATCGTATGAAATAACCACGCCGCGCTTCATTGCCTCTGCGCCGAGGGTTTTAATAAATTCCGCAAGTCCCTGAGTTGCGCGCTTTACGGTGTATACGTTCATCATATTCGTGCCGTAGCCTATAATTCCGCGCATGCCCGCCGTGCCGAATTCAAGCTCGGCGCCGAAGCGGTACTCAATCTCTTCCTTATTGTCCTTTATTGCTTCAAGCTCTGCGTGCGCCTCTGCGTTAAGGCGTTTGTCGCTTGTCCATGCGTTATATGCTTCAAGGTATCCCATATTTTTCTCCTTTTTATATGATATACTGCCTGCAACGGCAATATGTCTTTACTAATTATATATGACAAGCCGTTGTTTGTAAAGTGGGGATACGAAATTTTTATACAAATTTGCAGTAATTTTGTATAGCCCTCGTCCGCATATATCAGTCGTCCTCGCCGCGGAAGAATTCCTCGCGGGTAAGCGCGCGCTCCTTTGCGGGCTTTACTATGGTGTTCTTGTCAATGAAGTATTTAATTTCCTCGCGGTCGTAGTAGTTGACGAATTCGAAGCTGATAAGTATCAAAAAGCTTGCGGGCACGGTTATAAGCAGTCCCACGCCAAGCGTGCACAAAAGCGCCGCAACGTTAAGCCCCATTATTATAAGCCCTATTACAAGGAAGTTTGAAAGCACGTTGAAGGTGCTTTTGTTTTTGCGGGAGAAGGTGTATTTAAGCGCCGCGCCGTACTTTGCCTTGCCGCGTATAAGCGCGGGCAAAAAGTCCGCGGTAAAGGTCATTTTGACGGCAATCGAAACAACCATAACAAGCGCAAACAAAAATATGCATACAAGCAGCGGCAAAAAGCTGGTGAACAGCGAGAATATCAAAAAGAACATTCCCACGCCGATAAGCAGGTCGTAAACAATGGAAAGCGGCACATATATGGCGCTGTAAACGCACGCCGCCTTTAAATTTTTGATAAGGGTGATGAAAAACGGGCTGTTCGCGCGCAGCGACATTTTGTCGTTTATAACGCACGCCGCGGCATAGTTGCCTATGGCGGAAAACCACGTTGCGATAATATATACCAACAGCAACAGCAGCCCGCTTAGCACAAACGCCGTCGTCTTTACGCTGAAAAGGTGCAAAATCGCCTCGTATCCGGCTATTATTTCCTTGCGGAAGTTTGCCATGCTGTCAAGATTGCCGTTTAAAAGGCTTATTATAAAGTCGTGCACGTTTTCCAGAAGGCGGTTCAGCTCCGGCATAAGCGTGCGGATAAAGGGAGAAAGCCCGAAGTAGAGGACTATACCGGCAACCACAGCGATTATAATGCGGTATAAAAGCTGCTTGTACGTCACCGAAAAATTATCTACGAATACGATAAATGTGTGTTTAAAATTCATATATACCCCTGTATATCATTGGGTTTTAACTATTTTATGGGTAAATTTGCCGCCGTTTATTACAAGGTAGCAATAGCTGTTTGCCGAATACCTTGTCATACAGCCGCCGTTAACAAGCATAACTCCGTCAAGCTCGTCCTCGCGCGCGCAGTGGGTGTGCCCGTAAAGCGCAATCGCGCAATCAAGCGCTTTTGCCCGTTCCGTAAGCCGCGCAAGCGTTGTCTTTGCCGAATACAGGTGCCCGTGCGTCGCAAAAATTTTCACGCCCTCGATTTGTAAAACGGCTTCGTCCTCGCCAAGCTTTGCCGCATCGCAGTTGCCGTTTATCACAACCGTCTTTGCCCCGTACATATGCCGCAGATAAACGCCGTCCGCGGAGGTGTCGCCCAAATGCACGATATAGTCGCTTTCCCGCAAAACGGTGTCCAGCTTATCCAAGGCGCGCCTGTTGCCGTGCGTGTCCGAAAGCACCGTAACCGTCTTCATAGCTTGCTTAATAAATCGTTGAGCGCGCGGAAGCGGTGGGATACCGAATTTTTCTCGTCCTCCAACGCAAGCCCGAACGATTTTTTTAAATCGTCGGAATAGAACAGACAGTCGTAGCCGAAGCCGTGTTCGCCTATTTCCTCCTGCAAAATTCTGCCGTAGGTCTTGCCCTCGCCGAAGTACGCCCTTCCGTCGGGCATGCACAGGCATACCGCGCTTTCGAAATGCGCCCTGCGGTGGGTAACATGCTCTAACCGCTTCAACAAAAGCCTTCTGTTGGCGGCGTCGCCCTCGCCTGAAAAGCGTGCGGAATAAATGCCCGGCGCGCCGCCGAGCGCGTCCACGCACAGCCCCGAATCGTCCGACAGCGCGGGGATATTATAAAGCCTTGCAATCGTTTCCGCCTTGATTTTGGCGTTTTCCTTGAAGGTTTTACCCGTTTCCTCTATGTCGCCCGTAAAGCCCAGCTCTTCCATAGAAATTATTTCCACGCCCTTGAAGATTGCCTTTATTTCCGCTATTTTGTCCTTGTTGCCGCTGGCAACCGCAATTTTATCAAGCTTCATATTAATATTATAATATACAGATTGTAAAAAGTAAAGCCCTGTTTACCATTTATGCTTGTGCAGCTGCCCCTCGGTTTTAAAGCCGTCGAAGTCAAGCTGCCGCAGCCCCTCGTAGACCGCCACCGCAACCGAGTTGGAAAGATTAAGACTTCTTGTTTCGCCTATCATGGGTATGCGCAGACAGGTATCGCGGTTGTCCATCAAAAGCTCCTCCGGCAAGCCCTTCGATTCCTTGCCGAAAACAAGGAAGTCGCCCGCCTTAAAAGCCGCGTCCGAATGCCGCCGCAACCCCTTTGTGGTGAAGTAATAAAAGGTCGACTTAGGGAATTTTTCTTGCAGCTCGGCAAGGCTGTCGTAATAAAAAATTTCGCAGTCGTTCCAGTAATCGAGCCCCGCGCGCTTCAAATATTTGTCTGAAACCTCGAAGCCGAGCGGGCGTATAAGGTGCAGACGGCAGCCCGTTGCGGCGCACGTCCTCACAATATTGCCGGTGTTTTGCGGTATTTCCGGCTCTACCAAAACAATGTTAAACATAATTAAGGTTATTTTATTGCATAATCCGAAAAAAAGCAACCGAATAAACGTCGGGCGGCAAAGCCGAAATTTCATTTGACAAGCATAACTTAAACTTGTTAAAATAAAAATGTCGGTTTAAATCCGCGCGGGCGGCTTTATTCCTTTTTACACGGAGATAAAATTTATATGATTTCGTCCTTGTTAAGCGTTTCGGTTAACGACGTGCTTACAGTAATCAACAGCGTGTTCTTCATTCTCGGCGGCGTAGCCGTGTTTATGGTGGGAATGAATATGATGGGCAGTAATCTCGAAAACGCCGCAGGCAGGTCGATGCGCAGGCTTATGACCAAGGCCACCAAAAACCGCTTTATCGGCGTTGGCACGGGCGCGGCGGTCACCGCGATAGTCAACAGCTCTTCCGCAACCACGGTAATGATAGTCGGCTTTGTAAACGTCGGGCTTATGACGCTTACTCAGGCCGCCTCGGTCATAATGGGCGCAAACATAGGCACAACCATTTCCGCATTTGTAATGGCGCTGTCTACTGCGGGCGGGGCGTTTTCGGTTGCGGCGGTGTTCGCGCTGGTTGCCTTTGTCGGCTTTGTAATAACGCTGGTCGCCAAAAAGGACAGAACAAAGCGCATAGGTTATATTTTTATCGGCTTTGTTCTTATTTTCGTAGGACTTGACGTAATGAGCGGCGCTGTCAACGCTTTGACAGAGGGTAACGTCGGCGAAGGCGTTAAAAAAATGTTTATAGCCTTAGGCAACGGCGATAAACCGCTTACATGGGAAATTATAGTACTGTTTTTGTTGGGCGCGGCGCTTACGGCGGCAATGCAGTCGTCTGGCGCGCTTACGGCAATCGTTATTTCGCTTGCGGGCGGCGGGCTTATTTCACTGCAAATGGCTATGTGCATAATTTTGGGTACAAACGTCGGCACGTGCGTAACCTCGCTTATTTCCTCCGTCGGCGCAAACGTAAACGCAAGGCGCACCGCAATGGTGCATCTGCTTTTCAATTTGTTAGGCTGTTTTATCTTTATCTGGCCCGTCGCGTTTGCGGGCAAGTACATAGCTCGGTTTTTAAACAGTATTATAAACAGCACGCAGTGGCAAATAGCTATTTTCCATATGGCGTTTAACCTGCTTACTACGGCGGTTCTGCTTCCGTTTATAAATCAGCTTGTAAAGCTTGCTTGCCTTATCGTCAAGGACAAAAAGGGCAAGACCTCGGCAGAGGAGTACGAGCGTCTGGATAAGCGCCTTTTAAAAACCCCCGCAATTGCTGTCGGACAGGTCAGGAAGGAGCTTCTGCATATGGGCGGCTACGCGTTTGAAAACTACAACCGCGCGCTGGAAATGCTTTTAAGCGGCGACCTTTCGCAAAAGCCCGACTTCGAGGCGACGGAAAAGAGCATAAACGATTACAACAGCTTTATTTCCTCGTTTTTGGTCAAGCTTTCTTTGGAAGAGCTTGCCGAAACGGACGAGAAAAAGCTTTCCTCCTTCTATCACGTTGCCTCCGATATAGAGCGCATAGGCGACTATGCGGAGAATATAGTAGAATACGCCGAAAGAATGCTTGTGGAAAAGGCGCAGTTTTCCGACCACGCCAAGGCGGAAATTTCCGAAATGGACAAGCACGTCAAGGCGCTTTATAAATTGGTGGAAAAGGCCTTCGAAGAGATTGATTTGAAGTATCTTCCCGCGGTGGAGGCAGAGGAGCAGGCCACCGACGACGCTTGCAGGGTTATGCAGGACGCGCATCTGCGCCGTATGACAGAGGGGCGCTGCACTGCGGAGGCGGGCGCGGTGTATTTGCAGCTTGCGATAAATTTGGAGCGCATAGGCGACCATATGAACAATATCGCGCAGTCCATAAGGGGCTACGCGTATAAATAAGTAAATTTAAGGAGATAAGACCGTTGAGAATATAATTTTCCGTTTTATTTAACTGCACGGACGGCACATTTTAAGGAGCGGAAGCCCGCTCTGCGGCTTTTTCGTGCGCTTGCGGAAAATTTATGTACGGTTTTATATCCAACGGCATACGTCGCGTTTGTTTCCGTGCGGTTTTCCGCGCGGATTTTTTTATTTAAGGAGTTTAACTTGTTTATTAATATAGAAAATTTGTATTTCGAATATCCCGACGGGCTTAACGCGGTGTTTTCGGGACTGAATCTGCGGCTTGAAAGCGGCTGGCGGCTTGGAGTGGTCGGTGAAAACGGTTGTGGTAAAACCACGCTTTTAAGGCTTTTGGGCGGAGAGCTGAAAGGCCGCGGACGCATTACCGCAGGGCTGAATTTCGTGCGCTTTCCGTGCGTTATTTCTGACGGAGCAAAAACCGCTTACGAGCTGTTTTACGAAATCGCGCCCAACGCGCAGCTTTGGCGGCTGCAAAAGGAGCTTGGGCTTTTACGGCTTGACGAGGAAGCCTTATACCGTCCGTTCGATACGCTTTCGGGCGGGGAGCAAACCAAATTTCAGCTTGCGGCGGTATTCTCGCAGGAGGCGTTCGTGCTTATCGACGAGCCTACCGACCACCTCGATTTGCACGGACGCAAGCGCCTTGCCGACTATTTAAGCGGCAAAAACGGCTTTATTGTGGTATCGCACGACAGAAGCTTCCTCGACGGCTGCTGCGACCATATTCTTGCGTTTGAAAGAACGGGCGCCTATCTTACCCGCGGCAATTATTCCGTATATTTTGCAGAGCGCGAAAAGCGCAGGGCGGCGGACGCGGCGAAAAAGGAAAGGCTTGAAGGCGAGCGGGCGCGGCTTAGCCGTGAAATCCCCGGCCGCCACGGCGGAAAGCTGCTCCAGGATGGCGGCGCGCGCGGCGGGCTGGGGTGCTTGCGCCGAAAGCGCAATAAGCAATAAAAACGGCAGGCTTTCGGACAGTCACGCCGTTATCGACCGCGGTTTTCTGTCGGCAAAATCGGCAAAAACGCAGAAGCGGGCAAAGGTTATTGCAGACAGATATTCCCGCGCGGACGAGGGCATAAAACAGCTTTTGAAGGGTATTGAGGTAACGGAGGAGCTGCGCTTACAGCCGCAAAGCTTTTTCCGTCCGCAATACGTCAGACTGCGGGATATATGCGTGTCAATTGCGCAAAGGCAGATTTTCGGCGGTCTGTCGCTGGATATTTGCGAGGGCGAGCGCATAGCCGTCACGGGCGGCAACGGCTGCGGCAAAAGCACGCTTTTAAGGCTTATCTGCGGCATATTGGGGGAGCAATTCAAAATTTCGGGCGAAAAAGACATTTCTCCCCGCTTAAAAATATCCTATGTGCCGCAAATGTGCGAAGCTACGGGATATTTGGGGGCGTACGCCGCGCAATACGGCATTGACGAGTGGTATTTTAAGGCGATTTTAAGTAAGTTCGGGTTTAGCGCAGACGATTTCGACAGGGATATGTCCCGCTTTTCGCAGGGTCAAAGGAAAAAATGTGCCCTTGCGCGCAGTCTTTGCGAAAAAGCGAATATCTACATCTGGGACGAGCCTTTAAACTA
>OFGN01001590.1_pt1 | contig 15330 bp, 20 predicted proteins | sample 1521821 | NCBI WGS metagenome assembly OFGN01 (sample SAMEA3504094, study PRJEB24116) | mouse gut metagenome | biome: mouse gut; feature: mouse-associated habitat; material: faeces | place: Denmark | collected 2011
GGGAGCCCCAGCCGTGAAGCTGTACTTCGAGGCGTCCAACTTCCCCTGGGCCCCGGAGCGCTACCACTACGCCGCCGAGCAGATGATGCTCACCCTCTTCCCGGAGGAGCGGCCCGTCTATGAGGGGGAGGACCCCAATACGGCCCGGGTGGAGCTGTCTGTGAATGGCGGGACTGCATCCGCCGTCACGGAGCTGTCCGTGGACGGAAAGACCGCCCGGGGTACGGCACAGACGGGCATTTCTCCGGCGGCGGATGAATATGCGGAGGAGCGTCTGAAGCAGCGGGCCGTAAAGCTCAGCTTTTTTGAGGCGGCCCGGGCGCTTACCGGCGTTACCCCCGCCTGGGGCGCCCTCACCGGCATCCGCCCCGCCAAGCTGGCGGCGGGACTGCTGGAGGAGGGGAAGAGCGAGGCCGAGGCGGACTCCATCCTGCGGGACACCTACTTTGTTTCCGAATCCCGCCGGGAGCTGTGCCTCCCCTGCGCCAAGGCTGGCCTGGAGGCCAAGAGGGAGCTGCAAAAAAACGAGATATCCCTGTATGTGGGCATCCCCTTCTGTCCTACCCGGTGCGCCTATTGCAGCTTTGTCAGCAACAGCGTGGAAAAATCCTTTCATCTGGTGGAGCCCTACTTGCAGGCCCTGCTGGCGGAGGCGGACAGCGCGGCGTCCATGGTGAAGGAGCTGGGTCTGCGTGTCCGTTCCTTCTATATGGGCGGCGGCACCCCCACTACCCTGACGGCGGAGCAGATGGACCGGCTGCTGGGCCGGCTGAATGAAAGGTTCAACCTTGCCGGCGCCGTGGAGCGCACCGTGGAGGCCGGCAGGCCGGACACCATCACAGCGGAGAAGCTGGCGGTTCTCCGGAAAAACGGGGTAGACCGGATCAGCGTCAATCCTCAGTCCATGGATGACCGGGTCCTTGCCGCCATCGGGCGGCGGCACAGCGGAGACGGCATCCGTGCCGCCATGGAACTGGTGCGGACGTCAGGCTTCCCCCACGTGAACATGGACCTCATCGCCGGGCTGCCGGAGGATACGCCGGAGGGCTTCCGGAGGACTCTGGACGAGGTCATCGCTTTCGGCACAGACAATATCACCATTCACACCCTTTCCCTGAAGAAGGGAAGCCGTATCACCCTGGAGGGCACCCGGATTCCCACAGTGGAGGAGGTGGCCGCCATGCTGGATTACGCTGCCCCCGCCTTGAGGGGCGCGGGGTTTGCCCCCTACTATCTCTACCGGCAGAAGTACATGTCCGGCAGCTTTGAAAATGTGGGCTGGTGCAGGCCGGGAGGAACCGGGTGGTACAACATCTATATTATGGAGGAGCTTCACACCATCCTCAGCCTGGGCGCGGGGGGCTCCACCAAGATGGTGGACCCGGCGAGGAACCATATTGAGCGGGTGTTCAATCTGAAGTTCCCCCAGGAGTATATTCAGCGTCCGGAGAAAATTGCCGCAAATCAGGAAGTGTTTCGGGTGTTTTACGCAAATATCGTATAGTATAACGCAGCAGAGAGGAGAAGGAATTTTATGGCTTATTCCCTCGCTCAGATCAACGACGCCGTCCGCAGCGATCCCAGCGGCTTTGTTCAGGAGAGCGACGCGGCATACAACAAGAAAATCGAGGCCGCCGCCAGGAAGATTGCGGCCAACCTCAGCAGGTCACGGATCGTTCTTCTGTCCGGTCCCTCCGGCTCCGGCAAAACCACCACCGCCAAGAAAATCGAGGCCAAGCTGGAGGAGATGGGCATCCACTCCCATGCCGTATCCATGGACAACTACTTCAAAACCGTGGATCCGGAGACCGCTCCCCGGAATCGGGATGGGCAGATTGATTATGAATCTCCCTTCTGCATGGATATGGACCTGCTCAACCGGCATTTTGCCGCTCTGGACCGTGGGGAGAAGATTCTGATCCCCAAGTTTGAGTTTGCCCGGCAGATGCGCTCGGACATCAAGAGCCAGCCTCTTCAGCTGGGCAGCGATGAAATTGCTATTTTTGAGGGGATCCACGCCCTCAACGATATCATCACCGGCCGGAACCCGGAGGCGGCCAAGGTGTACATTTCCGCCCGCTCCGACATCCTGGGAGAGGCGGGGGAAGTGGTGTTCAAGCGGACCTGGCTGCGCCTGGAGCGGCGCACGGTGCGGGACAGCAAGTTCCGGGCCTGGAAAGCGGATGTGACGGTACGCATGTGGGCCAACGTCCGCCGGGGAGAAAAGCTGTACATCTCTCCCTTCAAGGACAACGCCAGCATCGTCTTCGACAGCGCTCTGCCATACGAGGTCAGCGTCATCCGGGCCTTCGCGCAGCCGCTGTTTGACCATCTGCGGGTGTCGCCGGACATGGAGCGCTACGAGGAGGTCAGGCAGCTGGCGGAGGCGTATCCCCGGTTTGAGATTCTGGATGAGAGCTATGTGGCGCCCAACTCCCTGATCCGGGAGTTTATTGGCGGCGGTATTTATGACGATTGAGAGTGGAGGAAGTATGAAATTTGAGATTACCATCCATCCCCTGCATAAGGTCCTGGGGTGTGCCGGAGACGCCGCGCTGGATGCGGCCTCCGCTCTCCGGGAGGGAGCCTCCGCCGTGGAACGGCGGGCAGCGGAATCCCTGTCCCAGTTCCGGCTGGAGCGGGAGATCCGCGATTTGCAGGAGGAAATCGGGCTGCAGATGCGTGCGGTCGGGGAAATGATGTACGCTTCCCACAGGGGGCATCCTGCCGACAGCGGCCAGGTGCAGGAAGTCCTGGAATATGTGGATGGTCTGTACGAGGAGCTGGAGGCCCACCGGCGGGAGCTGGAGACCCTGCGGTCCCATCTCACCGGCAAGGGGCGGCTCCTCTACGCCGGGGACGGCATCAACGACACGCCGGTGCTGGCCTCCGCGGACATCGGCATCGCCATGGGGGGGCTGGGCGCCGACGCCGCCATCGAGACCGCCGACGTCATCATCATGGGCGACGAGCCCAGCAAAATCGCCTCTGGCATCCGCATTGCCCGCCGCACCAGCCGTATTGCCACGGAGAACATCATCTTTGCCATCGCCGTCAAGGTGCTGGTGATGCTTCTGTCCGTCATGGGGTATGTGGAGCTGTGGGCCGGTGTATTCGCCGACGTGGGCGTGTGCATGCTGTGCGTGCTCAACACACTGCGAATCAATCGGAAATAGAGGCGCAACGCGCCGTTTTTGCGGGACAGCTGCTGTATGCAGCTGTCCCGTGTTTTTCATAAACTGGGTTGCGGCGCGGTATTTTCTGTGATATGATACGGGCATATCATCATAGGATGGGGGACTGTGTATGTTCTGGGGTTTTATGCTGGTATGCTGCCTGCTGATACCGGTGAGCATGCTGGTGATCGGAGGGCTGTGGAGGACGAGGCCGCCGGAGCGCGTGAACAGCGTCTACGGCTATCGGACGGCCAGGTCCATGAAAAACAGGGAGACCTGGGCCTTTGCCCACGCTTACTGCGGGGGGCTGTGGCGGAAAATGGGGTGGGTCCTGCTGGTTATCTCTGCCGTGGCGCTGCTGCCGGTGTGGGGGAAGGGGCCGGAGACCATAGGCGCGGCGGGGATTGGGATCACCGCCGTGCAGTGTGCGGCCGCCGTGCTGTCGGTTGTGCCGGTGGAGGCGGCGCTGAAGCGGACCTTCCATGAGAACGGGCGCAGAAGGGACCCTGCCGGGGAGGAGGGAGATCGTGCGTAGGGCATATGCGGTATTGGATTTGACATATGTAAATGACGGCTGGGAGCAGCATCTCCACCCGGCGGTGCTTTTTGGCGGTGAGGACGTGGTGCTCATCGACTGCGGATACCCCGGTTCCCTGGCGCTGCTGGAGGCGGAGCTGGCCCGGCACGGCGTCCCGCCGGAGCGCATCACCAGGCTGCTGCTGACCCACCAGGACGACGACCACATGGGCGCGGCGGTGGAGCTCAAGGCGCGGTACCCCGGTATACAGGTGATGGCGTCCAGGGAGGAAGCGCCCTATATCTCCGGGGCGCTGAAAAATCTCCGGCTTCAGCAGGCGGAGCGCATGCAGGAACAGCTTCCTGCGGAGCAGAAAGCATTTGGCATACAGTTTTGCGAGCGCCTCAGAAAAGCTCCGTCCGTTCCGCTGGACGGACTCGTTAGCGGGGGAGATACATTTGACTGGGGCGGTGGATGTGAGATCGTCGCCACGCCCGGACATACGCCGGGACACATCTCCGTGCGGGCGCTGGACGGGGCCTTTGTGGTGACCGGCGACGCGGCGGTGGCGGCACCTCGCACAGTCATTGACTTTTACACGCGCCGGCGGTATAATAAGTAAAATTGCGTCGGTAAAGGGGAGGGAGCGGTCTTGCCCAGGATCGGGGTGCTGTCCGATACGCACGGCATGCTGCGGCGGGAGGTTGCGGAGCTTCTTCAGGGGTGTGACCAGATCATCCACGGAGGAGATTTTGCCAGCGCCGAGATACTGGAGGCGCTGGAGAGCATCGCGCCGGTGCACGCGGTGCGGGGAAACAACGACTGGGGCGGCTGGGCCGCCCATCTGCCGCGGCAGTTGGTATTCGACATTGAGGGCGTGCGCTTCTGCATGGCCCATGACAGAAACTGGCTGCCCCGGAACCTGCAGGGCGTGCAGGTGGTGGTATTCGGACACTCCCACCAATACTATGAGGAGCGGATTGACGGCAGGCTGTGGCTGAACCCCGGCAGCTGCGGATATCCCCGCTTCCGCAGGGAGCTGAGCATGGCGGTGCTCACGGTGGACGGAGGCGCAGTGGAGGTCCGGCGCGTGGATATTCAGCCATGAGCCGGTATATTGTTTTTGATGTAGAGACACCCAACGCCGCCAACAACCGCATGAGCGCCATCGGCCTGACCGTGGTGGAAAACGGCCTGATTGTAGAGGAATACAGCACGCTGGTGAACCCGGAAACCTACTTCAACGCCTTCAACATCCGCCTGACAGGCATCACGCCGGAGATGGCCGCCCAGGGGCCCGACTTCGGGACACTGTGGACGTCCGGGCTGGGGGAGCTCATGGGCAGCGGGCTTCTGGTGGCCCACAACGCCCCCTTCGACATGAGCGTGCTGGCCAAGTGCCTGCGGGCGTGCTGCATCGACTGGCGGGACAGGGTTCCCTATCTGTGCACGGTGCGGCTGGGCCGGCGCTGCTACCCCCAGCTGCCCAACCACCGCCTGAACACCCTGTGCGCCTACCTGGACATCTCCCTGGATCACCATCAGGCCGGCAGTGACAGCCGGGCCTGCGCGGAAATCCTGATCGACTGCCTGGACCGGGGGATGGACGCGGGGCGGTTTGTCAGGGAGTTCGATATGGTACATATGCGGAGCGGGGGCGTGGTGTGATTTTGGGGGATTTGCATGGTGCGATTCCACTTGCGTCCACCGGAGAAAGCTGGTATAATCTACAGGCGGCCTCCGGACCGCTGAGGAATCATAGTTTGACTGCGCCATAGAAAAGGGGAGGAAGAATGAGCGAGAAAGAAAAGAAGCCTAAGAAGGAAAAAAAGGCGAAGGGCGAAAAAAAACCCAAGGTCAGGGTCTGCCCGTCCTGCCAGGCGGAGGTATCCAAGAAGGCGAAGGTCTGTCCCCACTGCGAGGCGAAGCTGAAAAAGCAGGGCAGCCGGCTGCCGCTGCTGCTGGTCGTGCTGGTTCTGCTGATCGCTGTGGCGGCCGGGGTCTCGGTCTTTGTCTTTCATTTCCCCATTGATCCGCCCTTTGAGCTGGCTTTCGGGGGTAAGGCCCCCTCTAAATCCTTGATGGGGGAGACGATGGAGCTGACGGTGGATCAGGAGAAGGCCATGCTGGCCGTGCTGCAGGAGTGCGGTTTCTCTGAGCTCAGCGAGGTCACGAAGATCAAGTCCGGCGCCACCAGCACCTCCTACTCGGTTCACGACGCGGCAACCCAGCGGTATGTCGGCGAAGGGGACGCCATCGTCATGCAGGTGAAGAACGAGACCAAGGAGGTGGAAACCATCACCTTCCAGGACCACGACATCTATGTCCGGGGGAACACCGTGTCGAAGATTACGGACTACTACCTGGATACGGACCAGCGGGACGTGTATCTGGCGGCCACGCTGACCGCCGTCAAGGCCCGTCTGGAGCTGCCGGAGACCGCCGTGTTTCCCTCCAAGAGCAAGTGGACGTATACTATGGAGGGAGAGAACGTGACTGTGGAGTCCTTCGTCACGACCCATGACGGCTCCGGGGAGGAGAAGACCCGGCAGTTTGTGGCCCGCTTCGAGAGCGGTGAATTTGCGTCGCTGGAGTTCCTTGAGGAGGAGAGCGGCGAGTAGACGTATAAAATAGGGCCCCGCGGCCAGGTGAATGCCTGTGCCGCGGGGCTTTTGCTGTATTCAGCGGTCAAAAGAGGGATTGGTGAAGTAGACGTTTTTCTCGCCCAGACGCTCCTTGGCCAGGCGCAGACCTTCGCCGAAGTTAGCAATTTAAGTAAGAGCCACAGAACCCTTGCAAATGCTGGGTTCCGTGGCTTTTTCTGTGTGGGGAAAATAGGGGAGACAAGCCCTCATTTGAAGAATCTGGATGTGACCGAAGTACTATCAGGCAACTCGATTTAATTGGCAGACTTTGTCGATAAATGCTTTCATGTCTTCCACATAAGAATATGGCGCATACTCCGAATAGATTTCCGGCGAGTCTAAAATAACAATCTGGACCCCTTCAGCCCGCAGAGCCTCCAGAGTCCCTGGCAGGCATCTGGCCTCATTGGGCGTCTTGCAGAGATATGCCAAACTGCCGGGCTTATCGAAAATCTTCGCCACAATGTAAATTTTCTTATCACACATTCAAATCGCCTCCAATTCGCGTAGCCGGGCTAAAAAATCTTGTTCTGTACGGATGATTCCAGCAGAATATTCTTGATATAGCGTTCTTCCAATTTCCGGAGTTTTATACTTATAGACATACTGATGACTCCATACATCGAAAGCATAATCTTTTCCGCACCAAAGCTGTACTTCGATGGGATAGGTCAAGTTACTCTTTGATAATACAAATGGACTGCCCGGTAGTCGTCATCAACTTTTTTTCCGCTGCGCAAATCTACTACACGAAAATGGCTTGGATATTTCTCCGGATAATCATGGACCTTTTAAATACTTTTTTTGCTGATATCTTACGCCCAACACAAATTTTTATCTGAAATAAAGGAGAGTCGCAACAAGCGGTTCTCCTTTTATTTGGTGAAAATCTCAGTACAGGTTTGGACTTTGTCGAATTTTGGGTATCGAGGTCGCCGAAGTTATTAATTTAAGTAAGAGGCGAGAACCCGTTGCGGCGCAAGGGGTTCATGGGGACTCAATCATCCAAAAGCTCTGCCAGTGGGATCGGCTCCGGCGCCCGGAAAACCTTTCGGACGTGGCGGGAGTCTTCCTCCCCCAACACACCGAAAAACAGAGAGTCGATCGCCGCAATATCTTGTTCGTCCAGTGCGTGCAGCGCGTCGCTCAGCTCTGTCAGCAGGCCGTACCCCTCGGGCAGGTCCGAGGGCTGGACAGGCCGGGTCCAGTCGATGACCCGCCAACCGGAAGTGAGGTCATAGTACCGGTAGCTCAGGTCCATGCATTCCAGACAATCGTTTTCGATATACGCCATATGGACGTAGCGCCCCAAGGCTTCCACGACAGCCACCACGCCATACCGAGGTCTCGCCATGCTCGGGACCTCCACCTGCACCAGGTCCCCGGAGCGGAAGGGGATCGGGAAGGTCGTAAGGCCAGTGCCGTAGCTGTGAATGCGTTCGGCCTCGTAGCGAATGCCCAGTTCTTTGTACCCGTCTTTCCGGACAGACTCCAGATACCAGGGATCGAAATCCTGTATGATGATTTTTCCGTCCACCAAAAAGATGTTCAGGCCCAAAACAGACTGCATTTTACCGTCCACCTCGGCCCATTTTTCAACGTACCCCCTGAAATCTATCCCATCGGAATACCCCAAAGGAGGATCCTCATAGTACCCCTCGTACTCCTTCAGGTAGTCCGTCAGCTCCTCATAGGTTCTGAATACACCCTGAACACCGCAGGGGTCGTGGTCCAGGGGATCGTCCTTCCACCACGTCTCCTGGAAGATAAACACCTGCTCCGGACGCCGGCTGTGCAGCTCCTCAAAGGCCCAGTCGTACAGTTTGAGCAGGTCTGTAAGGAGCGCTTTGTCCTCCTCCCGCTCCGCCTCCCGGAGCAAAGCTGTCAAAGCGGCGTATTTGTCCACGATGGGACGGCAGCCGCCGTCGATGATGTCCGCCTTTTCCTCAATGGTGAGAGGGCGGGCGGTGCGCATATGTTCCCTGATTTCCGGGGAGAGGACCCAGTCGTATACGTCCAGTTTGGTTTGGCCTTCATCACACATAAAACTCCTCCATGGTATCTAAGCACAGGCAGCCTAACCGCCCTCCCTTGAACACGCACCCGCAGTCGATGTCGATCCAGGTCTCCCGCCGGAGGATCTTGTCCCCGCCGCCCAGGATGCGGGTGGGGGTGTGGCCGAACACCAGAATTTTGTCCGGGTAATAGGCCGTGTCCAGCTCGGGCCGGCCAAACAGGAAGTCCTCCAGTTCGTAGTCCTCCAGCGCCTTGTCCGGGGAAAAATGACCTAAACCGGAGTGCAGCAGCACAAAATCCCTGCCCCCAGCCCTGATCTGGGCAAACAGCTCCATCTCCTGAAAATATTCCAGGATATCCTCCCGCTCCTCCTGGCTCAGCTCCTTGAGGCTCCGGATGGTGACGCCGCCCCCGTTGGCGATCCACTCGCTGAGAGCGGCGATCTGAGTTTCGTCCAGGGCGGCAAGGCTCTGGTCGGTGACCTCCTCCATCAGCCAGGGGAGGCACACGGCGGCGGTGAACTCGTGGTTGCCCAGGAGGGGGAACACGTTGGGACGGAGCATCATGTCCTGTAGAATTTTGATGCCGTCCGGTCCCCGGTCGATCACGTCCCCCAGCACATAGAGGGTATCCCTTAGGGTAAACTCAATGAGGGACAGCATCTCTTTGTACTTGTCAAAGCAGCCGTGAATATCAGACATTGCGTAATACATCCTACAGTCTCCTTGTCAGGAAAATCACTTATCCCAGCCGGATCAGACCGCCGTCCTGGGGCTGCACCATGATCTCGCTGATACCGTCCTCCATCTCCGATTCCACATAGGCATAGACCAGACCGGAGCTGTTGATGTATTTTTGCTCACCTTTCCAGTCTGAGGATGCGGGGGACACAAACAGCAGGCTCCAGCATTCCCCGACCATAGGACTATCCGCCCAGAGGACGTGGTAGACCAGGCACTCATACTCCTGCTCGAACCGTTTCACTCGCTCACAGATTTCATCGTCGGATGAATGAAGAAAGACCTGATCTCCGATCTGCTGGGACAGGCTGACCGATCCATCCTGTTCAAACTCCCGGACCGTCTGAGCATCCAGCTTCAAAAGCTCCATGCGGGAAATGGCCTCCCGTTTCATTTCCTCCATAGACGCCTCTTTTTTGTAAATAGACATATTCACGCTTCTCCTTATTTTTCTGACGATTCATAGCTTGCGGCTCTTTCCAGGACCTCCCGCTGGGCGCGTTCCACGTCTGTCTGCCGCACGAGGACACACGCGTCCATCTCGATCTCCAATGCCTCCCGTTCTTCCGGGGAGAGGACAGATAAAACATGATCCTGTACCGCGCCGCTGGCATATTTCAAAGCAAGCGCAACGGTACGATCTCCAAAAGCATAATGATCGTCATATGTATCCCGAAGCAGCTTTTCGCACAGCGGAAGGGAGAGCTCTGCCAATGCGTCAAACTCCGGCAGGCGGGAAGTCTTTTTGACCTCCCGTTCCCGCTTCCGAATCTCCTGGCGGATGGTTTTACGGAGCTTTTCCCGGTATTCCACGCCGAAGTATCCCCCTACAGCCAGAGCCAGCCGGTCTCCCCACTGCCGGAAGCTCCCTCCATCCTCATGCTCATGGAGAAACCTCAAGTATGCCAGGATCCCCTCGGCAATCACCACATTTTGCAGAAAGCCGGCTCCAGTGTAATCCCCGGCGATCAGATACTGAGCGAACAAGTCCTCAAGCAGCAGCTCATCATCCGTACTCACCAATTCGATGGCATCATGCAGGCAGGTGCGGAAAAAAGGATTTGGGTTCTGATCTGCATGGTCGCCCCCAATGGCCAGCACGCCATTTTTTCGGACATCCGTCCAGAAGTGGAGGATCACCGCAACTGTCTCCAGGCAGGCGTCCTTTTCCTCATCAGTGCAGCGCAGGTGCCGGGAAAGATACTCCATATTTTTGATCAGCATGTTCGTCCCTCCTCGAATGACTGGGAAAAGGTCCCGCACAGGCCTTCAATCTCTTCCCGGCGGGCAATGACAGAAAGCCAATCCTCCGGTATATCATCTCCATATTTCAGCCCGGCCAGCCCTCCGGCCACAGCGCCTGTCGTGTCTGTGTCCTCCCCCAGGTTGACGGCCTCCAGCAGACAGGTGCGGAAGCTGTCGTGCCGCTCCAGACACCACAGCGCGGCTTCCAGTGTGTGGAGCACGTATCCGCCGCTGCTGATCTCTGACTTGGGCAGGGCGGGGAGGAAATCGGGTTCGATCCTCTGAAAGGTGTCCAGATGGGACGCGAACTTCGGCTGATCGTGGTAGAACTCTTTGGCGGTCTTGATCCCGCCCCACACACTGGTTTTTCCGCAGAGCAGCTCATTAGCAGCGGCGCAGTATAGCCCGCAGGACATCAGGCTGATGGGATGGGCATGGGTGAGGGCGGAGGCGTTGTGGATGATCTGGTAGGCCTCAGCCATCCGTGGAAAGTCCGGCCCCATGGTACGGTGGAGATACAGAGCCATGGGCAGAATGCGCATCAGCGAGCCGTTACCGTTGTCCCGTTCGCCAATGCCGCCGCATTCCAACGGGGGAGTACCGTGGGCAAACCTCGCCAGCGCCTGCTGGGTGGCGATGCCCATGTCAAAGACTTTCCCGTAGGGGGTCATGTACCCCTCGTCCGCCCAGCGCCGGAACCGTGTCATCATGTCTGCGTAGTCCACGCCTCTCGTCAGGCTCTCCATCAGGCACAGGGCCATGGAGGAGTCGTCCGACCAGGTTCCGGCGGGCTGGTGATGGGTTCCATAGGCCCGCATCCCGTTCACGGGATCGCGCTCCAGCTCCTCCCTTGAACGGAACTCCACCGGCACGCCCAAAGCGTCGCCCACAACGAGGCCTAGTATCGCTTTTTTTACGGCGTCTTCAAACATCATGATTTTCACCATCCTTGAAATCGTTCAGCTGCGCGGTGTTCTGAATGTGGTGCGTTTCTTCCAAAACACGAAATACAGCCAGGGACAGTTCATAGAGTTTCCTCAGATCAGTATTGTGGGGCGGCATACCGCCTAGGCCGTCAGGCGGCGGAAGCTGCTCCAGAAAGGCATCCGCCCTCTGTCTGGGTGAACATCCCAGCAGCATGGCGGTGAGACGATCCAGCAGAAGGCAGGGGAGAGCAAACTCCCGCCCGCACCTGAGATAGGCGTTTTGCAAAAACGGCAGGGTAAAGTCCCTGTCAAGGAACAAAAAGGGGCCGTCCAGTTCTTCCAACTGGCTGACTGCCTCGTCAGGGGAGAGCGCCTGTTCCAGAGCCTGGTTGATGATGCCGGTCAGTTTCTCCGCCCAGGGACTGAGCGGCTGGCGCGGACGGATCAAAATCTCCCGCTCCTCCGTGATACTGAAGTCCTCCATACAGGCCAGTCGCAGGGCAATGATATCGTCCTCCTGCCGGTTCAGCCCGCTGGTCTCCACATCCAGCAGCCACCAAAGGCCGCTCCACGCTGCGGGCTCAGTTATATTGCATACAGGGAGATGCTCACTTGTTGTTGTCATGCTTCCAGCCTCCGCAGATTCATTGCTCACCCAAGTCCCAGATATCCACGCTGTGCTCCTCCCAAAAGTCCATAAAGGCGCTCATACGCGGGGAAGGGCCATTTCCCTTGCGATGGCAGTAGATCAGCACATGCCGCGATCCGGCAGGGCAGATATCCAGGTACTCTTCCAGATATGACTGCATCGCGGGGTCTACAAACAGGACGTTCCTTCCGGCTCGTTCCGCTAAAGTCTGCGCCCTCCAAGCGGTAGCCGTAGCCCTTCCGTCGCGGGCGCTGCAGCCCAGCGAGGCAGCCGCCTGCCGGAAGGTGAGACGGCGTTCCTTATCCGCACGGGAAATGCAGAAGAACACCGCCCCGTCATACTCCCGCATTTTTTCCTCAGCAAACTGCTGAATAAGCCGTTCCGTTTCCTCCGGGGCATCGGTCTCTCGGGGCAGCTGAACAGCTTCCCACATATTACCACCTCATTCTTGGCATCGTCTCCAGCCCATAAGTGCCGGGGATCTCGTAGGACCACCGCCCCGGCTCGTCCGGCCACTCTCGGCTGTATGAGGCGCGGTAGCCCAGCTTCTCCAGCTCCTGAAAATCCCGCTGCCGGGTGCGGTCGGAGCAGTCTGGAAAAAGCTCCCGGTAGAGCTCCCGCTTGTTCATGCCGTCAGAGTCGTCCTCCTCCGCCATCCGGATCATGAGAAGGCACAGCCGCCGGATCCGTTCCAGGTATTTCCGCCGGGTCTGGTTTTCCTCCTCTGCCATGGGCCGAAGCTCCAGGCTCACCGGATAGAAGGCCTTGGCATTTCGGTCATAGCGGGTCTCCAGGACCCCCGCCCGCTCCAGCAGGCGGATGTCCCGGAGGGAGGTCTTTTCGCTGACTTCAAACTGCTGCTTCAGCTCCTGGAAGGAGACCTCCTGGCAGTTGAGGAACAGGTGGTAGACGGAGAGGATTCGGCTGGTTTTCGTCAGTTCCTCCATCATGACGGCAGTGTTCCCTCCTTTTTCATTCTGTCCAAGACGTAGAAACCGTCATAACCGGACATTTGGCCTATCTCTCCTTCCAGCACTTGGGAATAGTAGGTTCCGAACACCCGGCTGGTCTTACCCCGCTCACGCAGCCAGTGCCTTCCATCGTCCGAGTCGTCGCTGCAAACCCTGACAGTCATGACCTCCGCGCCCTTCCGGCAGAGGACGCACCTTGACCTGCCCATAGCCAAGCTGGCAGGACTCGTCCACATAACTCTCACCCCGGATACCCCGAAGCTCTACCAGCGTCTTTCCCCGCAGGCCCACCACTTGATAGAAGGAGCAGCCGCCGCCGCACTCATCGTAGCTGGAATGCTTAAAGATGTCTCCAATGCGGATGTTTTCGTTGGTCGGTCGCTTTGTGCCCATACAGTATCCCCCTTCGTTTCATGTCCGCCTGTGTTGTGAGGCCAGTATAGCACACGCCTGCCCCGCAGTATGACAAACGTCCCGACGCTTTTTCGGGAAGCGCATGACCGGCCTGAGCCGGTCACGCATTTGCTTACAGTTCGTCCAGATCCAGCGCCTGTCCGTCATGCAGGACCTTTACCCGATCCTTCCAGAGGGTGAAGGCCAGGATGGAGGCAAATTCATCCGCCCTCTCCGTGTGCATGGGGAGGATCCACTTGGGGTCCACGGTCTTGATGAGATTGGCGATGGTCTCCACATAGGCGTGGCCGCTGGTGTGCAGGGTTTCGTAAGGATGACCGCCGATGAAGCGCAGCAGGTCTTTGTCGGCGTGTTCCTCCTCCAGATACCCCTTCCACATGGAATAGATGATCTGTCCCTGGCCGTCTTTGTCCAGAAATTCCTCCCGCAGCTTGTCAAAGGGGCTGACGTAGGTGTCCGGGTGGGTATTTTTCCGCGCCAGCACCACAAAGCCGTCCCGCTCCAGTTCTTCCTTTGTAATGGCTTTGCAGTACACAGGGTATTTCATGGACTCCCTGATCTCCCGCAGTTCCGCCCACCGGCTGTCCCCTTTGCCCAGCACCCGTATCGTGGGGTGCGTTTTCGAGGCCCGGTATTCCTTGAACCCCCGCTCCTCCTGCATATCCCGCATGGCGGTGAGGAGGATGCGGGCCTGGTACAGGTCGCAGACGAAGTGCATCCCCTTGGGGGTGTTGTGGTAAAATTCCATGATGCTGTCCAGGTTGGTGGAGGACACCAGCACAAAGTTATACTTGTGTGTCTGGAACAGCATTTCCGCCCTTTGGCCCAGATCCTCCTCCGACCTGACCAGGGTGTCCCCAACCTCGCCGGTGCGGCTGAGCATGGTGCCCTCGGTGACCAGAAGATCCACCGGCTTAGGCACGTACTTCTGCACCATCCGTTCCATGCGCTCCACCTGCCCCGCGATGCCGTGGTTCCGGAAGTCCCCGGTGAACAGGATGGTCTTGCCTGCCGCCTGGATGCAGAACATATAGGCGTCCAGGGCGGAGTGGTCCACGTAGAGGGGCAGGACCCTGATGCCGGGAACGGGTGTCATCCATTTCCCCGGCTCATAGGTCCTCATCTGTTCCACGATGGCGCTGCCCTTTTCCGGCGCGTCCCGGTCGATGTAGGGGACCAGGATGCGCAGGATGTTCTTGGCCAGGGGGCCGATGTACATGGGAACACCCGGCGGAACTTTTTTGAACAGGCCGTAGTGGTCGCCGTGGTAGTGGGTGAACAGAACCGCGCCGTCCTGGCGGGAGCCGAACACCTTTTGGACCATCTCACGGTCCTTCGTTTGGGCATCTCCGTCCGTCCCCGGCAGGTTGGCCCCGAAGTCGATGAGGATGCGGTGTCCTCCGGCGCTGATCTCGGTGCAGCCGCCGCCGATCTGATGGGTGCCGCGATAGATAGTCAGATTGAACATGTTAAGCCTCCTCCTCCATCATCTGTTTTCCAGCCTCCAGCCAGGCTGCATGTTCCAGTCCGATCCGTTCAAGAACCTCGATCTCTGCCTCCTGCTGCCGCTCATCATCAACATCAAACTCATCCCAGCTCCGTCTCCGTCTCCCGACATAATACTTCTTTCCTTCCCCGTCTGATTGCGGGTTTACACAAAAGAATTCCAGAGAGTCTTCAGAAAAGTTCAGGAAGGTAGAAATCCAGTAAAACATCCCTCCCCGGGATGCATATGCTCTTGACAGATAGATGTTGTCATACGCATAGTAGCGAATTTTATAGATGTAGCTGTCATATTCCTCTTTCTCTACCGGACGGCAATCGAAACCACAATTTTTCAAAAACTTTTCCGCATCAAAACGTAATAAGCTGTCTTTTTTTTCGACCAAAGGCGTTTCCAGGCGATAATAAGGCCCCTCCCCTTTCTTTTTCACGTACAATGCCACTTCCAGAGTGCCCTCCACCACGTCAAAAAGCTCCAAAAATCTGCGCGGCCCTACCCGTACCTTACAGGAGACGCCTCCATCCTTC